>Ga0099364_10012297_pt1 | contig 11566 bp, 9 predicted proteins | sample TergutTh196P3_FD_73070 | JGI IMG/M metagenome (GOLD analysis project Ga0099364, IMG submission 73070) | Microcerotermes parvus P3 segment gut microbial communities from Pointe-Noire, Republic of the Congo - Th196 P3 | ecosystem: Host-associated > Arthropoda: Insects > Digestive system > Gut ...
GCTTTTTTGGAGATGATGCACAAGAATGAGTTAGCTGGCGCACATGATAAATCTGAGGCTAGCCGGGGGCAAATAGACAAAACTGGTGGTTTGTATGCCGCACAAGAGAATGAGGAGCCACATCAAAACAGCGGTCAGGCAGTACAGGCGGCAGGATCTGAAGGGCATTCAAAAGGCGTGGGCCAAGGCACTTCAAACCAGGGGCAGTCAGGCGTGGGTGGCCATGCGGCAGGCGGCGACAACGGCAACGGCAACGGCAACGGCAATGGTAGCAGTAGCGGCAACGGTACCGGCAACATGGCAATAGGTTTGGATGTTTCGCTTGAAGGGGCGGCTAAGGCGAACCAGCAAGCTGGCAATTCAAACGTGTTCGCTGATATGACGGCGGCAAAGCTGGACGCCGCGTCAAACAACGTTGCGGCTAGGCAGGCGTTCTCCGCGCCACAAATAGACAAAAGCGCGTTATATGCCGAGCTTGAAAAGGGCGCAAGGATTATCTTGGACGGAGACAAATCCGAAATGACCATGCAGTTAAAGCCGGAAAGCCTTGGGAGGGTCATGCTGAAAGTAATAACAGAAAATGGCTTGGTTAATGCAAAATTCACCGTTGAAAGCGAACAGGCAAAGCAAGCACTTGAATCTAATATTCAGGAGCTGAAAGAAACCCTCTTAAAACAGGGGATGTCCGTGCAGGATTGCACTGTGCAGGTTGGGCAGGAAAACAAAGCAGGCTGGTTTGCGGACGATAAAAGAAGCAATGGTAACAGGGCGCGAAGCGGCGAAAACGCTGTTGGCACAATGGCAGTTGTGCCGGGGGCAGACACTGGCAGGTTGGCGGCGCTGAGGAATATGTACTTCGGCGGCGATAGCAGTGTGCAATACACGGCGTAGCGACTAAGTAGCGTGTAGTACACGGCGCTGCGACTAAGGAGCGTGCAGAACGCGGCGTAGCAACTAAGTAGCGTACAGAGCACTGTGCTGCGACTAAGGAGCGTCCAGTACACGCAGTAGCGACTAAGAAGCGTGCAGTACACGGCGTAACGAAGTATTAATCTTTAGAGTAAACAAGCGTATTTATGCGTGGAGGTGAAAAAGTGGCGGTAGATTATATTGACAATAACAGTTTTGTGCAGTCAATAATCGACAAAGGAAAGGCTGAGAGGGAGACACGCAATACCGGCGAGCTTGGGAAAGAAGAGTTTTTAAAACTGTTAATTCTCCAGCTTAGGTACCAGGATCCGCTAAACCCGGTAGAAGACAAAGAGTTTATTGCCCAGATGGCGCAATTTTCCGCGTTAGAGCAGATGCAAAACATGAATGCCAGTTTCTCGTCGGTAAAGGGCTTTTCAATGATAGGCAAGTACGTATACGGGACAGTTTATGAAGAAGCGACGGGCATCAACAGAATCGCCGAGGGGCATGTCGAAAGCGTAAAGATGTTCGGGGGTAGGACATATGTAGTTGTTGACGGCATAGAAGTGCCGATTGAGAACGTTTACAATGTTGCAGACGGGTTTAACCCGCTCTCTTCGAGCATTGCTTCTTATACGAACCTTATTGGGCATAATGTATACGGCGCGGTATATGACATTACGACAGGCGAAATTGTCGGGGTCGAGGGCGACGTTGTTTCGCTGGCAAAGGGCTTGTACGAGGACTATGCGATCCTAAACAATGTCAACGTAACCGTGAGCGGCGCGAACAGGTCTGGCGTAAACGACACGGAAAGAAACAGGCTCATTGACTATCTCGAAGGCATTGACGCAGAGGAGGACCCCGCAAAGAGGACAGTCGAAATATTTATAACAGATGCGAACGGCAAGCAGGTCCCTGTCAGCGCATCGCTCAAGAGTTTCAAAATCGAAGCTGACGGATCGGTCACAGCGGTACTCGACAACCTGGCGATTCCTGTAACGAGCGTTTCGAGGATAAAACAGGCAGGCCAAACAAGCGGCGCTCAGTTGCCGGGCAATAGCCTTGGCACGGAAGGAGCGGAGCCGGATGGTGGATTGGGTGCGGAAGCAGTGACATCGGATGATGGCCTGGGTGCGGAAGCAGTGACAAAGGATGATGCCCTGGATGCGGAAGCTACTGAGCCGATTGATGGCGTGGATACAGAAAATGAAGGGTATGAGGATGGAGAGGATATGTTATGAACGGAAACGGGCTAGCGAGTATACATAGCAATGAACGAAACGCGCTTAACCCGTTAAGGGCGCCCATAGGCATTGGAATGCCGGCTGGGCTTAGCGGGAGGAATGGAAATGGCGCGGTGGGGGCAGTAAGCGCGGTCGCAAGGGTCGGCGGCGTTGGCGGCGTTGGCTCGCCGGGTGGCGGATACGGCAACGGGGCCACAGTGCACAAAGCAAGCCAGACAGCCCGGACGAGCTTTCATGAAGAACTTAAGAAAGCGCAGAGCAGCGTCAAGTTTTCCAAACATGCTGAAACAAGGCTCAAGACGAGGAACATCGAACTTACGGAGGAGCAGTCGGGCAAGCTCTCAACGGCTATTGACAAAGCCAGGGACAAAGGGCTTAGGGACACCTTGGTTGTGCTGGACGGCATAGCCCTTGTCGCAAACGTCAGGAGCAGGACAATTGTAACAGCGGTTAGCCGCAACGAACTTGAGCAGAATGTTTTTACAAACATTGACGGGGCAGTTTTTGCATAACAGTCGCGGATTCAATATCCGCCCGCATGAAGCGCAACGGTACAAAAAAATAACCGGCTGGACCCTTTCGGGAAGCCGGCCGCGCCGGAACGACGGATGGCGCGGATTTTCGAAGGAGGTATGTGGATTATGATGAGGTCAATGTATTCTGGTGTGTCGGGTCTTCGAGTCCACCAGACTAGAATGGACGTAATAGGCAACAATATAGCAAACGTAAACACGGTTGGGTTTAAATCGGGCAGGGTTGTGTTCAGCGATGTGTTCAGCCAGCTTAGTAGGGGAGCGGGGGCGCCCAACGCAGACACCGGGCGCGGAGGGACAAATCCCATGCAGATTGGCCTTGGTGCAAACGTGTACTCGATAGACAACCTAATGATGAGAGGTAGTGTACAGCGGACAGACAACCCCACGGATCTGGCGATTGACGGGGAAGGCTTCTTCATCGTCAGGGGCGGCAGGTTTGACACGTACAAATTCACAAGGGCTGGCAACTTTACCCTTGATTCGGTAGGGAACCTTGTGACGCCTTCTGGTATGAATGTTATGGGGTGGCAAATGTACACCTGGGACAATGACACGAAGAGTTATGTGTTTGATACAGAACAGCCGCTGGAAGAGATTAACATTTACTCCGATGTGCACAATGGCAACAAAAGGGTAATTGCCCCGAGAGCTTCGACAATGGCGGAATTCATGGGTAACCTTGACTCGGAGGTTGCGGACGGCAAGACGTTCAGTGTGCCGTATACAGTTTACGACGATATCGGCAATAGGACGGACCTGACCATTACCTTCACCCCTGGTGCGTTAAACGCGGCAGGGACGGAAAGGGAATGGACGTATACAATATCCGGCGACGTCCCTGCGGCAAACATAACAATGTCGAATGGGACGTCCACGCTAGGCACTACCCCCGGGACGATTACATTCGGAACCGCCAACTCCGGCAGTAATGGCAGGGTGGTAAACGGCGACTCCATAACTCTAACGGTAATACCGGTTGGCCTTGGCTCGGATATTGAGATTGAGATCGATTTCTCAAACATGACGCAGTACTCGTCGCCAAGCAGTGTTAAAGCCACGAGGGTGGACGGGTATACCGCCGGGACATTTGAGACGTTTAGTATAGGGTCGGACGGCGTGATTTCCGCGGTGTACAGCAATGGGCAAATGTTGCCGCTGGCGCTGATTGCCCTTGCAAAATTTGAAAACCCGGCAGGGTTGTTCAAAGAGGGGGACAACCTGTTCTCCCAGACCACCAACTCGGGTGCGTTCACCAGGGGCGTGCCGGCAACATATGAAGGTACCGGAAAAATCGCCCCCGGTACTCTGGAAATGTCAAATGTCGACCTGTCGCGAGAGTTTAGCGACATGATTGTCACGCAGAGGGGGTTCCAGGCGAATACGAGGATAATAACTACGTCCGACGAAATGTTGATGGAGCTTGTTAACCTGAAGAGATAGTAGTTTAGAAAAGTAGGGGCGGATATTGAATCCGCGTGGCGGGCCAGACTGTCTGACAATTAAGCGTTTCTGAAATATTGCACAAATAACTGTAGGGGGCAAACTGTGTTCGACCGAGAAATACGATTATTTACCCAATAAAACACCGTGCGAACACAGCTCGTCTCTACAAACAGACATGGTATTTGTGCATATTGCCATTCGGATTCAATTATCGGACAGTCTGGGGCGGATATGGAATCCGCCCCTACAACAAAACGTATGGTTTAATTTTAAATACTGTAGTATAATACGTTTTAGTGAATCACAAAATAACCAAACACCGGAAAGGGGCTTAAGATGAAAACTTTAAGGAATTTGTTACTGTTAATGGCAGTGCTTGCTTCGGTAGTTGTATGCATATGCGTGGTTGCAAAATGTTTAAGTGAAAGCAAATTGCTGGCATGCCCAAAATCAAACGACTAGCATGCTTTTATACCTTGATATCGGCTAGCACGCCTTGATGCCTTGATATCGAATGGCTTGACTTGGTGCCTTGATATCGGCTAGCATGCCTTGGTGCCTTGATATCCTTGGTATCCTCGACATCGAATAACTGACAAGCCCAAAAGCTTGACAAAGGTGCAAAAAATGAATAGAATACTTGATGTGCCCATTTTATTGGAGTTTTATGGCGGGCTTCTCACTGAAAGGCAGGCAGACATTATCAGTTTGTACTGCGATGAAGACTATTCGCTGTCTGAGATTGCGGAGAATCTTCAAATCAGTAGGCAAGCGGTTCACGACTCGCTGAGAAACGGCCTTGCCGCACTACAAGAGTACGAAGAGAAAATGGGTTTGGTGAAGAATTATGGCTTAAAAAGGGAAATCGGCAATGAACTGATTGAGATGCTGATTGCCCAGGAAACCACTGGGCAAGGCCAGCCGGACGCAGAAACAATAAGGGCTGCAATTGATAAAATCAATAGTTTAGTTGAGTTGTAAGCGAGATAACGAATACAAATACTAACAAGCGCACGTACTAACGTACAAACGTACGTACTAACGTACAAACGCACGTACAAACGTACAAACGCATGTACAAACGCACATACGCACATACTAAAGTACAAACGCACAAGCACAAAAACGAACACACTAAGGTACAAACATACATATAAGCGCACAAACGCACATACTAACAAGCATACAAGCGCACAAACGAACACACAAGGCGAAAGGGAACGGGGGTGAGCCTCATATGGCATTGTTTGAAGGGCTGTCAGACAAGCTTCAGCAGACTGTTAACAGACTGCGCGGCAAAGGCAGGATAACAGAAAAAGACATAAAGGACATGATGCGCGAAATAAGGCTTGCGCTCCTTGAGGCAGACGTCAACTTTAAAGTAGTCAAGGATTTCATCAAGACCGTGTCTGAACGCGCCATGGGTCAGGACGTGCTAGATAGCCTTACTCCCGGGCAACAGGTCATTAAGGTCGTTCATGAAGAGCTAATTGCCCTTTTAGGGGGGACCTCCTCAAAAATATCGTTTTCCTCTAAGCCGCCTACCGTAATCATGCTAGCCGGTTTGCAAGGCTCGGGCAAGACCACTACTGCAGGCAAGCTAGCAAACCTTCTGAGGAAGCAAAACGGCAAAAAACCGCTCCTTGTAGCATGCGACGTCTATAGGCCTGCCGCAATTAAACAGCTTCAGGTCGTGGGTTCGCAGCTAAACATCCCTGTGTTTTCAATTGAAGGCTCAAAGGATCCTGTAAGAATAGCGGAAAGTGCTATAAAACACGCCATTAGCCAACAATTCGACCTTGTAGTCATCGACACTGCAGGTCGGCTTCACATTAACGAAGAGCTAATGGACGAGCTGTCGAACATAAAGGGCAAGACGAGCCCCCATGAAATCCTTCTTGTCGTTGACGCAATGACAGGGCAGGACGCAGTCAACGTCGCTGAGAGCTTCAACCAAAAACTGGGCATTGACGGCATTATTCTAACGAAGCTTGATGGCGATACCAGGGGCGGCGCGGCATTGTCAGTCAGAACCGTAACAGGTAAACCCGTCAAAATGGCGGGTGTAGGGGAAAAGCTTAGTGATCTTGAGCCTTTTTACCCAGATAGGATGGCATCAAGGATCCTTGGCATGGGCGACGTGTTGTCGCTCATTGAAAAAGCGCAGGAGTCATTCGACGAAAAGAAAGCCATGGAGCTTGAAAGGAAAATGCGTTCGCAGCAGTTTACTTTTCAGGATTACCTGGAGCAAATGCAGCAAGTCAGGAATATGGGGCCTTTAAGCCAGGTCCTCGGCATGATACCCGGTATGAACAATAAAGCAATGCAGGGTTTTGACGAGGTCGAGGGCGAGAAAAAGATGGTTAAGATGGAAGCAATGATTAATTCGATGACAACTAAAGAAAGAAACGACCCATCGGTTATCAACGGTAGCAGAAGAAAGAGAATAGCGGCAGGCAGCGGCACCACAGTTCAGGACGTTAACAGGCTCTTAAAGGATTTTGAAGGCATTAAGAAAATGTTCAAGATGATGACAGACTCAGGCAAGCGCGGAGGCAAGAAGTTTAAAAATTTAAAAATGCCTTTTTAATCAGTAATTAGTTCAAAATTTTGCCCGAAAGGGGGTGGCAATTTATATGGCAGTAAAAATAAGGCTTAAGAGGATCGGCGCTAAGAAAAACCCTTTTTACAGGATAGTAGTGGCTGACGCTAGGTTTCCCAGAGACGGAAGGTTTATTGAAGAGATCGGCACTTACGATCCTATGTCAAAACCTTCCAAATTCATTATTGACAACGAAAAGGCTTTGGCATGGATGAAAAACGGCGCACAGCCGACTGATACGGTCAGGGCTCTTTTGAAGAAAAACGGTGCCTTTGATAGCAAGGGCAACGCAGACAACACGGATAACACAGATAGCACAACTAGCACAAATAGCGCTGAAAGCATGGTTAAGGCACAATAATTATCATGCCATTGTCTAAGGAGGTGCGGCAAACTTTGAAGGAACTTTTAGAATTTATCGCTAAGAATCTTGTTGCAAACCCGGACGAGGTATCTGTAAGCGAGGTGGGCACTGACTCTGAGAGGTCGATCATTCTTGAGCTGAGGGTCGCAAAGGAAGACATGGGCAAAGTCATAGGCAAGCAGGGCAGGATTGCCAGGGCCATACGCATGGTCATGAAAGCTGCCGCCGTTAAGGAAAACATGCATGTTTCCGTCGAAATAGTGCAATGAGCCAGGCTTTTAGCCATATCCGAATTGGCTATATCTCAAAGACGCATGGAGTAAGGGGCGAAGTACTTGTAAAGCCCCTTACTGACGACCCTAAAAGGTTCGAGCTCTTAAACCAGGTTTTCATAGAATCCCAGGTTGAGCCATTGTCCGGTTCAGACGCATCGTTTTTTGGAACAAGTGTGCCAACATCTGATCCACACGTGCCGCCCTCAGATTCGCATGAAATCGAATATGTGAAGTTTCACAGGGACAGGCTGATCCTTAAGTTAAAAGGCTTTAACAGTGCAAACGATTCTGTGGCTCTTAAAGGGAAATATATCACAATTTCAAAAAAAGATCTTATCAAGCTGCCCGAAGGCAGCTATTTTGTATTTGATATTTTGGGCTGCGAAGTACGGAACCTGTCGGGTAATGTTTTGGGCATTGTTACCGACGTCCTACAGACAGGTGGAAACGACGTATACGTCGTTTCGCCCGCCACGGGAGCAAATGGGGCAAATGGGGCTATGGACGCAAATTGGGCGAAGGACGCAAATGCGGTAAAGGGTGCAAATGGGGTGAAGGATGCAAACGGGGTAAAGGGCGCGGACATTCTTATGCCAGCTGTTAAGAGCGTAATAAAAGAAATATCGATAAACGAGAAGCAAATCATTGTCGATTACATTTTTGACAGTTATTAAGGTTCTTAAAATAAACGCTCAAAAAGAGGCGTATTGGTGTTATGTATGAGATTTGACGTATTGACAATATTTCCTGATATGTTTACTCCAATTTTAATGGATAGCATAATTGGAAGGGCAGTAAAAAGCGGCATATTAGAAATCAACACAATAAATATCAGGGATTTTTCTAAGGATAAGCACTTTAAAACAGACGACTACCCATATGGCGGCGGTTCCGGGATGGTAATGACCCCCCAGCCGATTTACGACGCATGGCAATCAGTCGTCAATGGCTTAGATTACGTCCCAAAGCTTGTCTACCTGAGCCCACAGGGTAATTGCTTGACTCAAAAAAAAGCACTAGAGCTAAGGGAAGAAAAACACATAGTTTTGCTGTGCGGCCATTATGAGGGCATTGACGAGCGTATTATTGAGCTGATCGTTGACGAGGAGGTTTCAATAGGGGATTATGTTCTAACTGGTGGAGAACTGCCGGCCATGGTCCTCATTGACTGTGTCTCAAGGCTTGTCCCCGGCGTGCTGCCAAGCGAAGAAGCTTTTTCAAACGAATCCCACTATAGCGGCCTTCTAGAGTACCCGCAATACACCCGCCCATACGATTTTATGGGCAAAACAGTCCCCGAAACCCTCATTTCAGGCCACCATGCCAATATAGACAAATGGCGCCAAGAAATGTCGCTAAAACGCACCGCCCAAAAGCGCCCGGACTTGTTAAAACCTTCTCCGCTATAAACGACCGATAAAAAATGCCGCCCATACAGATATACGGGCGGATATTGAATCCGCCCCTACGGATATCTGGGTGAATATATGGGCATTTATTCGTAGGGGCGGATTCAATATCCGCCCGTTTATGCGTACGGTCAGTTTCAATATCTGCCCGCTTATGTGTACGGTCAGATTTTATATCCGCCCGTATAAAAAACAAACGGCGGACATAATGCCGCCGCTTGTTTTCTAATTCTTTAGCTTCCTTTTTGTATCAATCCTAACGGGTACCATCACCGTATCTTGTTGTCCATAGTGCCTCGAGCCTGACCCAATCGGGGTTTTCTCTCATGCTGATCCAATACTCGTACTCAAACTGCAAACCAGGTACAGTCATTCCTTGTTTATACGAGTAATCATGTGAATTCGTTGCTTCCTGTACTATTAAGTAGTACCAGCTACTTGTATCGGTATTGTCCGTCCATTTCTTCATTTCGTCAAACAAGAGGTCGTCTACTTCTTCCGGAACTCTCTGAAGCACCCTGTTCACTAGCGTCATAAACTCAGACCTTGTAATAAGGGTGTTTGGCCTGAATGAGCCGTCGGGGTACCCCTGAACCCATCCAATCCTGGCTGCATAGCTAATATCGCTTTGCGCCCAGTGTCCGGCGATGTCGTCGAACCTGTCTTCATTACTGCCTGTCATATTCATGATCCGTGCAAACCTGGCGGATATCGCGGCAAGCTCGGCCCTCGTAATATCCCCGTCTGGCCTGAATGTCCCGTCTGGGTAACCCTGGACGATTTCCATCCTATTCATTACCGAAACTGCGGCGTTGTGCCAGTTGCCCGTATTCACGTCGGAGTACTCGTTCTGTAGAGTCCAGTTGTTCTCGCGGTATGTGTCGGTCAATAACCTGTAGAACACAGTCGCTACCTCAGCCCTAGATATGTTGCGTGAAGGCCTTACATCCCCTTCGGGGTAACCGATAATATACGCTACATGGTCTCCAATAAATACTGTCGGTATTTCTTCTTCAATAATCTCAAGATCATACTGCGCAACATACACTACGGTGCCCCTTACAGTATCCGACCACTCAGGCGACCATCCGGTAAAGATATAGCCTTCTTTTCCTGGCGTGTTTGTCGGTGGCCTTGGTGTCGGCGTGCCACGTGGCAGGTTGCGGTGTATAACAGGAGGGAAGTCGCCATTCTCGCCAGGCGAGTACGTAATCGTATAATTCGGCTCCCCAACGCCGCCTCCGCCGCCGGGTCCGCCGCCTTGCGGCAAGCTCCACTTTGCATACAGGGTGTGATCTTCTGGAATTCTCACAATAGTACCAGGAAATATCTGCGGCCCGGAGCCTTCTGCGTTAAGGAACCATCCGACAAACGTATATCCGCCGCTACGGCCCGTTGTAGCCAGAGCACCATATGGCTCATCGTACACAACTACCTTAATCAGAGGGATTGGATCACTGGCACCAGCACCGTTACTATTAAACGTCACTCTTATATCATTTTTGGGTGTCCACTTAGCGTACAGTCTGTGGTCAACTGGGTTCGCTACGAGAGACGCAGTAGTTATCAAGTCAACGTCTTCGCATTCCTTCGTGGTAAACCATCCGCCAAATTCGTAACCTAATCTTGATACTTCCGCAAGATCCCCATATGGCGTGTCGAATGTCACCTTCTTTGACTCCGGTGTTGGCCCTGTGAACGACGATTCAAGGTCAACCGCATTTCTGTCAAAGGTAACTGTTATTCCATCGCTTGGCTCCCATTTGGCGTAGAGGGTATGGTGATCCGGGTTCTTCACGATTGACGCAATCGTTATTCTGTCGCTTTCTAAGCAAGCCGGCGTAAGGAACCAGCCACCAAATACATATCCTGTTCTTGATATATCCGCAAGATCGCCGTATTGCTCAGTAAACGTCACTTGCTTTGACTCGGGATCCGGCCCTGTGACCGAAGGGTCAGGAGTGGTCGGGGTATTCTTGTCAAACGTAACCTTAATCGCATCAGGCGGCACCACCCACTTGGCATAGAGTGTATGATCCTCCGCAATCTTTACTATTGACGAAATCGTTATCCTATCGCTTTCTACGCAATCCGATGTAAGGAACCAGCCATCGAAAGTATAGCCGTTCCTAGTGACGGTTGATAGCGTTCCAAGCGGATCGCCGTATGCAGCGTCGAACACCACAGTTTTTGTTACTGGGTTCGGCCCAGTGACCGAGGGGTCAGGGGTAGTGGGCGTATTTTTGTCAAAAGTCACCACAATGCCAGATATAGGAGTCCATTTAGCATATAGTGTATGGTCTACCCCGACTTCCACGATAGAGTCCCTTATCACTAATGTATCGCATTCCGGCTCCTCATACCACCCAGAAAATTCATAGCCGTATCTGGTAACTGTAGCCAAATCGCCATATGTCGCTTTGAACGTCACCGTTTTATTAGCGGGAATCGGATTCGTTGCCAATATGTCGTCTGTGTTCTTGTCAAACGTCACCACAATATCTGACTTTGGAATCCACAAGGCGTAAAGGGTATGGTCAACCGCGATTTTTACGATAGATGCATCCGTTATCAAGTCTTTGTCGTCATCGCATTCAGGCGTTAGGTACCACCCTCCTAAGACGTACCCGTATCTGGTTATCGTAGCAAGCGTACCGTACGGCGAGTCAAAAAGCACCGACTTTGTTGGGGGTTCTGGTCCAAATTCTATTGCATCTGTAGTGTTTGGATCAAACGTAACAGTTATCGCAGCTCCCACTCTCCACCTGGCATACAATG
>Ga0099364_10012298_pt1 | contig 11565 bp, 6 predicted proteins | sample TergutTh196P3_FD_73070 | JGI IMG/M metagenome (GOLD analysis project Ga0099364, IMG submission 73070) | Microcerotermes parvus P3 segment gut microbial communities from Pointe-Noire, Republic of the Congo - Th196 P3 | ecosystem: Host-associated > Arthropoda: Insects > Digestive system > Gut ...
CGCCTTCCATAACGCTGCCGTCAGGGTTCATCTCTATCTTGGTATCAATGGCAACGGTGGCTATGCTTCTACTGACAGACCTCAACGTATACTTCGATTTATTAACTACGTTGAAGTTGTTAATGGTCGTTGCGTTTTCCATGTTCCAACTGTTACCGGCTCTTACCGGGTTTGGCGGATAAAATTTAAACGATTGCTCTAACATTTTTTTCATAGCGGCGTCATTGAACTGTTCTTTCATCTGTGCGCCCAATTGCGCTATCATTTGTCCGTCGCCGGCAATCGCACTAATCATGCCCTCGCCTATAGCCTCCATTCCAGAAACTGACAACGCAGAACCATCAGAAGAAATAACCGCCGTAAAAGATTTGCCAAGCATCTCATTGAACATCTTGCCAAGCATCCTATCAATATCCGATGGTGACTCTTTGACGTTCTTTGAATCATACTCCATCTTCATAAACAGGCTCGACACGACGTATGCAATTTCCTTGAATGTAAACTGCACTGTGGTTTCTTGCTCTATTTTGTCCTTGATTTCCATCAAATACATCGTTTGTGTTGTAATTTCCACCGGAACTTCCTGCCCCATAACGTTCGTTTTAATATTCTGCACCATTTCCGTATGATACTCATATTTAGCGCCTTTCTCAGGATTGAACGACAGCCGCACCTGCTGTGCAGAGGCTGCTAACAAGCCCGATATAAGCAACAAACATGCTAAAAGAAGAGTTTTTATATTCATTGTTAATATCTATTTAAAATTTGAGACGCAAAGATAAAAATAAAAATCGAATATTTCAAAAAAAAATTAAAAAAAATTAAAAAATCACTCTTCTTCCTGTTTTTCATAAGCCGCTACGATGTCTTTTACAAGAGCGTGGCGTATTATGTCTCTATGGTCGAAATGAATAACCGCTATACCTTCAATATGTTGCAGGATATTGACCGTAGTGTTTAGTCCCGATTGGCTTTTTTGCGGGAGGTCTATCTGCGTGAGGTCGCCCGTGACTATGAATTTTGCGTTGCGTCCCATTCTTGTTAGGAACATTTTCAGTTGTCCGGTTGTTGCGTTCTGCGCCTCGTCGAGTATTACGAATGCGTTGTCTAATGTTCGACCGCGCATGTAGGCAAGCGGGGCTATTTGTATGGTGGCTGCGTCCATCAGGTCTACGAGTTTTTTCGATGGTAGCATATCATATAACGCATCGTATAGCGGTTGCAGGTAGGGGTCAAGTTTTTCTTTCAGGTCGCCGGGCAGGAATCCGAGTTTTTCACCCGCTTCAACAGCCGGACGTGTGAGGATAATCTTTTTCACCGCCTTGCTTTTGAACGCCGCAACAGCAAGCGCTATTGCCGTATACGTCTTGCCCGTGCCGGCTGGACCAATGGCAAAGAGCAGGTCGTTGTTTCTATGTTCTTCTACCATCCGGCGTTGGTTGACTGTGCGTGCGCGTATAGCCTTCCCGTTGTTGCCGTATGAAATAATGTCATCTTCGTCTTCGGCAAGCGCTAATTGCGTTGATACGGTATCGGCAACTATACTTGCAATATCGCCTTCGGTGAGACGTCTGTATTTTTGATGATAGGCGATAAGTAAGCTCAACACATTTTCAAATCGTTGTATTTCCGAAGATTCGCCCATTACTTTGATTTCATCGCCACGGGCGACAATTTTTAGTTTTGGGAAGAAAAATTTTATCTTCTCATACAGCGAATTGTTTACGCCGTAAAGGTTTAGCGGGTCAATCCCTTCTAAATAAACTGTTTTTTCTATCATAGACATACATGTTCTTTCTTGCCGGCGTTCTATCAATAGCAGAGCCAATAATTTTGGTTTTATCTCCGACGTTTTTCTGTTCCGCAGTTGAATTTCCAAAAATCAAGTCCAAAGTTGCCGCTAACAGTAATTCATCGGTATTGCCAAGCGGTTTTATTTCCGGAGCCATTGTTTCGTGCAATCTAACAGCCGGTTCAAAACCATCGCCATAATCCGAAAAATTAGCATTATTTTCCAATTTGAATACAATTGGCAACATTCCCCAATTGTTTGTTCTTTGTTTTACGGGGTTTGTTTCGTAAATAAGCCATGAGCCAAAATTTTTCCCGGCAGTTGTATCCCCTACAAGTATGACATTATCCATATATGGTCGCAATCCGTTGATAATCAATTCGCTTGCAGAAGCGGTTTGCCGTGATGTAATCAGATAAAGATTTTTTAAATTTGATAATTTGTTTATAGGCACGCTTTCTAATACAACGTCGTCTTCATTTATTCTTTCGATATTGTTGAGAAAAAACATTTTATTATAATTTGCTCCTATTCTTGCACTGTAATAAGAATGAACGAAATCGTTAAATATTTCTATACCAAATATTTCTGAAGAAGGAAGCCCCGAAATCATACTTGCTAATGCTTGCGCGGTAATTGTAGTTCCGCCCGAATTATATCTCAAATCGATTATAAGTTCGTCTATTGTTTCGTTTTTGAATTTTCCGAACAAGTTGTTCAACTCCTTTTCATACGCAATTCCATCTGTATGCCTATCTCTTGCAAAGAAATTGTATACAAAATAACCGATTTTTTTGTCGGGGAAATGGGTATAAATTGTATCAAGCAGTATCGGATTTTCAGCATATTCGATTACATTGAGTTGCACATTTCTGATGCCTGTAGCTTCTAAGATGCCTAATGAGTGCGGATTTGCTGTTGCCTGAAGCAGTTCGCCGTAATTATTTATATTCATCTGCGTATTATTGATTCGCAAAAAGAAGTCGCCGCGTTTAATACCGGCTGCTTCGGCGGGCGTTCCCGGTTTGATATAGGTGATGTAGCCGATGATATTAAATTCATATTCATCAAGATACCCGAGATTAAAATCGTAGCCCGCTTCTCTGTTCACCCCCATCAAAGATGCCAGCAGTTCCTGAAAATTATCATATATCACTGAAAATCTGTCTTCTGGTCGTTTCAACAAAGAATTGAAAAAAACATCAGGCTTCAAACTTTTGTTGGCATTTGGAGGAATTAGCGTATTCCAAAAATAAACTTCTTCCATAATATCAAGTATCCAATCGTTTATAATGCGGTTTTGTGCATCAACGGGGTCAATTTTGTCTTTATCTTCGCATCCTTGCGCGATAATCAACGTTATCAATATTAATAAGGCAAAATATTTACCTATATTTCTTATATTCAAAAATTTACACATAATTGTTTGTTTTTTTTTAGTTTATTTTTTTACTCGTTCTTCCATTGTAGCCAGCATATCGTTGAGCAGTTCTACTTTTTCTTTTGTTATAGCCACTCGCCCCGAACGTATAAACTGCAATACTCCTACCATTTCGCTCAATTCGTAGAACATTGCCTGCGTGTCGGCATAATGTCCTGTTTTTGAGAACACTGTAAAATCTTTGGTCATTTCGAGGATATGAGCATTGTAGCGGCTCACAATATCTTCAATTGAACCGAGTTGCATCAGGTTTTCGGTAGCCACCTTGTAGAGCGCAATTTCCTGATGAACTATTCCTTCGTCGGTGTTGCAGTAGGTCTTGATTATCCCCACTCGCTTGTCTATTTGCTTGACAACCTTTATTATAGTATCAGGGTCAGAAAATGCTGTGATGGTAAACTTGTGAATACCTTCTATAGCCGACGGCGATACTGACAAAGTTTCGATGTTTATCCGCCGTCGCGTGAAAATGATGGATATTTGGTTGAGCAACCCGACCATATTTTCCGAAAAAACAGTTATTGTATATAATGTTTTGTTTTCCATTGTTTTATTTACAATTATTTATTAATCCCCCAGCAATATATTTGTTACACAAGCCCCTGCCGGTATCATCGGGTAAACCTTTCCTTTTTGTTCCACTACCACTTCCAGCAGATAAGCGCTCGGAGCGTTCAGCATTTCGGCTATGGCAGCGTCGAGGTCGACGCGCTCGGTTACTCTTTTTCCGGGAATGTTGTAGGCTTCGGCTATTTTTATAAAATCGGGATTTTTCATCGACGTTTCAGAATAACGCTCGTGAAAGAAAAGTTCCTGCCATTGGCGTACCATTCCGAGAAAACTGTTGTTCAACAAAATTATCTTCACCGCTACGTCCGATTGCATGATAGTTCCAAGTTCCTGAATTGTCATCTGCAACCCGCCATCGCCTACAAACAAGCATACAGTGCGGTCGGGAGCGCCAAATTTTGCGCCTATGGCGGCAGGCAATCCATAGCCCATTGTTCCCAATCCGCCCGAAGTGACCATGCTGCGCGTATGTTTGTATTTAGAATAGCGAACGCCCATCATCTGGTTTTGTCCAACGTCGGTTACGATGATTGCCTCGTTGCCGGTTGCTTCGGTTATTTTGTTCACCACCTCGCCCATCTTGATAGCGCCTTCGGAGGGATACAGTTCTGCATTGATAACCTTTTCTATTTCTTTGTCATTCAATGGATTGAAGCTGTTGCGCCATTCCGTATGCTTGTTTTCTTTCAGTAGGCGGGTAACTGCCGCTAATGTATCTTTTGCGTTGCCTAAAACGGCTACCGTTGTTTTTACGTTTTTGTCGATTTCGGCGGGGTCAATATCGAAATGAATTATTTTTGCCTGTTTGGCGTAAGTTTTCAGATTGCCTGTCACGCGGTCGTCGAAACGCATGCCTATTGCTATCAGTACATCGCATTCGTTGGTTTTGAGGTTTGGCGCAATGTTGCCGTGCATTCCCAACATTCCTGCGTTGAGCGGCTCATCCGACGGAAGCGCAGACAGTCCAAGAATTGTTGAGCCTGCCGGAATATCAGCTTTGTGAAGAAAAGCGAGCAATTCCTTTTCGGCATTTCCAATGATAACGCCTTGCCCCACAAGCGCAAACGGTTTTTTGGCTCCGTTGATTAGACGCGCAGCCTCGGCAACGGCTTTCGGCTCCGGTTCGGGATACGGGCTGTAGCTGCGGATATGCGTTACCTTTTGCGGTATAAAGTCCACCATGCTTATCTGGGCGTCTCTGGTAAAATCAAGCACCACCGGTCCGGGACGCCCTGTTGATGCTATATAGAACGCCTGCGCTACTGCCCAGGCTACATCTTCGGCAGAACGAATCTGGTAAGCCCACTTTGTAATCGGCTGTGTGATGCCTATCACGTCGGTTTCCTGAAATGCGTCGGTGCCAAGCAGCGGCGATGCTACCTGCCCTGTAAACACAACGACCGGAGTGCTGTCAATCATAGCGTCGGCGATGCCTGTGATGGCGTTGGTAGCTCCGGGTCCCGACGTTACTATTGCCACGCCCGTTTTCCCGGAAACGCGGGCAAAACCTTGTGCCGCATGGACAGCGCCCTGCTCGTGGCGCACAAGTATATGATTGATTTTGTCTTTGAAATCGTACAAAGCATCGAATACCGGTATGACTGCGCCGCCCGGATATCCGAAAACCGTATCTACTCCTTCGTTGATTAACGAGTGTAGAAGCGCCTCGGAACCTTTAATTTGTTTTTCAAACATATATTTTTTTTCCTATTTCTTCAAATAATAATAACCTTTTTTGTCAAATTTTGTTGCAAACGGACCAAGTATACTTTCATGAATTCCGAGCATCAAGAAGCCATCGTTGCATAAACTGTTGTGAAACAAACTGAATATCTTGTTTTGCAGACCATAGTTGAAGTATATTATCACATTTCGACACATTATAAGGTCGAACTTTACGTTAAAGAGGTTGCCGTCCTTCACCAGGTCGAGTTTGGAATATATTGGTTTTTTACACAAGAAATCCTTCATCAATAATCTATCGCCTATTTCGTCTATATCGAAATATTTTTTGTAAGGAATATCTCTGACAATTAGAGGATTATTGATGTCGTTGCGGATAACTTTATCGAAATTATCCAAGTATCCTATGTTGAACTTATACTTGTATATTCCCTTTTTTGCAACATCAATAACGTCCGTATTCAGGTCGGAGGCATACAGTTCGGTTTTGTTAAACAAATCCAATTCATTTAGCAGAATCATCATTGAATATACTTCTTGCCCGGACGAACATCCGGCGTGCCAAATCCTTATTACAGGCTTTTTTGCAAGTTTAGGCAATATTTCGCTACGGAGCGAAAGCCAAATTGGCGGGTCGCGGAACATTTCCGTGGTGTTGACCGTCACCCGTTTGGCGATTTCCTCAACGAACTTGGGTTGAGTTCTCAACTGATGTATCAATTCAACTGTCGAAATACGACAATCCATGAGAATCTTTATGAATCTTCTCTTCAAAGATTTATCGGAATAATCGCTGAAATCATACGTAGACACAGAACGTATCGTTTGAATGATTAACAAAAGCTCCGAATCGGTTATACTAGTAACGCTCATTAAACTTCACAGTGTTAATTATTTAACTTAAAAAAACGACAACATGCAAGCATGTGACAATGAAACAGCAAAAAAACTGAAAAAAACTGAAAAAAACAAAAAAAACTGTTTTTTTGTGATGTTTTTTTTAAAAAAATTCTTCACTTGCTATTTTTTGTACATGATTTTCTACTTCTTCATTGATTATAACATGCTTATTATCAGCCTCAACAATATCAATTTCTTCTTCGCGTCTTGCCGCGGGCTCTTTTTTTCGTTTGAACAAATCTGTTATCTTGTTAAAATCTTCGCGAAACAACAATCCAACCCCCTGTGTGTATGGATTTTGTGAAAGATAGGCAGCATTTGCGCGGCTGAACGCCTTAACTCTCAACCTGTTGCGATTTGGTAATTTTATTTCGAAAGAAAATTCGCCGACGTTTTCGGCATTTTCCGGAGTAACTTCATAATTTGCATGGAACGCCCACCAATTTTTCCCTATATCAAATTCGTAGTTTTGACCGCCTCCTGTTTCAGCGCCTGCGGGACGAAACCTGAAATCGAAATCGATGTTACTCAATTGCGATAGCATAAAACTTAGCTGCGTAGTCAAAAATTCGGAAGCAGTAGAAAGCCCCATCGTTTCGAGCCCCGAACCGGTCGCGCCCGTTGTTGTACGGTTAGGGTCAGGAAAAAAACTGTTGAAAATAAGCAATGAAAGGAACTGCCGCGTCATCTCTTCTTCTGAACTTGTGGCTGCGCTCATAAACGAGCGGACTTCCTGACTGGCATTGGGCATCTCTAATTCGAAACGGATATTAGGATTGGTTAATATGTTGCTAATGTGCAAGATACATTCAACGGGGACGGAACGATTGAAATTTTCGTCGTTCATCAAATGAAATAGCGACGGTCGAGCCATATATATTGCTTTCAGGTTCAATAACGCTCCAAAGGGGTCGCCGCTCCATGTTATGATTCCGCCTTTGTCGATAGTGAAAAATTTGTTTAGCACATTTTTCAACGTAAACAGGTAACTGCCTTCTTCAACGGTATATGTTCCCCACATATCGAAACGTGTATTTGTGATGTTCATGTTCAAATTTCCGGCTCCACGCGAAACTATCATGTCGCCTATTCGCGCATCGAAAATAAGGCTGACTACTGCATCGGACGTTACTTCTACATTCATGTTGATAGTATATCGCGCTTCGGGCGCCGGCTCGTTGGGCGAGTTAATTGCCGATATAGCGCGACTTGACAGCCCCGAGCGCCTTTGAGTTGTTTGTTTTGAATGGTCTACAAATGTGATGAAACTGTTTTTAGACATTTCATCGCTCGACGAAAGCGGAATGTTGAACTGTGTTCTTCTTTCGGTTTTTCCAACGATATCCAAATACACGTCATGCGGGTTGCCTCTAATTCGGATGCTGCCGGTGGCATAAGCAAGTCCATAGAACTGATTGTTATCGTTTTCGCCCGTGTTCAGCACCTCAAGATTGTTTGCGTTAAGTTGCAAATCAAAAGCAATATCTTTGAAACGGTCGATAGATATGTAACCGTCTGTTATTCTGCATGTATTCCTGTATCTGTCGAACATTTCGATACCTCTTAATAAAAGAAAATTGTTATCTACACGCGCTTCTCCCGCAAAATTATACCGTGTTTTTGTCATATCGAGGGTTAAGGCTCCGTTATAAATTTCAATGTTTCCGTTCATTACAGGAGCGTTTATTGTTCCGTTTAGGTTTATGTTGCCGGAAAGCGCGCCTTCAAAGTCGGAAAAAATACCGCTTATGTAAGGTTGCAGTATCGCCATCGGCACCTTATCAAGAAATACGTCAAAATTCAACGACTTGTCCAATACGAAGTAATTTCCGTCTATTCGCATCGTGGTCAAATCATCTAAAATCGATTTGGCTTGTGTATGAACGCTGCGGTTATAACTGTTCCATGTAGCTGTCAGATTAGTGTCGCCAAACTTGTTGTTATTCAACGAAAAACCATCAACGCCAATATCGGAAACGAACACGGGAATATCGTACAAGTTGGACAGCGAAGCCGTACCATTTGCAATCCCGCCGAACAAAAGCTGGTTGAACTGCAACGATGTGTTCAACACCGATAAATCGAAATCCTTGACTGCGATTTCCAAAACGTCTTGTTCATTTCGTGAAATAACGCCGGAAGCGAGTATTTCCTGATTATTCATCAAAGCTCTGATATTATATATTTTGATAGATGTAGAATCAATTGTTATTCCACTATGCGTCAGTTCCCATACTTCGTTGGCTATTGTAATTTGTCCGGGCAACGACGATATTTTTATTAGCGGTATTTGTTGATGATTAGCCCTTTGCTCGAAAAAAACTTTTGAATAAATTGTTCCTCTGTAAAGAATCGAATCCCAATTGTTCCACCTGATGTCGAAACTCATGCTGTCGCCACGCGCACGCGCTAAAATTGTCGGGTTTTCAAATGCCAGGTTCTTATTTGCATTGAACTTAACGCTGCCCGATTCTACGACGAAGGTCGAATCTTCTACGCTTGCGTTCATGTAAAAACCTTGCCATTGCATTTCGCCAAGCATCATATAGGGAACGCTTAAAACAAAATGAACGTCGCGATGCGCCGGATTGTAAACGCCTTCTAACAGTGTGCCGCGCGCAACGCTAAATTCGTTCACAAAGAAATCGGTAAGCTTTTGAGTGTCCTTAAATCTTGCGTCGAAGCGGAAATTGTTTTGCGACAGGCTGTCGGGATTTGCATAAACCGGAGCCCAGGCGGGCGCAAAATTCTTTACCATGGAAAAAAATGATTCAGGCAGTTTTAAAAATTGATACTGTCCTCTGATTTCGGCGTCGAAAATATCGGAACGAAGTATAAACTGGTTAGTATCGCGTATCGCTTTGGTGAAAAGAAGCACATCATTGATTTCTATTTCGCGGTTGTTGCGGCGGAACATGGAATTTTTCAAAACGAGTTCGCCTGAAAGATTGTCAATATTTGTACCCGAAAATTCTGCATTTATATTGAAGGCTGTAAACGAAGATGTGTCATTTTCCACTAATTTCAGGTTATACAGTTTTGCGCGTTCAACGTTCGCCAGAAAGTCGAACGATGGTATTTTTTCGGTCATATCCACTTTTCCCGAAAAATCGACCTTTATATTAGGCTCGTCTATTCGCAAATGACCGTTGTACATGCGATTGTTGATAGCGCCATCAACTATTATGTTGCGATATTCGTAGTCTTTTAGTTCTACGCTTCTGATATTTCCTTCGAGCAAGGCGTCTATTTTTCCGCGAACCGACGCTGAACCTTCTACTGCGCCCGACATGCTCATTTTGCCAATAACGGGCTGCATCAACAATTTGCCTAAATTAAAATTTTCGGCGGTCAGCCTGCCGCGAAAAGTAAAAGTAGTGTCAATATCAACGCCTTTCAAGGGGCGAATAGAAATGTCGGTGGAAATGGTTCCGAGGTCGGTAGTGAACTTTCCGAAAGTAACGAAATCGTCAAAAAAACCGGTGAAGTTTCCTTTGAACTCAATAGCGTTTAGTTGGTGCATGTTTTCGGGAATGGTCACGTGACCGCCGGGCAAACGCGCAATCTGAACAAGTTCGATGTCTTTGGGACACGTTACCATGTCGGTAATGTTAGCATATATTAATGTAGTCCGCAAATTAGGCAGCCCTCTAAAATCAAAATCGCCGTTTATGCGCGTCATCTCGCCAAAATGAATGTTTATCTTTTCTCCTCTAAGATTATCTATTGTGCCTGAAATATTACCATTTATAGTCAGAGCGCCGGAATATGAGCCAAAATAAGGAACAAAATACGCCAAATCATCAAATGCAATATCAGAGGCGCTAATGTTTACCTTTTTTGAAACTTTCGTAGAGAAAAAACCGTCGCTGAAGTCCTTAAATGATTCGAATTGAAAAGATACTTCTTTTGCTTCCAAATATGAAAGCGAGGTAGTGATATTCACATTTTTGAAAGATAAATTATTTTTGTCTACTAACAAATCGTGTGAAATCAAATGCAATTCTAATCCGCATTTTTCTACGCCCGTCAGCCGCCGGATGCGAAAACGAACGCCGCCCTTGACATTTTGAAAATTGGAAATAGCCATGTTAAGCCCCGAAACATAGATGTCGGAATAGTCCATCCCAAACGGCTTGTCGAATGTTTTTAATGGATTTTTGTACGAAAAAAGGCAATCGACAAATTCAATAGAACGAATACCAAAATTCCACCTGCCCTTCTCCGCGTCGTCAGATTTAAACCTGTTAGTAATAAACTTTATGTTTACTTCGTCGGTTTCAGGGTCATTAGCTAACCTAATATCAGCGCGGTATAGAACAACCTTGCGAATATCAATTTCGCGCGACGAAAAAGCGAACATGTTCAAGCGCGCCGTCAATTCGGCAACCGACAGAACAGTGTCGCCATACATACACGTCACAAGCAGGTCGTTCACAGTTACCCGATTGAACAACGAAACACGTACATTGCCCGTCGAAATATGGTTGCCCAACATTTCCGACATCATTACGGTAACGCGCCGCGCAAGTTTGTTTTGTATCCTTTCGCTATTGACTACAAAAAACAAAACCGTAGGCATAACCACTAATACCGTAACAAAAAACAATAATATTTTTCTTACAGTTTTGATATTACTTGTTTTTACAAATAATGTACAGCAAATATCAAGCCAAATATGAAAAAAATGGAAAAAAAATGAAAAAAAAGTGATTTTTTTGTTTAATTTCGTGCAAAAACGAAAAAAAGACAAAAATAATCAAGCTCTTTTAAGAAGATTGTTACGCTCGTTTATTGAAAACAACAAGGCTTCTGCGATTGATATTATGCCGTTTTTACTACCTGTTGCAATTTCGCGTTCAATATCATCAACGCATCGAAGGATGCGGTTTTCAATTTGCGCTAAATCCGGACGCGATTTTACGGGGCTCGAATAAAGAGCGTCATACGCCCGCTCGACAGTTCTTTTCGCCTCTTTATCGGTAATTCGGTCTAACAAAAGTCTCAGTTTTGATGATGCATCCTTTATGTATGCTATTTGCGGTTGCCGTTCGGCTTCGGCTGCAGCAGTGTGCTCGTTGGCAATCATGTTGCCAATCAAAATGATACCATACAGTCCGGCTATGCAAAGTTGAATCGACAACGCCGCCTTATAACTTTCAGGCGCTACCAAAATGAA
>Ga0099364_10012299_pt1 | contig 11565 bp, 9 predicted proteins | sample TergutTh196P3_FD_73070 | JGI IMG/M metagenome (GOLD analysis project Ga0099364, IMG submission 73070) | Microcerotermes parvus P3 segment gut microbial communities from Pointe-Noire, Republic of the Congo - Th196 P3 | ecosystem: Host-associated > Arthropoda: Insects > Digestive system > Gut ...
TTGTTGAGCACTGAGCCGTTCGTAGATCCACGTACAAACGCAGTGGAACCTTGGGTAGAACACAATTTTACGCACCTTCCTATGGTGGCTGTAGTTACAAATTTGACGTTGATGCAAAGTCAGGTGCGAAACGCTGAAGCGGAAATAGCGCAATATCTGCTTAGTCAAATAGGAGCCGCAGATACAAGAGTTAACAAAATGGAAGCGGTTGTATTGACACGGTCAAGTTTTGTAATGTTAGGCGGACAATTTGAAGCAAGAGTACTTTTGGCGGCGTATGACAGTCTGCAAAAACCGGATATCTTTCTTGGAAGATATACTCAAACTGAAGATGGTACATTCGTAATGGCTGATGGTGGTAGAGGCGTTCCCTTAGAATATGATTCAAGAGGCAGAGCGATGATACAAAGACCGGCTTCTTCAGTTGGCAACTTCACAGTTGAAGGATTGTTAGAGATGATAACTCCCGAAGGAACACGTAACTTTCCGTGGCAAATAGATTATACGGTAGGAGCCTCAAGCACCGTTATATCTCCTACGGCTATGAATGCCTTGTATATTGGAGTTGATAACCCTATATCAATATTGATTACGGGAGTGCCGCCTGAACAGGTACAGGCAACTATGACCAATGGCACTGTTAGACGACAAGGAAGCAGCAATTGGGTTGCAACGCCAACCAGCCCGGGCAGAGCAACTATTACAGCATCTGCTACAGTAGATGGCGTTACTCAGAGTGGCAACATGGAATTTCGCGTATTCATGTTGCCCACTCCCATAGCAACGATGGGTGGAAGAAGCAGTGGTAATATGGAACGAAATGTTTTAGCAAATCAACCGGGGTTGGTTGCCAGCATGGGCGATTTCCTTTTCGAATTAAGATTTCAGGTAGTATCATTTAACGTATCAGCTACCACTTCGATGGGTACTCAAACCCTCCCATCTAGTAGCGCTGCATTAACAGCAGAACAAAGAGCGTTGATAAATAACGTGCCCAGAGGAACAAGAGTTCATTTTGAAAATATCAGAGCAAGGGGCTCGCACGATAACAGAATTGTTGATTTAACAGATATTAGTTTTGTCATTCAGTAAGTTATAAACAAATTTAAAATTTTAGTGTTATGAAACGATTATTTTTTAGTTTAGTTTTTTTGGGCGCCATAAGCATTGTCGCAGCCCAAGAGCCTGTTACAGCGGGCGTAGACTCATTGTCTACGGCTACCGACGGCTTAATGGAAGTTTATGAAAAGGTAAATATTGTCAATAAACAGCCAATAACTTTTGCACATGTCAGGGAAGCCGATGTAATACAGGAATGGACAGTTTGGCGTAAATTAGATTTGCGCGAAAGAGCAAATTTGCCGCTATACTTCCCCACAAGACCAAAAAGAATGGGCAGCCGCGTTAATCTTTTTGAACTGCTGATGGAAGGAGTAGAAAGCGGAGAAATAACAGCGTATGACGGAATGTCTGTAAGCGATGAATTTTCTGCAAACAATATTAGAACATACGAGCATATTGTAAGCAACCCGAGTTTAAAATTCGAAGATACCGAGCAACGCACGGAAAGCCCGTTCACAGGACTCGATACCGTAATAGTAATACCCGGTACAAATGTGTTGGACGAGTTTAACGTTACAGAAATGTTAATAAAGGAAAAGTGGTATTTTAACAGAAGACTGTCAAGACTTGAATGTAGAGTGATTGGAATACAGCCGATTTTTACATTTTCTAGGGAGGCAGCCGATGGCGGCGACCCAAGACAGTATATGGTACGTGTGATGTGGATATATATGGACGAAGCGCGACCACTTTTAGCAAGACATCCGGTATACAACGATTTTAACGAGGCGCAGAATATTTCCTACGATGACTTTTTTATGCAGCACAGATACGATGGGCTGATTGAAAGGGAGGGAAATATATATAACAATCGTATGATATCCGAATATTTAAGCGGATTAGACGTACTGCACGAAGCTTACAGAATTAAAGATGAAATCTTTAACTGGGAGCAAGACCTTTGGGAATATTGATTTTATTTAAAAAAATATTAATTTACTTATTTGATTATTTGTGTTTCATGTTTGATTGGTGGGTGCAGCCTTAACAAAGGCTGCACTTTTTTTTGGGGGGGAGATAAAAAAAATAAATAATAATAAAAAAGTTTGAGAAAAAAATACTACCTTTGCATTTTAATAAATTTAATGTAATCATGCAATTAATAGATAATTTTAATTTCGATGGCAAACGTGCCATTGTCAGAGTCGACTTCAATGTTCCTCTCGATTTTGATACCTTTATGGTAACCGATGACACCCGTATTCGTGGTGCATTGCCCACAATAAACAAAATTCTTACTGATGGTGGTTCGGTGATTTTAATGTCTCACTTGGGAAGACCTTCCGGAGTAGAAGAAAAATTTTCGCTCAAACACGTTATCAAACGTTTATCAGAACTTACAGGTAAGAATATCAAGTTTGCTGAAGACTGCTGGGGCGAAGTAGCAGTAAAAATGTCGAACGAATTGAAACCGGGCGAAATTTTATTGCTCGAAAATCTTCGTTTCTATGCCGAAGAAGAAGGCAAACCACGTTTACCAAAAACGGCAAGTGAAGAAGAAAAAAAAGCTGCCAAAACACAAGTAAAAATCAGGCAGATAGAATTTGCTAAACAATTGGCAAGTTACGCCGATGTGTACGTAAACGATGCATTTGGCACAGCACATCGCGCTCACGCTTCCACAGCTTTGATAGCAGACAGTTTTAACGCCGAAAACAAAATGTTTGGCTACCTTATTAACAGCGAATTGAAAGCTATGGACACAGTATTAAACTCAAGCGAAAAGCCCTTCACTGCAATTATGGGCGGAGCAAAAGTGTCTGACAAAATTTTGCTAATAGAAAATCTGCTAAATAGGGCTCATAATCTGATAATAGGCGGAGGAATGAGCTATACATTCGTAAAAGCGCAGGGTGGTAAAATTGGCAATTCACTATGCGAAGAAGATAAACTCGAACTTGCTCTTGAATTACTCAAAAAAGCCAAAGAAAAAGGAGTAAACGTGTTTTTGCCACTCGACACCATCAATGCAGACGCCTTCGATGCAAACGCTAAGACAAGTAGCTCAAAAATAGGTCAAACACCGGATGACTGGATGTCGTTAGACATAGGAGAAGAGTCCAGAAAAAAATTCAGCGAAGTTATTGCAAACTCAAAGACTGTTCTATGGAACGGTCCGATGGGTGTATTTGAGTTTGACAAATTTGCTAATGGTACAACGGCTATAGCACAGGCTGTCGCCAAAGCTACCTCAAACGGAGCCTTTACTTTAATAGGCGGCGGCGACTCAGTGGCAGCTATAAATAAAAACAAATTGGCTGACAAGGTAAGCTTCGTATCTACCGGTGGCGGTGCAATGCTCGAATACATGGAAGGAAAAGAACTTCCGGGTATTAAAGCAATTAGAGGTTAGATTTTTTTTCAGAACGGGTTGTTGTTGTTGAAAATTTCAACCCGTTCTTTATCTTAATCAAGCGCTTTAATCAATGTGGCAATGAAACGTCAAGCAAATATTAATATCAAAAACAGAAAAGCCTCGTTTGAATACGAATTTCTTGAGAAGTTTTTTGCGGGAATTCAACTGTTTGGAACCGAAATAAAATCAATTCGCGAAGGAAAAGCAAACATTACTGACACACATTGTGTTTTTCGCAATAATGAACTTTGGGCGATAAACATGCATATTGCTGAGTATAGTTGGGGCAACTTAAATAACCACGTTCCTAAACGCGAGCGAAAATTATTGCTTTCGCGTAAAGAACTGAATAAATTAGAGCGTAAGATTCAAGATAAAGGCCTAACCATCATTGCCTTGCGTATGTTTCTAAACGAGCGTGGATTTGCCAAATTAGAAATAGCGCTTGCGAGGGGCAAAAAAAAATACGACAAACGTCAAGATATAAAACAGAAAGATTCAAAGCGTGAATTGGACAGAATCCGTAAAACCTGAAATATAAATGGAATCAATTCGTAATATATTCAAAATAGGGTTAGGTCCCTCAAGCAGCCATACAATGGGACCTAAATTTGCCGCCGAGCTATTTCATTGTGCCTACCCTTCGGCTGACATGTTTCGAATAACCCTGTACGGTAGTTTGGCTGCAACCGGTAAAGGTCATTTGACAGATTTAGCGCTTGTAAAAACACTATATCCATATAACGTCAAAATAATTTGGGAACCAAAAATATTTTTGCCATTCCATCCTAACGGCTTGAAATTTGAGGCTCTTGATTGTGATGGAAATGTCATAGGTTCGCGTATTTACTTTAGCGTTGGCGGCGGTGAAATTGTTGAAGATGGCGAAACGCCCGAAAACGCAATACCTGTTTACAGCCTTTCCACTATGGACGACATACTTGCATGGTGCAAACGACACGGACGCGCATACTGGGAGTACGTTCACGACAACGAAGGAGAAGACGTTTGGGAGCATATCGAACAGGTGTGGAACGCAATGAAAGCAGCTGTGAATCGCGGTCTTGAAAACGAAGGCGTACTTCCCGGCGGATTAGGACTGCAACGCAAAGCTTCATCTTATCATGTTAAAGCCTCAGGATATAAAGCCTCATTGAAAAGCAGAGCTTTAGTCTTTGCATACGCGTTGGCTGTTTCCGAAGAAAATGCTAGCGGAAACGTAGTAGTGACTGCGCCAACATGCGGCTCGGCAGGAGTATTGCCGGCAGTGTTATACCATTTACAAAAAAGCTATGACTTCTCTGACAATAAAATATACAAGGCATTAGCTACAGCCGGATTGATTGCCAACATAGTGAAAACAAATGCCTCCATATCGGGAGCACAAGTGGGCTGTCAAGGCGAAATAGGCGTTGCTTGTGCTATGACGGCAGCAGCCGCAAACTACCTATTTGGAGGTAGCGTGGCGCAAACCGAGTACGCTGCCGAAATGGGATTAGAGCACCATCTAGGATTAACATGCGACCCCGTATGCGGAATGGTACAAATACCTTGCATTGAACGCAATGCCTTTGCTGCTGTGCGAGCCTTAGACGCCAACCTGTATTCAAGCCTGTCGGACGGAGTGCATCGAATTAGCTTCGACAAGGTAGTTGAAACTATGAGACAAACCGGACATGACCTGCCCAGCCTGTACAAAGAAACCTCTGAGGGGGGACTGGCAAAGCAATTTTCTACAATGTAACCAATCGAACTTTGGAGAAATTCAAAGAGTTTAACATTCAAAAAAATTGACATAATCAAAAAATAACAAACAACATGAAAAATATGGAAATAGAGGAATATATAGAAAAAAGTCATCTAAAAATGGATGATTTAGAAAACCGGATTTATGACCGCATAACTAAGGTCGAAACCAATGTGATAGACAAAGTAACCTCGCAGTTTATGCATACTATTGATAATGAGCATAACTCACAAATCAGATTTCAATGTGAACTTGAGAGAAAATACATTGAATTTGAACATGAAGTAAAAACATATTTAGATGAATTAAAGTATACAGTAATGACTTTGGACAATAAAATTACTCCAAAATGGCATTCTTTGCTAATTATAACAGTTTCGATTGTTAGTTTTTCAACAATAATAATAATGTTATTGACTAAATTATAGACAGTTATGAAAACTCTGTTAAAAAAAATAGGCGTCATTTTATTCGTAGTCGTATCTACTTTTATTATACTGAATAATTTTATCGAAAAATCAAAGGATTTCAAGATACAAGAAAGATATAATGTACTCAAATACGTTGTTGACGCCAAAATTGCCGTAGACGCTACTAAAAAAAATATCTATACGTTTTTTGAGCATATAGATTCGATTGAACATGTCTTTGCCGCAGTTTATGATGAAAACTTAAACTGCTTAACAAGCAGACATCCAGACATATATCCCAACAAAACCATAATGTTTGACCCGTTAGAGCACGACCATATAGTAAAACATATTAGAGAACATGAAACCGGAGAACTTGAGTGTAATTTTAAAGTTATAATGGCAAATGGTAAGACTCAAACGTTATTCTCGTTGATTTATTACACAAAAGTCCATTTTGAAGACAGTTACATTATTTGCGTAATATCAACACCTTACGTCCATGAAACAGTAAAAATGGGCAGCGATTATTTGCGCGTATTTTTATTGAGTTTAGTCTTAATAATCGCTATATTAGGCATAATCCTGACTTTTAGTTTAGTGAAACAATAAACCTTTTTTAAAATGAGTAGATTTATTTCGATATTTTTGTTATTTACGATTGCCACAGTATTTGCAACAGGCAGAGAAATCAGGCAAGAATGGGGTGTAGGGGCTGTCAGCATTGGCGCCGCAGGCAGAGGAGAGGTTACGCTCGAAAGGATGTTGAACGAAAGAAACATTTTGACGTTTAGCCGGTTTTATCGTGTTGGAGGTGAGAACGTTCCATCAACGCCTACAGAGTGCAAAATGACGTATACGGCTGATACGCTATATGTGTTGTTTCGCTGTCGCGAAGACAATATGAACTTTCTGGCTATGGACCACGAAAGCTGGTATTCGCTGCTGGGGTCGCCAATAGAGCAAGACGCGTCTTTTCCCGACAAGGTGGATTTTTACATCCAGCCATTCCCTGAAACAATGTCGCATTTTCTTTTTTCGGTGTTGATTGACGGGCGACAGTTTGCAAGCAAGTTCAACAATCAGGCTGTTTTGCAGGACGCCGACGGTACCGTGCCGCAACGCAGGCACGAAACCGTTACTGACTTTGCATCAACAACCATAAGAAGAGACAACGAATGGATTGTCTTTCTGCGCATCCCCTGGGCTACGTTAGGCGGCAAGCCTGAAGCGCATTTCGGGATGACGCCCTTCAGAACGCGCTGGCGAAACTCGGAAGTCAGCAGTCCCGTTGCCGAAAGCTTTTTCGATACCCGTCCGGCGGTAGACCTCTTCATCGAAACGCGGCTCGAAAACAGACATAGAATAAATGTATATAATGAGACGTTGTGTCGTTTGCCGTCGGGAAAATTGCGCTGGCAGCGTCCCGCGTTCATTTCCTATCCCGATATGAGAACCAAAACAGAAATTTGGAACTTGCAACAATCACTTAATCAGCCCACTACCGAAAGGAATATTGGCGCGCGATTAACTTTGATGCAAAAGTGGATTGATATGATGGAAATAGAAGGATTTAATTTTGGCAGCACCAGAGGCTCGCTTCCCGACGAAGACCTGTATATCGCAATTTTAAGACGACGAATAAACGGAGCGCTGGCGAAAAACGACATGGCTGATGCTTGCAAAATAACCGATGAATATCTGGGAAAAATAGACGCTGTTAGTCGCCGTTGGTATGCCGATGGCTCGCCGGGAAATATTTTGACGCAAGTTTGGTCGCCCGTTAGCGAACTCACAAGCGTCGATGCAAGCTCGCAAGAAATAACGTTGCGTTGCAGGGCAGGCGCACGCCCCGTCAATTTGTATCTTTCTGTAACCCACAGCGGAGGCGTCAGGTTGCGTTCTGAAAAACAAGGTTATTTCAAACCGGAAAGTCTGCGAAATCTGCAATTCGAACGTAATGACAATGCCGGTAGATACGTCGTTTCGGATGGCGAGCAAAAAATTGTTATACAAAAAAGTCCGTTCCAAATATCATTTTTCGATGCTTCCGACAATTTAAAACTCCGTTTAGACGGTCGTCGCATAGCTTTTCGTTTTGATGCAGAAGGCAATATGTTGGCTACCGACGTTGAAACCGACATTGATAGAGATGATGTTATTTTCGGTTTTGGCGAAAAATTCGACAGATTTAATCAAAACGATAATGTCTTGACGCTGTGGGGTATGGACGATTGGATTGGATTAACTACCGGACTTCAAAACCAGAGCTATAAACCGCTTGCGGTGTATCACAATGCCGGCAAATACATGGTTTTTGTCAATTCTACCTACCGTTTGCGAGCCGACATTGGCAAATCCGCAACGGGCAAGATGCGTGTTAGCCAGCACGGCGACGTGTTCGATTATTATTTTTGGACCGGCGACGCCAACACAGCGCTAAAATCGTATACCGACCTTACCGGAAAACCCATACTTCCGCCTCGATGGGTGTTCGAACCCTGGATGGGTAGAACCGGACGCGGATGGCGAGCAGTGATTGACCCGGTGGAAGAAAAAAAACGGGTAATACTGCGTTTTGATGAATTGGATATACCACATTCGGCTATATATGCCGAGGGCGTGGGCGCCGAACGACCCGATTTGCACACGTTTGCAGCGCCAAGAAATTTAAAGGTCATGTCGTGGTACTATTCGGCAATACCGCTCAACCAGCAAATACGGCTAATGCCCGAAGTAGCGCCCGAAGGACTGCCATTTTTGAACGTTCATAATCCTGACAATTTGCCGTCGCGCGATATAAATTACGTTGATTTTACGCATCCTTTAGCGTTGGAAATGTCGCGACGTTGGTGGCGACTGCGTTTAGACCTTGGCGTTGCCGGAAGCATGGTCGATTTTGGCGACCGCGTGCCCGAAGACGTCGTGTTCTACAACGGAATGAAAGGCGCAGAAATGCACAACTTCTACGCTTACGATTATCATCGCACTTATAATCAGGTTTTTAGAGAACGACGCGGTGATGATTTTATTTTGTTTAGTCGTTCGGTAGCGCCCGGCTCTCAAAAATATGCAGTGCAGTTTTCGGGAGATTTGCGTTCTAACCTGCGGGGTTTGGAAGGAGGGCTGTTTGGAATGTTAAGTTTGTGTGCCGGAGGTTTTTCCATGTGGGGCACCGACCTTGGCGGTTTCAGAGCTTGGGCGGAGCCGGCGGTATATATCCGCTGGACACAATTTTCGGCGTTCAACGCGCTGATGCGTTGCCATGGGCGAACGCCGCGTGAACCATGGGAATACGGCGAATTGGCTGTGACAAACTATAAATATTACGCATGGGTAAGAAAAAGTCTGACCGACTACCTTTATCATTCGGCTATTGAAGCCAACAAAACAGGTTTGCCCATGACAAGAGCCATGGCTGTAGCATTTTCGGGACAACCGGCTCTGGCGGGCATTGACGACCAATACATGCTCGGAAAAGATTTGTTGATTTGTCCGGTTATTACAGAACATGATTTCCGTACAATAACGCTGCCCGAAGGTAAATGGACTGACTTGTGGACAGGAGAAGCGCTTTCGGGACCGTCGCAATTTCGTAAGGAAGTTCCACTCGAAGCAATACCGGTATACGTGCGCGAAGGAGCTATCATGCCCGTTCGCCTTAATCAAGACCTTCGCTTTGGCGAAAGCATGACAAACAATATGGTTCACGCCTTGTTAGTAGCCCTTCCCGAAAAGGATAACGAGGTAGTCTGGACAAGCGGCGAAAACAGCTCATCGCAAGTGAAAGTGGTTAAAAATGACGGCGGTTTTGAGATTTCGCTTACCGACATGCTCGAAACGATCTTTCTCATAGTCTACGGTCACGATGTCGTTGAAGTGAAAATTGACGGAAGAGTGATGCCAAAACTGACCGGCGACGGATTAAGCGAGTTGCCTCCCGGATGGTTTTTGGACGAGCACGAAAAAAGAACGATTATTCGTATGCCGCGTGGGTTGTCGAAAAAAATTGAGATTTTCTGAACTCATTTGTAATGAAAATTTTTGCAAAAGTAAAAAACAACAAAAAAAAATTGTTGTTGTGAAAAAAGTAGTACACTTTGCAGTGTAAAAGTATACGCATTTTGTTACGCATTTTGTATTATTTTGGAGTTGAGGGTGGAATAAAATAGCGCATGTTCAGACGTTATCGGCAATGCGGCGAGAGCGCTGTGAAAAAACCGAAAACGACAGAGTAACAGGATACCACAAAACAGGGCAATACAATTCCCGCCGCGTTACTTCTCAAAACGTTTTCAATTTTTCATCATGTATTACAAGCGTATCACCAACTTGTTTTACTACCGCAATTCCATCTTCGATACACTTTTTTTGAATTTCATCGTCAAAAACCATTGACGCTAAACCAAGAAATACCTTGTGATTTTGGTATTCGGGAAATTTTTGTCTGAAAGGTTTAACTTTTTTCTTCACCTGCTCAATATGTTTTTCCCGCACCTTGTATTTAACTTCAAAGATGGCAACCGATTTTCCGTTGACCAAAATTAAGTCCAATTCGCCCTTCATGATGTTATTTTCGTCCTTCATGATTGCAAATTTTATCATCTTATCGAACTTTTCGCCAAAAAAAATCTTGTCGCCCCGTTCAATTGAATTGTAAAAATACTCTTCGGCAAATGAGCCGTGACTGTTGGTAACTCCGCCAATCTGTTTTTCCAACCTCGAAATATGATGGTCGGTTTTTGCCATTTGACGGTCGGTTGCGGCTATTAACTCTTTCGTTTCCGCAAACATCTCTTTCAAGGTGCGTTCATTTTCTGCCGTTTGCAGCGCATTTGCCGCAAACTTCTCGGTCAGAATGCGGTCATTTTCTGCCATTTGCCGTGCGTTTGCCTTAACGATGCGGTCGGTTTCCGCCTGACTTGCCGCTAACTCGCGCAATATTGCCCAAACGCTCTCGGGAGTGGCTTCAGATATGGTGCTATTTTGTGACATACGTGTCTAAATTGATATTATCAGACCACAAAAATACTCATTTTTTTCTTCCCCCCAACTTTTTTTTCAAAAAACATCATTTTTTTTGTTCTTTATAAAAAAACTATTAATTTTGCAGTTCCAAATCGAAGACTATTTTTGTAATCAGAAGCGAGGAGGAGGTTTATTGGAAAAGCATTTTGAGTGTAAACAATTGAAGTAAAGAAAATTGACAACCATGTCAAAGAAAGAAGTAGAAAGCCAAGAAGAAACAAAGCCAAAAGAAAATATAAAGAGCGTTCAAAAAAAGACGGTAAAATATCAGACCGGACGTTTTGGAACAATATATACGCAATTTCAGGATAAGCCGAAAGAAGCGATATGTTTTCTTTTAAAACACTGCGAAGGCGAATGTATCAAATCGCTTAAGCGACACGATATAGGGTATATTGATATTGTTTGGGGCGAAAACGACGAAAACAATAAAGGATATGGTCTTAAACACATTGTAGAGAAACACGGAAGTGACATCGAAGAATTAGGTTTCAAAATTGAAGATTTTATTCCAATTGTAGTGCAATACGGCGAATTTAACCAAACTGTATCTGACGCAGGAAAAAAGGTATTTGAAAGTAAAATGTTCAGATTTGTTATTGCTACAAATTTTGAAGGGCGCAGAAAGCAATGGCTTCTGACATCGTTTGATTTACGAAAAAAGCCCAGGAAAAAATCCCAGGCATAAATCAGGCGCTATCGAAAGTATCATCGCCGATAACTTTAATCCGGTACGCTGTATCCGAAACCAATATTTCGCACAAAAATACTCATTTTTTTCTTACCCCCAACTTTTTTTTTCAAAAAAACATCATTTTTTTTGCTCTTTATAAAAAAACTATTAATTTTGCAGTTCCAAATCGAAGACGATTTTTGTAATCAGAAGCGAGGAGGAGGTTTAT
>Ga0099364_10012300_pt1 | contig 11565 bp, 10 predicted proteins | sample TergutTh196P3_FD_73070 | JGI IMG/M metagenome (GOLD analysis project Ga0099364, IMG submission 73070) | Microcerotermes parvus P3 segment gut microbial communities from Pointe-Noire, Republic of the Congo - Th196 P3 | ecosystem: Host-associated > Arthropoda: Insects > Digestive system > Gut ...
CAGCGGATGGGGATACCAATGGGGTAACGGACCGGACTGGACAGGTAGCATGGCTATTATTCCATGGAATATTTACATGTTTTACGGCGACAACCGACTGCTTTTCGACTGTTACGACAACATCAGGCGCTATGTAGACCGCATAGGCGAAACGGCGACCAACGGGCTTACAAGCTGGGGGTTAGGCGATTGGATACCCGTGAAATCAAGAACGCCTGTGGAGTTTACTTCGTCTACGTATTATTTTGTTTGCGCCACGATTTTGGCAAACACTGCGAAAATGCTCAACAAACAGGATGATGCTGAAAAATATTCGGCTTTGGCTCAAAAAATCAGAAACGCAATTAACGACAAGTATTTAGACCGCCAAACAGGAATATATGGACAGGGCGTGCAGACCGAAATGAGCGTTCCGTTGCAGTGGAACGTCGTTCCCGACGATATGCGTGCAAAAGTTGCAGCAAATCTTTCTAAACGCGTGGAAGCAGACAACAATCATTTGGACGTTGGACTGCTGGGAAGCAAAGCTATACTTAACGCGCTGAGCGAAAACGGACATGCTAATCAGGCTTTTACAGTGGCTTCGCAGACAACTTTCCCATCGTGGGGATTTTGGATAGTAAACGGAGCTACTACATTCTACGAAAACTGGCTGATAGAAGGCTCAAAAGACCTGTCGCTTAACCATATCATGTTTGGCGAAGTGAGCGCCTGGTTTTTCAAGGCGCTGGGAGGAATTATTCCTGACCCTGAACAGCCCGGTTTCAAAAACATAAAACTGCGCCCAAATTTCGTGACAGGATTGAACCATGCAAACATTTCGCACCGCTCGCCTTACGGAGAAATAGTATCTAAATGGGAGCGCAGAAGAAGGGACATAATATACTCTGTAACCGTTCCGGCAAACTCGACAGCCGACCTTTATTTGCCCGAAGGAATACAGTTGAGAACAAGCAAACTTGCAGACGGAAAAACAGTAACCCTGCAAAAAAATGCAGAAAACGGTTATCGGTTGATTGCCGGAAGTTATGTTTTTGAATTGAGGTAACTCCGCACCTCTATTCCGTTTTCGTTCAAATAGTTTTTCAATTCGGGAATGCCTATTTCCTTGTAATGAAAAATACTTGCTGCAAGTGCGGCGTCAGCTTTTCCTTCGCGAAAAATATCAACAAAATGTTGCATTGTTCCCGCGCCACCGCTTGCAACAACAGGCACGTTTACTGCTTCTGAAACGGCGCAGGTCAGTTCTATTGCAAAGCCGTCTTTTGTGCCATCGTGTTTCATAGAAGTGAGTAAAATTTCACCGGCGCCCAAATCCACTCCTTTTTTTGCCCAATGCAATGTTTTGAGGTCAGTTTTCACACGTCCACCATTTAGGTAAACGTACCATTCGCCATCTTCAAAATTTGTATCAATGGCAAGTACAATACATTGACTTCCGAAGCGTTTCGCCAATTCGGAAATTAATGGCGGATTTTGCACTGCCGCCGTATTGATAGATATTTTATCAGCTCCGCATTGCAAAAGAAGCGATACATCATCAATACAGCCAATTCCGCCGCCTACGGTGAAGGGAATATTGATGCGTCTTGCGATGCGTGTAACTAATTCAGAAAGCGTTTTCCGCTTTTCGTTTGTTGCTGTGATATCAAGAAAAACAAGTTCGTCGGCGCCCGTTTCTGCATACTGCGCTGCAAGTTCCACAGCGTCGCCAATAGACTTGATGTTCACAAAATTGACGCCTTTGACCGTTTCTCCGTCTCTGACGTCTAAACAAGGAATGATACGTTTGGTTAAACCCATGGCAAATTTTGATTTTTGATTTTTGATTGATGATTAATGAAATTTTCGAGTATTTTGTGACCTGTGTCGCCCGATTTTTCGGGGTGGAACTGTGTTGCAAAAAAATTGTCTTTTTGCATGGCGGCGCTGTAGGGGTGAATATAATGGGCGGTTGCGATGGTGTTTGCGCCGCATTCCGCATAATATCCGTGCACGAAATAAACGTATGAATGTTCGTTTACTTTGTTAAATAATGGCGATTTAAGGTTGTAAATATCGTTCCAACCCATTTGCGGAATTTTATGAGATGGTGAATTGAATTTCTTTACCTGTTGCGGAAAAATCCCCAGACAATCAACGTTTCCTTCTTCCGAAAAACGACACATTAATTGTTGTCCCAGACAAATTCCCAAAACCGGCTGTTTCAGAGAAATGATCAGTTTATCCAAACCACGTTCCCTCAAATACGCCATCGCGGTAGATGCTTCGCCGACTCCGGGGAAAATCACTTTATCGGCGTTACGTATTTCGTCATGATTGTCAGAAACCGTTGCCTGTACGCCCAACCGTTCGAGCGCATAAAGCACCGAACATACGTTTCCGGCATTGTATTTTATGATGGTAACATTCATTATTTTGTATTTGTCAATTCAAAAAGTTTTGTTGTCGTATTCCAGTTTCTGATAGTAATATTTTCATAAACAGGTGTTTGTATGATTTTGGGGAAATAGCTTTTACCCATTTGGCTCGTAAGACGCGAAGTATAAATGACATTTTTTCCTGTCTGCAAAAAATCTACTCTTTCACGCAAACGGATATTTGACACAACATCTTCTACCATTGTTGGAGGCAAAAGAAACCATACATCGTAACGGAATTTTTCGGGTTCTATGCCAAAATTTTCAGGCGCATTTTCAAACGTTTCCGCCAACTCGTCTGCCGTAAGAATAAGCGTTTTTATTTCGGCACAAAATGTTTTTTGTAATTGACTTTCAATCATGTCCGTTAATTTTAATTTGTCGCTTTCAGACGTTCGGAAAATAACATTTCCGCTTTGGATATAGGTTTTTACATCGGAAAATCCCATATAAACAAAGAGTTGCTTTAACAGTTCCATTTTGATAATGTTTTTTCCGCCAACATTTATACCTCTTAACAATGCTATATAAATCATTTACATTTATGATTTTAATAATGCCGCAAAGGTAATATAATATTTTTTATTGATATAAAACAACAGAACATATACAGGACAAGCGTACTGTATCGACTTTGTCATTGTAAGAATTTAATGAAAGGCTGACGCTGCATGGCGTTTTTATAAAAAACTTTCGTACCTTGCGCTGAATTTTTTATTGTAAATGTGCGATAGATTTTTATTTAATTAATATTATGAAGAGAGATACTCAAATTTTTGAACTTATTGAAAAAGAGAAACAACGTCAAACTAATGGAATAGAACTGATAGCTTCGGAAAACTTTGTAAGCCCGCAGGTGCTTGAAGCGATGGGCTCGGTTTTGACGAATAAATACGCCGAAGGATACCCCGGAAACAGATACTACGGAGGATGCGAGGTGGTTGACCAGTCGGAGCAGTTAGCCATTGACAGGTTAAAAAAACTTTTTAATGCCGAATATGCCAATGTTCAGCCGCATTCGGGGGCGCAGGCAAACATGGCAGTTTTTCTGACTGCTCTTAAACCCGGCGATACATTTATGGGATTGAATTTGGCGCATGGCGGTCATCTTACGCATGGCTCAAACGTCAATTTTTCGGGAATATTATATAAACATGCGGCATACAGCGTAAAAGAAGACACCGGACTGGTTGATTACGAACAGATGGAAGAGGTTGCGATGAAAGAAAAGCCGCGTTTGATTATAGCGGGAGCTTCGGCTTATTCGCGCGAATGGGACTACAAACGAATGAGAGAAATTGCTGATGCCATTGGTGCCATTTTAATGGTTGATATGGCGCACCCTGCGGGGTTGATAGCGGCAGGATTGCTGAATAATCCGTTGGAATATGCTCATATTGTTACCTCTACAACCCACAAGACACTGCGCGGACCAAGAGGAGGTGTAATACTTCTGGGTAAGGATTTTGAAAACCCGTGGGGACTGCAAACTCCAAAAGGCGAAGTCAAGATGATGTCGGCGCTGCTTAATTCGGCTGTTTTCCCCGGCGTTCAGGGCGGACCGCTTGAGCATGTTATTGCGTCAAAAGCGGTGGCTTTCGGCGAGGCGCTCGATCCTTCGTTTAAGGAATATCAAAACAGGGTTAGAGAAAATTCCGCTTTCATGTCAAAACTGTTTATGGAAAAAGGCTATAAGGTAGTGTCTGACGGAACAGATAACCATTTGTCGCTTATAGATCTGAGGACAAAATTTCCCGATCTGACAGGCAAGAAGGCTGAAAGCGTTTTGGGACAGGCTCATATTACGGTAAATAAAAACATGGTGCCTTTTGATAACCGCACACCATTTACTACATCGGGCATACGTGTCGGAACGCCGGCAATAACCACTCGCGGACTTACCAAAAACGATGTAGCCGTTGTTGTGGAACTTGTTGACGAAGTGCTTTCAAATATTGACAATGAGAGAGTGATAAAAAATGTTGGCGAAAAGGTACATGAGATGATGAAGGCTTTCCCTTTATTTGCAGGTTAATCTTATCGAGAATATTATGTTTGCCTGATACAACGGATTTAACCCATGACCCGCTTTTTGATTACTCAACGTTATTTGCAACGCTAAGTCCTATTTTCTTACCTTCTTCGAGCATCAGTTTTTTTGCCGCTTCGCGTTCGTTTGGTATGATGCCCTCTATGATTGCTTCACGAATAGCGTTCTTAATTATTCCAACCTCTCTTCCGGGTTTTATGCCAAAAGTTTTGATTATATCTTCGCCGTCAACAGGAGGTTGAAAATTTCTCAGAGCGTCTTTTTCTTCTACCTCTTTTAGTTTTTGCCTTACTATCTTGAAGTTATCGAGCCGTTCCCGCTTTGTAGCTTCGTTTTTTGAGGTAATGTCGGCTTCGCAAAGGGCAATCAGATCGTCTATGTCGTCTCCGGCTTCAAACAAAAGCCGCCTTATAGCCGAATCAGAAACAATTTCTTGAGTAAGAGCTATCGGACGCAAATGAAGATCTATAAGTTTTTGGACATACTTCATTTTGCCGTCCATAGGCAAGCGTAAATTGCGGAAGATGCCGGGTATCATTTTGGCTCCAATAAATTCATGTCCATGAAACGACCAGCCCGTTTGCGGCAAATATTTCTTGGTAACAGGTTTGGCTATGTCGTGAAGCAAAGCAGCCCACCTTAACCATAAATTATCTGTTTTCTTACTGATATTGTCAAGAACCTTCATCGAATGATAAAAGTTGTCTTTATGAGCCTTACCCTCAATGGTTTCAATGCCTTTAAGGTTATCGACTGCCGGAAGAATAAGTTTCAATAATCCCGTTTTTTCGAGCAGAATGAACCCTTTAGACGGCTGGGCGCACATTATTATCTTGTTTATTTCGGCAACGATTCTTTCGGGCGAAACAATGCTTATCCTTTCCGCGTTTCTTTTTATAGACTCAAACGTCTGACTATCAATGCTAAAATTTAATTGCGTTGAAAATCTTACCGCTCTCATCATTCTTAACGGATCGTCCGAGAATGTTTTGTCCGGCTCTAAAGGAGTTCTTATTATCTTGTTTTCAAGATCGTTAAGTCCATTGAAAGGATCGAGCAACTCCCCATAATTCTTCTTATTCAAGCTTATTGCTAAAGCATTGATAGTAAAGTCTCTTCTGTTTTGATCGTCTTCCAACTCGCCGCTTTCCACCGCCGGTTTCCTCGAACCCCTTGAATATGACTCTTTTCTTGCGCCCACAAATTCCAATTCATAATCGTATGCTTTAAACATTGCGGTTCCGAAATTTTTAAATATTGCCACTTTTATTCCCTTGTCGATGCTGCCCGCTACCTTTCTGGCAAAATCAATACCGCTTCCAACCACAAGTATATCAATGTCTTTCTCGTTGTTGTTGCGGTTAAGAAGCAAATCTCTTACCCAACCTCCTATTACAAATGTTTCAACATTTTCCTTATCGGCAATTTCAGAGAGAATTTCAAAAATTTTGTCATCAAGACTTATTTTCATTTTAAGCTGAAGAATTTATTGCAAAGTTACAATTTATACTCTTTGGAACTCGATTAATTCCATACATTTCTTAGAAAAAAATAGATACCTTCATTACAAACTACCTTGTTATATTACTGTCCGAAAATGAACAGTAGGTGTCCGTTTTCGGACACTTTTGAAACGTTAAAAAATGTTATATATCTGTAATATAAATAGTTGATTTTTTGGCACGATATTTGATAGTATATTATTAAAACATAAAATAAACGAACAAAAAAAAATAGAATTAAAATTAGAATTAAAATAATAATTACATTTAAAAACTTTTTTAAAATTTTAAAGAGATGATTAGAATCACAGACTTGGAAAAAATTTACCGCACCGAAGAAGTGGAAACGGTAGCCCTCAACAAAATGAATTTGGAGGTGAATGAAAACGAATTTGTAGCCATTATGGGACCTTCGGGGTGCGGCAAATCAACGCTGCTCAATATCTTGGGTATGCTTGACGAACCTACGGCAGGCAGTTTTATGTTTAACGGAGCGGAAATATCGCAGTTCAACGAAAACAACCGCAGCGACTTGCGAAAAGCCAATATCGGTTTTGTGTTCCAGAGTTTTAATCTGATTGACGAACTTAGCGTATATGAAAACGTTGAGTTGCCGTTGATTTACAACAACGTTAAAGCCACCGAGCGTAAGGCGATGGTAGAGGCAGCCCTCGAAGGCGTGCAGATGATGCACCGCCGCAACCATTTTCCGTCCCAGCTGTCGGGCGGACAGCAGCAAAGAGCAGCGGTGGCGCGGGCGGTCGTAAACAAACCGAAACTGATTCTTGCAGACGAGCCTACCGGTAATCTCGACAGCAAAAACGGCGCCGATGTGATGCAGATGCTCACCGAACTTAACGAAAACGGAACAACTATCGTTATGGTAACTCACAGCGAACACGATTCGCGTTATGCTCAACGGATTGTACACATGCTTGACGGAAAAACCGTAACGGAAAATTTCCTGAGAGAGTTGGTCTATTTGAGGAGAAATAATTGAATAACAGAATAACTGAGTAACTGTATTATTGTTTTAATATGAACACAATGGCGTCAATCACTTTATTCATCAGTTCGGAAGTAATCGTTCCTGCTTTGCGGAGAACAATCGTTTTTTCTGCGGTGAAAATACGTGACGGACGAATAAATGAATCTTTAGGTAATGAGCCTGAAACAAAATCGTCTGGCTTTATGGACAATGCAAATAAATCGTCTGTTGGTTTTGACGTAATTTGGCAAAGTATCATGTCATCACCTCGAAGATCAGACAAAACCAAAGCAGGGCGTCTTTTGCTTCCGGACAAATCGGAAAAGGGGAAGGGTACGACTACAACATCGCCTTTTACAAATCTTTCCAAAATTCGTCCTCCTTTGGGGTTAGCCAGTCTTTTGCCAATGCGCTTTGGCTTGCAAAATGGGTCAATATGCGGTCTTCGTTTCCTGTGGGATTCACTTCAACCCTGTCGCCCAACTTGCGTGCCAATGCCGATAACAACGGTGCATTGCTTTTCGATTTGCTTTGTATCACTAATGTTTCCATTGCATCATTTTTTACAATTCTACAAAAATACACTAAATTATGAATTGTGTTTTATTGAATAACCAAATTATTAACTTTACAAACTAAAAAATCGTCAACTATGAAGGTAAGACCTTTTTTTGTCTTTTGAGTGTAAAAACTTATTTTTGCATATTGCTGTAAAAAAATGAAAAGATTTTTAAATTACTTGATGGCAACAATTATGGTGTTGGCAACTATGCTTGCAGCCTGCAAAAAAGAGGGAAAAACGATCCACGTTACCGGAGTATCTCTTGACAAAAATACTCTGATCTTAACAGTGGGCGATACGGCAATCCTTATCGCTATTGTGCTGCCTGAAAACGCTGACAACAGGGCGGTTGCATGGAAAAGCAACGATACAACTGTGGCTAAGGTTAACTACAATGGGCTTGTTACAGCTGTGGCAAAAGGTACGGCAACCATTACCGCAACTACCGAAGACGGCTACAAAACCGCCAATTGCGCCCTAACGGTAAACGAAAAAAACAACCGGCCCGACCCGCCGCATTTGGGCATTGAGCCTGTCGGCGAACTTAATTTTGAATACTCCGCCGAAACAAAGAAAGCAGCAATAAACGCAAACATTGACTGGACGGCAAGCTCCACTGTCGATTGGATAACAGTTACACCCACAGAGGGCAGCGGCAACGATACTCTGAACGTGAACGTAAGCGCAAACATAGGAAGCGGCGAACGTAGCGCGGAAATTATCATTAGCCAGGCTGGAGGCGAAAGTCTTAGCGTTACACTTGAAGTTAAACAGAAAGCTGTTCCGCAAACACCCGAACAACAACCACGTAAACAGGACAGCCTTGCATTAGTTGCTTTCTACAATGCTGCCAACGGCGATAATTGGACAAACAAAACAGGCTGGAAAACCGCCCCGCTTGAGCAATGGTACGGAATAACGCTTGATAACGATAGGGTAATTGGAATTGAGCTTAGAAATAACCGGCTGAAAGGCAGTATTCCACCCGAAATTGACAATTTAAGCCAGTTGCAAGTATTATCGTTAATTTACAACCAGCTGTCAGGGGAGATTCCTGCCCAAATTGGAAATTTAATCCAACTGAAAGAGTTATACTTATACGAAAACCAACTATCCGGAGCTATTCCTTTCCAAATCGGCAATTTAATCCAATTGAAGGAGTTATACTTAGGCGAAAACCAACTGTCGGGAGCCATTCCTGTTGAAATTTGCAACTTAACCCAATTGTACGCATTAGACTTAGGCGGCAATCAACTGTCAGGAGCCATTCCTCCTCAAATCGGCAATTTAATCCAATTGCAGTGGTTATACTTATTCAACAACCAATTGTCGGGAGAAGTTCCTATTGCTATTCTTGGCAAGGCTTTGTCCAATCCGGTTGATTTTGTAATTTGTCCGCAACAAGGCGCAGGATTTAGTAATTATATATGTCCGTGATAATTAGACCTATTTGTTTGAAATTGTTGCCGACCGTGGGTTTCAAGGCAATATAATGTTTCAGATGTGTAAAGAATGGGGAAAAATATTAAGCATTTTACTGTTTTTTGATTAAAAAGTAATTTTAATTTTGAAAAATAAAAATAAAGCTATACTTTAGCAAAAATTTAAATTTGAAATTTTAATGGAAAGTATTATGAATAGAAAACGAGTTGAAAAATGCGTACAACTATCTGTGTTTCTTGTTGTAGCGATTATATTTATTGGTTGTGGATCGGGAGGTCGTAAAGTTCCTAAAGAGGAAATATCTGTAAACGTGCCTAAAGATTTGGCAATTTATGAAGACATGAAACAGGCAGAAAGAATATTCAACGCGCTTCCTTCGCCGTTAGAATCTGCCATGTTAATCAAGTCGGCAGGAGCAAGATTTGATGTTTCATTGCTCAATCCGGTTGATAACATAAACAGATATGTTACCAACAAAAGCATGGCTTTGAATCTGGGTATTTATACTTGCAATCTGAGTTTTGCAAGTTTATACGAACAGACGCGGTTGATTATTGATTACATGAATGCGGCAAAAAGTTTAGCGGACAGGCTTGGCATTCTGCAGGCAGTGGAGCAATCGACTATCGACAGGCTCGAAGAGAACATCAATAACAGCGAAGTTATTATGGAAATTGTGAGCGAAACGTTTATGAATTCCAGTTCGTATCTCGAAGACAACGGACAGCCTGCAATTGCCGCTATAACGCTTGTAGGAGGCTGGTTTGAAGGACTTTATATATCTACGAAACTTGTTGATATGGATGAGTTTGCCGACTGTAAAATTGTCAGCAGGATTATAGATCAAAAATTATCGTTGGATATTCTTATTAACCTTCTCGACAACAACAAAGGCAATGACTCTGCAATTGATGAGTTGATAGCTCAGGTTCAGCAACTTAAAGTTGTTTTTGACAAAGTTAATATAACTACATCTCCTATTCGTCCGGAATTTGATGCAGAATCCAATTCAACAATTCTGAAATCGGAGTCTACAACAAACATGACGCCCGAAATATTTATGGAACTTGCTTCTGTTGTGAGCGAGATAAGAAATTCGTTTATCAAATAATTTTACTACGATGAAACTATACAGAATTATTCCGATACTTGCTTTGTTTTTAATTACATCGGTAATTGCCGATGCGCAATGCAAGGCATTTGCAAAAAGAGACGGCTTGCCTCTGTTAAGCGGTTACGTCCACGACGGCAACTATCATGCAGCTGTGTTGGTTGCAGGAGAAGAAGCGGAACTATATAAAACCTTCTATTCCGATATGGATTACAGGGTGGCTATTTGCGGAGAGGCAACCCTTCCGGATATTGAATTTTTAATAATAGACGCGAATAGAAATATTATTTATTCAAATAAAGAAAATAATTACAGCAAAACTTGGGACTTTAAGCTTCAGTCCAGCCAGCAGTTACGGATTGTTATTAAAGTTAATGCAGCGAGCCGGACAGGAAGTGCTCTGCCAAGCGGCTGTGTATCAATAATGTTTGGGTTTAAAACAAAATAATAGTTGTTTTGGATAGGGGTTCCTTCGGTAGTACTTTCCTTCGTATGAGGTTAGCAGGTCTTGCGCCTTATTTAAATACGTTGACCCTGTGAATCTACCCCGAAAAATTTTCATATAAAAAAAATTGTTATAAATTTGCAACTTGATTTTTTGTAAAAATATATTTTACAAAATGTTCTTTGCCCGGATGGTGGAATGGTAGACACGCAGGACTTAAAATCCTGTGAGCAGTGATGTTCGTGCGGGTTCAAGTCCCGCTCCGGGTACAGTTTAAAACGCTAATCATCAAAAAGCAAAATGGTTAGCGTTTTTTGTTTGTAAAAATGCACCACAAATGATAAAAGCAGTAACGAATAAAAATCAATTTAGGTACAACATTGAGTAATTATTGATTTAATATCGATTTGCTTCAAAAAATGCCTATGAAATGTTCTAAATGAATTTTCATTTGGTTTTCAAAAATTTATTTAACCGTGCTCCCATTGCTTACCTTATCCAAAGGGGAAACCATAACTAACTTGCCGTCTTTATCTTCAGCCATTAGTATCATTCCGTGCGATTCAATGCCTCTGATATTTCTCGGCTCAAGATTGGCAATAATCATGATTTGTTTTCCTATGATTTTTTCAGGAGCGTAATATTCCGCAATTCCTGAAACAATGGTTCTGACGTCAAGTCCCGTATCAATTTTCAACTTGAGCAGTTTTGTTGTTTTGGGAACTTTTTCGGCTTCGAGAATGGTTGCCGTGCGAATGTCAATTTTAGAAAAATCGTCGAATGAAACAGACGGTTTTAAAGGCAACGCTGCATTATTTGCCGCCTCATTTGCTTTTTTTGATGCTAACAGTTTGTCAATCTGCTTGTTTATTGTTTCGTCTTCAATTTTTCCGAATAAAAGGTCGGGTTTATTGATTTTGTGTCCCGCGGCGATAAGGTCGGGATTTCCGGCGCTGTTCCAGTTTTTGTCGCTGAAATTTATCCACGTGCGGAGTTTTTCCATTGAGAAAGGGAGGAACGGCTCGAAAAGAATCGAGATGTTTG
>Ga0099364_10012301_pt1 | contig 11563 bp, 7 predicted proteins | sample TergutTh196P3_FD_73070 | JGI IMG/M metagenome (GOLD analysis project Ga0099364, IMG submission 73070) | Microcerotermes parvus P3 segment gut microbial communities from Pointe-Noire, Republic of the Congo - Th196 P3 | ecosystem: Host-associated > Arthropoda: Insects > Digestive system > Gut ...
ATCATCATTATAAATCCGAGAGTTAAGACGCCCAGATCAGCCAGAACATCTAATGATTTAACCAGTTTTTTGTTTAAGTATGGATCAAGCGCGTTCATTCTGATGTGCGTGCCTTTGCGAATGGCGATGGCTGCTGACAGCACCGCTAAATATGCCATACATGACAAAACGACCTCCTCGCTCCAAGCCGGGTCGGGAACGAACGACACATAGCGACCGGTAACAGACATAGTTGTAATTGCGATAACGGTAATAAGAAGTATTTTACAGAAGAATAAGACAACTTTATGAGTAAAATTAAAAACCGGTTTTGTCTTATCAATTGTTACAAAGATTCTTGGCATAAAACATTTTACCTCCTTCTATAAGAAAAAGGCGCCGGGTATTCCCCGACACCCTTGGCTTCTAAAGCCATATTAAATTAATTTACGAATTGTATCAATTGGTTTAATTTGTTATTCCAAGTTGAAATTGAACGTAGGCGTGGCGGCTTATGCGACGAGTCGCGATAGCGTAGAGCTACGTCGAGCATCGGGCGCGCATAGACAACCATACGTTTGACTACGACTTGGAATCAATTTATTTACCTAAATCCAGAAGCTTTTGATATAACTCAGCCTGATCCTTAGTGGATTCCGTAATGATGTCTTTGCAAGCTTCTGCCCATTCGGTCATATTTGTGACTTCCACAACATTCACGCCCTCGGCAATCAAAGATGCAAGCACTTCTTGCTCCGCCTGCTCTGAAATTCTGGCGTTGAATTCCTGCGCGAAAGCGCCTGCCTCAATTAGGCATTTTTGCTGGTTTTCCGTCAGCTTATTCCAAGCGGCGTCGGTAATAATGACCTGTATAGCGCCCAGGGTATGCGCGTCAAGAATCAAGTTAGGGGCGGGTTCATGGAATGCGTTGGATTTATAGTTGGCAATAGGCTGCTCTGCGCCGTCGACAACTTTAGTTTGCAGGGCGGAATACAGCTCTCCAAAAGAAATGACGGTTGCGCTTGCGCCAAGCCCGGCAACCATGCCGGTCATAATGGGGTCGTTGGAAACGCGCAGTTTCAAGCCGGCAAAATCTTTTAAACCGGACACGGGATTAACTGTGAAAAAATGGCGGAAACCTTCCTCGCCGTAGAAAATTCCGCGCACACCCATATTAAGTTCGACAGGTTCGTTCAGGAATTCAGGCGCCAATTCGCTCTCTGCAAATTTCCAGAAATGAGCGCGATTGACAAATGTGTAAGGGATGGACAAGAGTTTGGATTTTTGAGCGCCATAGCTTGTCAGCGCGAAAGCGGATATGCGGGACATATGGATTGTATCGCCTCCGCCAAGCATTGCGTCCAGTATATCGTTCTCGGAGCCCAATACGCCGCTGGCTTGAATATCAATTGTTATAGAACCGCCCGAAAGCTCCTCAACTTTTGCTTTGAAGGTTGTCCCCGTCCGACCTACAATGGTGTCGAGAGGATTGACTTCGGCATAAACAAGGGTAACTTTTGGATCGTCAGCCACACTTCCAGCAAACGCTGTACTACAGATAGTAAGACTTAGAATCGCCGCGAAAGATAATAAAATCATAAGTTTTTTCATATTTACATACCTCCATTTTTAGTATTATCCGAAATAAATGACGTTCATAAGCGCATTTGCTAAAAATCATATCATGCCCTTTCTTACTGGTCAACTAGGCGAATTGCCATTGGAATAATCTATAGGAAAACGTTCAGACAAACAAGTCGGAATGTGTTCCCGTTTCCGATAGAATTAGAGTTAATACGCCTTTATCTAATTTATATATTAATATCCAATCACTTTGAATATGACAGTCGCGGTAGCCATGCTTGTCACTATGTAGAGGATGGTCACGGTATTTAGCTGGTAGGGGAATGCCATCTAAAAGCAGTTCAACAACTTCCTTAAAAAGGTTCATATTATATCCGCGTTTTTCTAGAAGATGCAACTGCTTTTTTATCCGATTTGTATAGTATGGCGTATATTTCATATCCCAAGCGATTTCCACAATTCCTCTTTTGAGGAAAAGGGTCCAATAAGCTGTTCTGAGCCATTCTCGATCTGATCAATATACGCAAGCGTCTCCGGCTTTGGATTATGGGTAAATGCAACAACATCAAAAGGCAGTGCGCGTTGAATCTTTACTTGGTGTAACATCAAGTTAAACGCCTCGCTAAATGTCATGCCCATTATATCTAGGATTTTACCTGCTTGTTCTTTGACCTCGGAATCTACGCGAATATTAATAGTTGTATTTTTTGCCATAGCCATCAGCTCCCTTGTAAGGAAATTAGCACAAATAGCGCACAATGTCAACAACACGTATTGCACTTTCTTTTTAACGTATGAATACAATTTACCGCTTTGCTGTTGTTGACTTCTCGAATCTAAGTGCATTTCCGCTCCATGAACCACTTGGCGCCGGTTTTATCTTCTTCAAGAAAAAGATATGTTTCGCGCCCTCCGACTCTAACGGTGTAACGCAACCCCACGCCGCCGGCTTTAAGAGACGCGGCTGGCCGTACGTTAAGCACCTTGTCTATTTTATAGCGATTGCCGTCCTCCCATACAAAAGATCGCGGCGTTATCCCGCCATCTTTATGTCTGTCCTCATTCACGTCTACGTAAACCTTGTAATCATTTTCCATGTAAAGCTTATAATCAATAATATCAGTGTCCATCTTGCATCCTTCCTTACAAATACCCTATTGGGTGTATAACATGTTCATCCTTTGCATTGAGCTTTCCAAGTTTTGGGTCAACTTGCATTAACGCGCGATTTATCGCGAAATGTCCGAATCGGCGTCGAATATCATCAATGACGTATTCCAGTTTTTCCGCGCGTTCACGTTTTCCCTCATCTTCGAAAATGGAAAGTTGACGCGCCGTATTGATTGGTATGAGGTTTGTCCCTCGTACGCCGATACTGCGCAGAGGCTTATCCCATTTATAATTTGCCCGCAGCAGCCTCATAGCGGCGAAGCATAGCTCGGTAGATATATGCGTTGGGCGCGGAAGCGCCGTCTGGCGCGTAAACCAAAATAGCTCATTATCCCGTAAAGATATTTCGACTGTTTTTGCCTGTAATCCAAGCTCTCGCATACGTTCAGCAACGCTTTCCGCAAGATTTTGAAATACAATATGAGCGTCCTCGTCATTTTCAAGGTCGCGCGGACAAGTTGTGCTGTTTCCGACAGATTTAACAACCTTTTCCTCTCCGAATTCAGCGACAGGCGATGTATCAAGCCCATTTGCGTATGTGTGCAGAAATATCCCCCACTTGCCAAACCAACTTTTTAAGAGTTTGGGACTACACGTCGCGATATCCCCAATCGTCTTGATGTTGTATTTAGCCAATTTGACTTGCGTAGCCCTGCCCACGCCAAGAAGTTCGGAGGCAGGAAGCGGCCAGACTATTTCGCGAAAGTTGCTTCTAGTGATAACGGTGGTTGCGTCCGGCTTTTTGATTCGGAGCCGAGTTTTGCGAAAATCTTGTTGTAACTTACGCCGACGGAGACGGTTATTCCAAGCTCAAACTTGACTCGTTCCCGTATCTCATCGGCAATGGCTTTACCGTTACCGAAGAGCTTCATGCTTTCCGTCGCGTCCACCCATGATTCGTCCAGACCAAATGGCTCAACATACGGGGAATAATCGTGTAAGATGGCGCGGAACATGCGAGAGAAGCGGAGGTATTTGTCGTAGTCGGGCGGCACAATTATGAGTCCGGGGCATTTTAGCCGAGCTTCCCATAACGCTTGCCCGACTTTCACGCCGTAAAAACGAGCTTCATAGTTGCGGGCTAAAATAATGCCATGTCTCTCCTCGGCGCTGCCGCCAACCGCCACCGCGTGACCGCGCAGTTTTGGGTGGTGGAGCATCTCGATGCTTGCATAACAGTTATTCATATCCGCATGAAGAATGGTGCGAATTGACATTTGCGTTCATCTCATTTTCTTAGGAAATATATTTCTGATACATAATTATATAAGAAGTTATATTCCGATTATGTATGGCGTAATATATCTCGAAATCGGAAGCATGTCAATACATAATCGGAAGTATTATTCATATCATGATTACAATATTAATTTTAAAAGTAAATGCTTCCGTAAAAATAGCAGATTTTAAAATAATAATATATAATTTAAATATTAAACTGAAACATCCTAATTAAAAAACGACGAGGCTTTAGATTTTAAGCGCCAAAAACTTTTTTGAGGAGGGATAACATGAAAAAAGCAATATGTGTTATTGTTTTGTTATGCGCCATTTCTATCTGCGCCGCTTCCTCAGGCTGGGGGGCAGATTTGATGCAGCCGATGGTTGCGGCTGGACCTATTGAGTGGAGTGCGCAAAGATCTGCTTTTCGCCCCGAATTATGGACGGAGTACAACGGACGTCCAATGTTCACGAACGCCGACCTTCCTGATTTCATCAAAAACAAGGAGACTATCTTTAAAGGAGTTGAGGTTGCGACAGGAGCTTCTGTAACAAAAGAAGCGCTGTTGTTGTTAAGCAAAAAAAGGTAAGCTGGCTTTAACTATAGGCCTTGGTAAAGTTTAGTTATGCTATTGAGTAGCGATTTCCACGCATCAGAATTCCGATAGGGGATAGGAGTTGATTATGGGGCATATGATGATGGTTGAGATGATCTAGTCGCGCAATGGTAAGATTTTTGGAGAAGTGTTCGAAGCAAAAACGAATATTTCAGTGAAAGGAGGAAGCTTTAATGTCAAGAAAAAGTATTATAGTGTTGTTGGCGTTATCTTTGGTGTTCATGGCGTCGTCGATTGTGTACTCGGCGGAATTAACGTGGTGGGACTCGTGGGATAACGACGGACCGCCCGATGACGGCGATTACTGGCCCAGGGCCAAGTACATACAGTTCAAAAACGAAATCCTCACCAACGTACCGAGAGTTGAGGACGACCTAACCACTACTCCTCCAACATACAGATTCTCGGTTTCGGACGGGATGGGGGGACGGACCCTAATCACCAATGTTGTACGGCTTACAGACCCTGATGTCTTAGCTCATGTCAGAACGTCAGTGGAGGAGTATTACGAAGCAAGAACGGGCGGAGGCGCAGTGGTCAGAAGGAGGGACGTGGAGGACTGGACCTGGGCGATCAGGTACGCTCTGCAAAAAGTAGCTGACGCCGGCGGCGGTACCGTAGTGTTCCCCACCCGTGCTGCTGCATACATTACGGGCGCGATGAGGTTCCGCGGAAACAACTCCAGAATCCATCTGGAGGATGGCGTTTCCCTTGAGTTTATTAGAAACACGCAATATGGAACCAATTACGCTACTCAAAGACCCAACCCCACAATTAACCTGCCGCCGATATCGCATGACGGCACTGCCGATGATCCTTACGACGACTGGTATCCGCAGGAAAAGACCCGTTTCGAGTGCCGGGACTTTTACGGTTTTTCACCGCTAGTCTACTCTTATAGGCTTAAGAATTTGGCGCTCACCGGGGCGGGGTATGGTGGATGGAACTCGGAAACCACCGATGGTCGGGGCGGCACCGTGGATGGATTCATTATTCCCGAGCCAGGGTCAAAGCTGTCAATTATTGATGGTATGGCCAACGCCTATAACATGCGCTCAATTCAGAGCGGCAGTTGGGCGGTTTATGATGAGGACGGAACAACCCAACTGGCGGCGTCGGTCAACCGCAACCACCTTGACCCCCTCACCGGAGAGCCTGTACCAACAGGGACAACTGGCGCGGTGTCGATTGGCACATACTTGGACGGCAACCTACAGAGCGGCGGAGCGGTTGTCGGGGTTATGAACGACTGGGCGCCAATGGAGAGTCCCCGGAGAAGAATTCCCGACCTGATACCCATGTCGATGGCCACCGCCAACGAACAGAAGGCCAGGATCTTGAGGATCGCGAACGGCTACCGCATGACGTTTATTGAGCCCCATGAATCTCAGAACTTTTTAATGGAGAACTTCTATCTCCGCAACTCTCCCTTCTGGGAAGGGCACCCGCAATACAGCCAGTACATCCGCGTCGCCAATTTGCACATCAATTCGCACGGCGGCAACAACGACGGTTGCAATCCAGACTCAAGTCAGTACGTCTTAATTGAGGGCAACATCTTCAACACGGGGGACGACTGCATCGCAATCAAGTGCGGTCGCGATAACGACGGATACCAGGATTGGAACATGCCTTCCACTCACATCATCATCCGCGACTGCCTAATGAGGGACGGACATGGCGGTTGCGTAGCCGGCTCCGAGATGGGCGGCGGCGTGGAGTGGGTCTTCAGCCATAACAACACGTATTTTTCGCCTTATCTCTACTACGGACTTCGTATTAAAACGGCCTCCAGCCGGGGTGGATACGTGCGCAACATCTACATGACGGACACCGAAGTCGGCGCGCTTTCAGGCGGGTTAGTCCGCGTCAACTTCTTCTACGACTCCGACGGCGACACCCGTACCCCTGAGGTCAGGGACATCTATGTATCAAACTATCGCACAGTGCCGGGTGGATTCACTGATCCTCCGAATCTGGGACTCATTTTTGCGAAACAGTACGGAAGTTCGCCTGTCAGCGGCATCAATTTCAAAGACTGCGATTTTGAGGGTTTCTACCAGTCTCCTAACAGCCCGAACTTTCCCAACAGACCCGTGACCAACATCATGTGTACGACCGAAGACGGAGTCAAATACAACAACGTCAAAATCGACGGAGAACTGTACCAGCCGCCTAAGAAGTCTGTTGAGATCAAAAAGCTTATTTTCACAGAAACGACGACCGGAGAAACCGTACTCATTACCAAACCCGAGGATATTGAGTACATTATCAACTCCAGCCGCCTGAGCGGAGGAATTTGGGACGTCTCCATCGTGGCCAGGATTGATGGTTACTCGTACAAGGGTGTTGACTACGGCATCGGCGACTCCATACCAAACTCCACCTACACAGCCGCCCAGCCCTCCGGCGGTATCTATAACATCAGCCAAAACACCAACATCAGATCCGGCGACAACACGTACCCCTACTACAGGACCAACGGAATACCCGCTTACGAGGCTTTTGTGAGAGTCGGCTCCAACTATCCGGCCAACGACTGGGGCACGAACTCGGGCACGGGCGACTGCGGACCGAGATGGGTGTCCGACCTGCGAGTGACGGAGTATTCCCCATTGGGAGACAACGAGTACCTCATCTGGTTGAGGAGAGGTCTCGACATGGGCAGGACAACTCCCGGTCGCGCGCCTGGATTTAATTCCCTCAACAAGGTGGAGGTCGTGGTTCGCAACGGTCTTTTCAATGAGGACCAGGACTTCGTGTTTTACTCTGCTCTGCCCAGAGTTATTAAAATGGAGTTTGAGTATCCGGATACCATTACCGTTGCTTACGACAGACCCATGTTGAGCAACCTCAGCCTTCTGGCGGACGCTAAGATAAAAATAATAGACGACTTGGGTAATACTTACGAGGTCGATCTCAGTGCAGCAAAGTGGAGTCAGGACGGGACAAGCGTTACCTATAAAGTACCCGCTGCGCTTACTCCTCTTGATCCGGACAGGACGTACTCTGGTCGTCTGGACGACCGTGAGCGCAGGGTGCTGAGTTATTTCCAGGGAACTATTGCGGCAGTTGAAGCGGAACCGGAACCAAAACCAAAACCAAAACCGGAGCCGGAAAAACCCGGCTGCAACGCGGTGAGTGCAGGCTTGTTCATAATGGGAGCGCTTTCTCTGTTATTGTTCGAACTGAGGAAAAAACGCGCGAAGTAACATGATACAGGTTACACGTTAATTCCACAGACGAAGCCGTGAGCGAGTAGCTCGCGGCTTCGTTTTAGCGCGCGATGACTTGATAGTAGAAATCTGCTGTGAATCGGGCTGTCTACGCGAGGATAGAGTGAAAAGGCTTGAGACGACCTCGCACCCGTAACGTTATATCACCGTAAATCGTCTAAAATGGTAACGATTTCTTTTTTCTCGTATTCAACGGCATAATCTCTGGCTGTATTGCCGTTATTGTCCTTTATGTTTGGGTCAGCCCCGGCTTCCAGTAGCATCGAAACGGCTTCTTCCGGGTTGGGGTTCAACACCACGGCAAACATCAATGGCGTCACTCCAGCGTTGTTGCGAGCGTTAACGTAAGCCCCGGCTTTTATCAGCATCGAAATGACATCCATGTCGTCTTTTTGAACAGCCTGCATCAGGGGCGTGTATCTGCCGTAGTCGCGCGCGCTGACGTCTGCTCCGGCTTCTATCAGCATAGAGATTATTTTCAGTTCTGCTTCACCGTCCAGACCCCACATCAACGCGGTGCGTCCTTCGAAGTCTTCCGCGTTGACGTCAGCACCGGCTTCAATAAGCACAGAAATGACTTCCGGATTGAATTTATTAAGGGCTGCCCGCATCAAAAGCGTTAATCCATCGAAATCTTTCACTTTGATGTCTGCTCCAGCCTTAATCAGCAGTGAAACGACTTCCGCGCCGCCTGCTTCAGCAGCCCATTCCAACGGCGCCTTTTTGTGGATGGAATCTTTCTTGTTGACGTCCGCGCCATCATTGATCGCGGTCTCAACTTGCTGAGGCGCGCCTTCGGCGCACAGCTTGGCAAAGTCATCCGCGCTTATGTCGTCAAACCCCATGCACGGTATGGCTAAAAGAAAACCAGACAAAACGATGAAATATAAAACCGCAACCAGCAACCTTCTTGATCCGAACAAGTTCATTCCTCCTTGAAATATATTTTTCTAAAACTGCCGCCTATAGTTATTTAAGTAAAAACCGGGTAATGGAAAGGGCGCTTGTTTATCTATCACTGTTTTGTAAATAATATTTATCAATTTTATAGTATTTGTAAGGTTATGTCAATATAGGCGGCGCCGACTTCACGCTAAGAGATCGGAACGGGCGTTGTCTCCGGCGCACCAGCAGCGCCAGATGAAAAAACGCTCACCAGAACATTCCGTATAGCGTCTGACCTCATCATCTGCTGCACATAAGAAAGAAGAGGCTTACTTTGTGTCGCTAGAATTAAAGTTATTTGCGATCACCAAAAGAATAAAGGACGGCAAAAACTTGCCGTCCTTTTTCTTTATGCATCATCTCTTTTGTAATAGCCACATTTCCAAAAGAATGCTGGGTTTACACGGTCTTACTTTCTTTTTCTCGCAACCGCCAATGCTAATAAAAGCATGGCAAAAACACCATAGCCCATGTCGCATCCGCCGCCGCCTTTATTACCGACGATGGGCGCTATTATTCCACCATCGTAAAGCGTTATGCCGCTGGGCGCGATGACTTTAGTGTTTACTCCGCTGTATTCGGGTTCGACGTTGAATGCGTGGTTATCGTCTTGAGCCGCGAGTTTGGTCGTTCCGCCGGTTATAAAGATGTCGGATCCTTCAAGGGAGTAACCGTTGCCGCTGGTCTCCGCATTCACTTTTCCGGCGGTGTCGATATTCACTTCAGCGCCTGCTTTGATCGCGGACCCGCCGTTTGCCTTGGCAGTAGCATTCACCTCATCGATTATGGACACCGAGCCGTTCACGGAGGTTATCGCAGGGGCGCCTGGATCGTTCGTGGTAGCGTTGATACTGCCCTTTCCGCCCAATGTTAAGTCGTCGATGGAGCTTATTGCAGGACCGCTACCGGAATCTACGGTCAGGGTCGCTCCTTCCGCAACATTTACATTCAGTTTACCGGGACCGTCCTTAATTATACGGCTCGCAGACGCATTGCCCGTAACGGCAATGTTGATGTCGCCTGCGGTGGAAATGTCTATTGCGTCAACATCGCCTCCGGTCAGTGTCAGCGTCTTGGTGCCCGCGTTCCACTGCCAGCCCGGACCGCTTGCGTTCTGGTCGAGGTTGAATACTACTCCTCCCATGGCAATGGTGCTATTCGTGTAGACGTACGGCTCGGGCGTGATAGTCAAGGTCCGTAAGCCCGTTGTCTGCTCCGTTCCTGCGCCCTTGTTTAGCGTGGCCGTGAACATGAAGCTGCCGATAGTTCCGTTGGGGTTGTCAAAAGCTCCCTCCGTCGCTGCAGTGAACGCGCCCTCGTTCACTACCACCGTTACTCCCAGCAGGTTCAGATCGTTAATGACGCTCTGCACCTTCGTCAACGCCTGCGCGGCGGCGCCGACTTCCGCCTGCGCCGCTGTAAAGATCGCGCTTTCGATCGCGGCTCTTACCGCCGCGATGTCCGCGTTGTCCTGCGTCGCGTCGTAATGCGTAGCCGCTATGACCAGAGTGCGTTGAGCCGTTGTCTGCTGGGTTCCTGCGCCCTTGTTGAGCGTGACCGTGAACGTGTAACTGCCGTTCACGCCGTTCGGGTTAGCAACCGTTCCCGCAGTTGCCGGCGTAAATACTACATCGTTAACGACGTATGACACTCCGCGAAGGGAGTAGGTGTTGATGAAGCCCTGAACCCTTAAACTCGCATCGGTGATGTTCGTTATTTCCGCTTGCGTAGCCGTATAGACGCCGCCTTCAATTGCTCTCAGCAATTCCGCGATGTCCGCGTCGTCCTGCGCCGGGTTATAAAGAGTCGCCGTGATCGACAGAGTTTGCTGAGCCGTCGTCACAGTTGTTCCGTTACCCTTGTTGAGCGTGACCGTGAAAGTGTAACTGCCGTTCACACCGTTAGGATTACCGGGCGTTCCAGCCGTCGCCGCAGTGAATACGTTGTTGTTTATTGTCACGTCCACACCGCGTAGGTTCAAGCCATTTATGATGCTCCGAACCTTAGCTATCGCCTGCGTTACGTTCGATACCTCGGCTTGCGTAGCCGTGTAGATCGCGCCCTCGATCTCCGCTCTGACCGCCGCGATGTCCGCGTTGTCTTGCATTGGGTCGTAAGTCGTTGCTTTGATCGTTAGAACCAGCGGAATTGTCGTCTCTGGCGTTCCGGCGCCCTTGCTGAGCGAAACCGAAAACGTGTAGCTGCCATCCGTGCCGATAGGGTTACCGGGCGTTCCGGCTATCGCTGCCCAAAAGCTTATGTCGTTCACAACCGCATTCACGCCGAGGGGACCAACAATCGAATCAATAATTGCCGCTACAACCGCCCTTGACTGTCCTGGGTTCGGGGCTTCGAGTTGTGTAGTTTCATAGACGGCGTTCTCGACGGCGTTCATAGCCGCCACGATATCCACGTTATCCTGCCCGTCCACTACGATTTCAATGGTCCTACTGAATGGCAGCAAACCGTCGTATCCCGTGAAAGTCACAAGGTAAACCCGCCCCTTCTGGTCAGCGGCTGGCGTCCATTCGAACATGCGGGTGGCGCCGTTGAAAGTCGCTCCTGGCGGCAGACCAGTAGCAGTAACCTGTATGGGGATAGGCGTACCGAATCCAGCGGTGGTGGTGTATGGCGAACCGTCGGCAGGGTTTCCGGTGGTGATTTGGATATACAGAGTTGAACCTGTATTGGCGCTGAAATCGTAATTCCATTTCTCCCTGACGCCTCCCGGCGCCCGATCAATGAGTAAATATGGGCGATACACCGTTCTAGGAGGAACGCGAGTCACAAGCGTGTATGGATCAGTACCTG
>Ga0099364_10012302_pt1 | contig 11563 bp, 9 predicted proteins | sample TergutTh196P3_FD_73070 | JGI IMG/M metagenome (GOLD analysis project Ga0099364, IMG submission 73070) | Microcerotermes parvus P3 segment gut microbial communities from Pointe-Noire, Republic of the Congo - Th196 P3 | ecosystem: Host-associated > Arthropoda: Insects > Digestive system > Gut ...
TCAATTTATTTTAAGGAGAGTAATATGGGAGCAATTGATCTGCCCAAAAGCCCGAATGTATTTCATCCGGAAAAACCAAGTGCCGTCGGTTCACGCAACTCGTTAGCCCAGGAATACCGCGACCAACAGGCTGAAGTAAACCTATTATTGGAGGAAGAAACCAATAAGGTTATCCACCACTTAGCAGCAAAACTGCCCAAAGATGTCTTGGAACGCCTTGATATCATGGGAAGTGTAAAAGAGAAGCTTTACAACTACTTCAACCAAAATTACCAGAACATGTTCAACCGTTACATCGTAACAACAGAAGATGAAATGGTAAAGAAAGTCAGAAACTTTGTTGACAAAGAAGAAACTAAAGTTCTGACCCGTTACACACCGAAGGAAATTGCAGACCTTCTTGACGCCGTAGGCGGCGCCGACAAGTTCAACACCGGTGAAGTAGAAAAGTCTATCGTTAACATGTATGGCCACTTACAGGGTCATATTCAGAGGGGTGTCAATGAGTTAGAAACTCATACCAACAGCATCCTTCGCCAAAAGACAGACACAGGCGCTTTCGTCAGAGGCGAAAACGCATATTCAATCGTAAAGTGCGCATTCAAAGACAATATGTCAAGGCCCAAAACAGTAACCGATGTTAAGCTTTCTGTTAACATTCTTGAAGCCGAACTTATCAGCCCGATATTCCATTATCAGGTAACCGTTGAATATCTTGTCAAAGACCTTATTGCAAAACACATCATTGACAGCATTGATAAACTTATTGAACAAATTAAAGACGATAGAATCGACAAAGGTTTGGAAGAACTTTCAGACGGCGAAATCATCTTTACAAAGCTCAATAAAGTTGATTCTTTCACAGATGACAATTCAGACGAAGCCAAATCCAAACGCTATACCTTTATGGCGAAAAACCTTATGGACAGGCTCACCGACCTTCGTGCGGAAATCGATCCTGAATCATTTGATGCCCTTAATATTCGCGAGAATATCAAGAAAATCATCGATATGGAAAATATCCGCAACAGAGGCTTCAACACAGCGATTAACTCTATCACATCAATTCTTGATACCTCCAAAATGGGATATCAGTACATCGAAAACCTCAAGAACGGACGCGAAGTTATTATTCGCGAATATGAGGATACCGATACAGCCAACCTGCCCGACGAACGCTATTCAATCAAAATGCGCTTCTTTGATCAGTCACAGCTTGTCGAAGACCGCAAGGCTTATGATGTAATGATGAAGAGCTTTGAAACAGAAGTTCAGCATCTTTGGGATGTTCTTGAAGTTGTCTATGAAGGCTCAAAAGGTTTCTTCTCCGGCATTAAAGACTTTAAAGACCTTGCCAAGAGAAACAAAAACAGAATCCGCAAGATGATCAAAGAGAAAAACGGCGAACCTCTTTATGAAGATATCGCCAAAGTTTGGGACGAAATCTCCTTTGTAAAATCAGCGGAAACTGAAGTTGAAAAATCCAACAGAACATACCTGTTTGAAAAAGACAGAGTTCGTACCCGCATTATCAGAATGCGCGAAAGGCTTAAGAGAATCTATGACTATCTGTACCCAATCGAAAGAAGGGTTATGGAAGAAAGACTTGCTTGGCTTGAAAAGGAATACTACAGGTTCGACTATATGATCAACCCGTACCACATTCAGCCCGGTCTCTTGCTTGATGTTGATATTACCTCCATCAAGAGAAAGAAAGTTACTTTGGATGCTATGGCGAATGTTCTTAACGAATTCCTCCACGGCGTATCTAAAGGCTTCTCCGATGCCGCATTTGCGTCATTCAGCCGCAGAAGGTCAACAGTTCGCGAAGACATTAACCAGTCATTCGCAGCCGTTGTTGAAGAAGATGAAGAAGTTGCCGTTGCGGCAGCCGCTCCGAAGCCCAGGGCAGCAATTGCAGCTCCTAGAAAACCGGCTCCGAAAAAGAGAGGCGCCGTTGATTCAAGGTCTAAGTCCAAAGCAAAAAGAGGCGGCGGACGCGGAATTGCGGAACTTTAATTAAGAAAGGGAACTTTAATAACTTCGTTATTTAAAGTTACTTTGTTATGATTAAACGCTCCCGAATCAGTGTGGTTTTTGCTGCTCTGAATATTCGGGAGCGTTTTTTTAGATAATAAATAAAGGAGGGTATATGCTGGAAAAAGCAAATCTAGAAGTCTTGTCAACCCGTTCAGGCTTTAATAGTGCGGTTAGACATATTAAAAAAACAATGGAAATTGCCGGAAGCTCCGGGAATTTGGGAGATATTATATATGAGATGGATGATCCAGAATTAACAGGCAGTAAAATTGGACTTCTTTTAAGGATGTTATTAGTAAATAAATTAAATTACAGGGCGGCTTCTACAAATCTTTCTTCAACTGTAAGCGACATTTCTGCGGTGGCAAAAGAATTTTCAAAATGGAATGGTGTTGATCTTGTAGCCGCATATTATCATCCTGAAATGGGTCTCTTAATAGCGAACCCCAAAGTAGCCGAAGAATTGGCCGCTTTTGGTGAGTTAAAAAAGAGAGAATTACTGGTAGTATATGCCGGGTATCAGGGTAAAGAAACCTGTGATAATTGTCAAAAAGCCGCAGATCTTGCGTTAAAGATTTTTGAAGGCTCAAAAGTTACGGCTCCTTCCGCTGTTAAAAGCGGCAGATTTACCGTAAAGAATGTATCAAAGCCCAAGAAAGCCGAACCCAAAGCAAAAGCTGTTTCCAAAACAACCAAAGCAAAAACGGCTTCTCGCGGCGGCAGCAAGGCAGCCGCTCCTGTTAAAAAGGCAGCCGCTGTTCAGGTAAAATCCACAGGCGGACCCAGAAGAATGACACCCCGTTACGCTGTAATAGTTCAGAATGAATTATTCCACAACGGAAATGTTGAAGCATGGAAAAAGATTGTGGCAAGTTATAGACACAAGCATCCTAATTTGGAAGTGTTTATTTACTATGAAAATGAAAGAATTTTAGATATTAACTCGTTGTTTAAATGGGGCAAGGTAAAACATGGAACAGCCATTGAATTTGCTATTGCCGGTGATGATATTCAGGATGTTGCAAAACTGCAGCGCTATCTTGCTCAAGGTGCAAGCCAGCGGTTTGAAGCATTCCTGCACGGCCCTGTAAACACAGTGCTTAAACTGTTTTAAAAAGGAAATAATATGGATCCAAGAATACATTTTTTTAGCCAAAACGCGATTATCTCCTCCAAGAATAGAGCAGATTTGTTGGGTATCCGAGGACGGCAGGCAAATGAATTTGCCGAATTGGCTTTTCCTATCCTTCCCGGAATAATTTTTGACACCGAAATTGCTTCGGAAATTGAACCCAAAGAAATCAGAAAAGATCTTGCGGATCTTTTGGGTAAATGCTCCAAAATTGTAGGTAAAAGGTTTGGGGATAATGATAACCCCATGCTTTTAAAAGTGGTTATTTCCAGTAATTTGGCAATTACCAATTACCCTGCAATGCACAATTTTGGTCTTGTAAAACCAACTATAGACGGTTTTTCAAAATGGGTAGGCGCAGACTTTGCCGCCAGTGAAGTTTTATTCATGATAAGCGGCATGATGATGATTCAGGAAAGAATTAAGGAACTTGAAGGCAAAACCAAAGAACAGGAAGAAATTGGACAAAAATTAAAATTAATTAAACGAATGTTAGGTTTTAAAGCGCCCTCTAATGAACTTCATAAAGAAGACAAGACTCCTCTTCCAAAGAAAAAATCTGCAAAGGAATATATGGATGAATATGCCAAGTATTTCCCCAAAGGTTTTTTTGATGATGCCGAAGCTCAAATCCTTTTAACTCTTAATGAAATTTCCAAATTACTTAAAATGGATGAACAAGATGACCATGATACGGCTATTATGATTCAGCCAATGGTTTACGGCAATTACGGCAAAGATTCCTGTTCCGGTTATTTCTTTAGCCGTAATGTTGTTACCGGGGAAAAGAAACTGCAAGGTCATTTCTTTAGAGGTAAGTTTAATGAAGAAGGGTCGGAAGGGCATGAAATTAACAAGATTGACCCCGTTCATCTTAAACAGCTTGAAAAAATTGCATGGGCGCTGGAAGACAGGTTTAAAGAAATCCGTCAGATTCGCTTTACGGTAGAGAAAGGCAAGCTTTGGCTTATAGAACAAAGGCTTGTTGACCAAAAATCCACGCAGTCAGATCTTAAACTTTTCTTGGATCTTCAAAAAAGAAAGGTTATTAGTGCTAAAGATGTTATTAAGTCTATCGATCCTATTCGTCTTAATGAAATTCTGCATCCTGTTATTAATATGTCCAGCGTAAAAGGATTAAGTTCATGGAAGGGCGGTATTGCCGGCGCTCCGGGCGCGGCCATTGGACGGGTTTATTTTAGCACAGACAGGCTTTTGGAAGCAAAAAAAGTTCTTCATCAAAGGGGCGAAGACGATAAAACTATTTTGGTTTTAGAATCATCTTTTGCCGAAGATGTTAAAGCTATCGAGGTAAGTACCGGTGTTTTAACGGCAGAAGGCGGATATTCCGCTCATGCTTCTGTTGTTGCCCGCCAGTATGGCAAGGTTTCGCTGGTATCTCCGCAGCTTAAAATAAAAGGCAACAAAGCATCTTTGGGCAGTTTTAGTTTTTCCGAAGGCGACTTTATAACAATCAATGTTCCTTTCTACGGTGAATCCACAGTTTATAAGGGAGTAGCGGAATTAATAGAACCAAATCCTAAAGAATCCGGTCTTTTGGAATTTATTGATATTTCAAAGAGCTTCCTTAAAAGCTTCCATGTTCGCTGTAATGCCGACACCCCGCGCGATGCCTCTTTGGCGCTTAGTTTTGGCGCAGAAGGCGTAGGCCTTTGCAGAACAGAACATATGTTCTTTAAAGAAGACAGAATTAATGTGTTCAGAAGTATGTTGGTTTCTGATGACGCAAAAGAAAGACAAAAAGTACTTGCTAAGCTTCAGGTTATGCAGAGGGAAGATTTCTACGGCATTATGAAAGTAATGAACGGAAAAGAAGTAACAATTCGCTTGTTGGATTCACCCTTGCATGAATTTATGCCTCATAATCCTGATGAGCTTAACAGTTTTGTTGATTATTTGGGAAAAATAAAAAATACAAAACCGTCAAAGGCGGATATTCAATCCCGCATTGATGCTTTGCATGAGTTTAACCCAATGCTTGGTCACAGAGGCTGCCGTATTGCGGTTTCATATCCTGAAATTTACGCAATGCAGGTTAGGGCTATCTTTGAAGCGTGTTACAAACTTAGATCCGAAAGAATCGAAGTACATCCCGAAATTATGGTACCAATTATTATGAACGAAGCGGAATTAAAGCTTATTGCTTACGGCAAAAAGATCGAAGGTTCCAATTATGTGGGTATTGTTGATATCGAAGAAGCTCTTAGGAAAGAGAAAAACACAAGAGGAATTGAGTACAAAATAGGAACCATGATAGAGCTGCCTGCCGCAGCTTTAGGAGCCGGAGACATTGCCAAATACGGTCGTTTCTTTAGTTTTGGTACAAATGACCTTACTCAAACAACCTTGGGTATTTCCAGAGATGACTTTACAGCCTTTATGCCGGACTACACCTTGTACGATCTTATTGACGGTAACCCGTTCAGTACATTGGACAAGAGAGTAAAAGAATTAATTGTAATGGCAGCAAACCGCGGACGAGCAACCCGCCCGGATCTTGTATGCGGTTTATGCGGTGAACATGGAGCCAACCCTGACAATGTCCGCTTCTGTATGGATGCGGGTTTGAATTATGTATCATGCTCCCCATACTCAGTTCCCATAGCACTGCTTGCAGTAGCTCAAGCAGAAATTGAAAAAGATGAAGCTATAGGACAGGGAGTAAAAGCGGTTTAGTTCTGCAGGAATGTAAAAAAAAAGGGGTGTCTGAAAATTACTTCTCAGACACCCTCTTTTTTTGGACTTGCTATTTTATTGATATTCGCCCATAAAACTCATTGTTTTTTCAACTGTCTGAACAATTAATTGGGAGGCTTTTTTGGCATCAGATTCAGGTACTTTGCGCTGTCTGTTAAGAGATTCAACAAAGAAAGCTCCTATTGATTTATAAACATCAGGCAATTGATAAAAAATTACCGAAAAGTTAATGCTTGTAGGCTTTAAAACGGTAAATGAACCTGTAAGTTCGTTGGGTTCTTTTGCAACCATGATTCTGTACTGGTTTCTTGCAATAATGGTTTCCAGTTCACTAAAGCGTTTTGGTATCTGCTCATTGTCTGATCTGCTTCTGCTTACCGGTTCTATAAATTTTTTCTCATAAGTATCATGTTCCAGCAATATGTACAGTTTTTTACCGCCTGCAACAAATTGTAAACCGTCGCTTGACGGATAAATTTCTTTTACACCCGCATATGAAACAATTTCATAAATTGAATAAGCGTTCATTTCATTAAAGAATGACGAAATAATGTAGCCTTGAGCGAACGGGAGTTTGTTCTTGGCATAAGCGTCAAACAAATTGCGGAATGGAACTTTAGGATCCAATACTTCTTTGGGCATTGATGTTTTTTCCGAAGCCGGTTTCTTAGCCGCTGTTTTCTTAGCAGGTGCTTTAGTACCAGCTTTTACCGCCGGTTTCTTAGCCGCTGCCGGTTTCTTAGCCGCTGCCGGTTTCTTAGCCGCTGGTTTTTTTGCCGCCGTCAGCTTTGATGACGAGGCTTTCTTAGCTGCCGGTTTCTTAGCCGCCGTTTTCTTAGCAGGTGCTTTAGCAGCTTTAGTACTTTTCTTGGCTGCAGGCTTTTTCGCCGCCGATTTTTTAGCAGGTGCTTTTGCACCAGTTTTCTTTATAGTTGCCATGTTCCCTCCTTAGGAATTTCTAGGAATTTATTGGAATACAATGGTATCCAAAATTTATATCATTATAAACCGAATATGCTGAATTATCAACCTTTATTTTTACTATTTTGCTCTTGCCAATGTAACCGCGCATGTTGTAACAATATCATCAACGGAAGCGCCTCTGGAAAGGTCGCTTATTGGTTTTGCAAAACCCTGTAAAAACGGTCCAAATGCCTGAGCATTGCCAAGCCGTTGAACCAGTTTATAGCCGATATTCCCCGCATCTAAATCGGGAAAAACCAATACATTTACATTTTTTAAAGGGCTTCCCGGAGCTTTTTTTTCTAATACCGATGGAACTAAAGCGGAATCTGCCTGTAATTCTCCGTCAAAAATAAAATCAACATTCCTTTCTTTTAATATTTTTGCCGCAGTTTGTACTTTTGTAACATCATCGTGGGCAGCCGACCCCTTGGTAGAGAAGGATAAAAGAGCGGCAACAGGCTTTGTCTTTAAAAATTCCCCGCAGCTCATTGCGGCGCTTTGTGCTATGTCCGCAAGTTGTTCAGAGGTAGGATTGGGCACTACAGCGCAGTCCGAAAAAATCATTGCCCCGTCATTTCCGTATTGAGGGTTAAGCCCTGTCATTACAAAACAGGAAGAAGCGGTTTTTAAGCCCGAAATAGTTCCAATAATGGCAAGCCCTGCTCTAAGTACATCGCCTGTTGTTCTTTCACATCCGGCAACAATGGCATCGGCATCTCCCTCACGAACCATCATGGCTCCCCAGCGAAGGGTATCGGTAATATCGATTCTTGCCTGATCAAGGGTCATACCCTTGTTTTTTCGTAATTCATAGAAAATTCTTGAATATTCGCTTAAATGGGAATCAACTGCCGGAGAAACAACGCTAATTCCGTTAAGGTCAACCCCCTCGGCTCTGGCGGCATCCTGAATATCCGCCGCTTTTCCCAGCAGAGTAACTCCTCCGGCCAGTCTTTCATCCATTATAATTCTGGCGGCTTTAATTATTCTTTTATCCGCCCCTTCCGGCAATACCAGTCTTTTTGGCGAGGCCGAAGCCGCAGCTTTCATTTCTATTACAAAGTTCATTTTTTTCCCCCTAAAATAGAATACACCCTTTTCAAGATTTTCGCAACCTGTTATAATATCAATATGACAGATGTTTACAATGATTTCATGGAAGATGCGGATTTTGATACAATCCTGTCTCCCGATATTGATTTTACAGGTACTCTCCACTTTGAAAAACCCTTTCTTATTAGGGGCAGGGTTTCAGGGGAAATCAACGCCACAGGGCTTTTGGTTATAGACGAAAATGCCGTGGTAAATGCCAATATCCGCGCTTTACGGGTATTAATTCGAGGCCAGGTAAAAGGCGATGTTACCGCCGTTGAAAAAGTAGAAGTAACAATTACCGGTAAGCTTGTCGGCAATGTTACGGCTCCCGAAATTTATATGGAAACAGGCTGTGTTTTTAATGGCCGCTGTACAATGGTAGGAAAAAATCCGGTATGAAAAAATTATTATTTATTTTGACAATTTTATTATTTACATCGATGACTCTTTTTGCGCAAAATAGACCTCCTGATGCTTTGGTCGAATATCGTGAGGGTAATTATGAACGCGCCATTCAAATTTGCCGTGATGAAATAGCGGAAAATCCCGTAAATTTGGAATCTCATGTAGTAATTTGCTGGAGCCTTATTCGTTTAAATCGATACGAAGAAGCTTTGCGCTATGCCCGTGCCGGCAGAAACATTCACAATCGCGATGTTAGAATTATTCAGATACTTGGGGAAATACATTATTACCAGGGCAACAATAACGAAGCATTGCAATTTTTTCAGGAATATACATCTTTAGCGCCGGAAGGTTCCAGAATTGCGGATGTTTACTATCTTATGGGAGAAATCTATATCCGCCAAGGCCGTTTCCGTCATGCGGATATTGCTCTTTCCACCGCTGTTCATTGGGTGCCCGGAAACGCGGCATGGTGGGCAAGGCTTGCTTATGCGCGGGAAAATGCCGGAGATTTATCAAGTGCGCTGGAAGCTTATGAAAGAGCGCTTTCTTTAAATTCACAATTAACGGATGCCCAGCGCGGAATTGACAGAATTAGACGAAGCATGGGCGGTTAGTAACTTTTAAGTGTCCAAAGTTTTAATACACACACTTGGCTGTAAACTTAACTCTTTAGAAAGCGAATCTTATGCTGAAGCATTTGCTGACGAAACCAGACCTATTATAATTGTTAATACTTGTACGGTAACTTCTAAGGCGGATCAGAAGGCACGAAGGATTATCCGTAAGGCGCTTAGGGAAAATCCTGAGGCTATTGTTATAGTTACCGGGTGTTATGCGGAGCTTGAGAAAGAAAAGATAGAATTATTAACCACAGAGGACACAGAGAAGAGATTATTAGTTTTGAAGAGAGAGGAAGTTTTAAAATTCGCTTCTAATTCTCTGCTGCCCAATAATCCATTTCAATTTAATCCTAAAAAGTTTTCCTCTCATACAAGAAGTTTTTTAAAAATCCAAGATGGTTGTGATAACAAATGTACTTATTGCAGAATAAGATTAGCTCGCGGCCCAAGCGTAAGCCTTCCTGCCGAAGAAGTATTGGAACGATTAAAAATCCTGGAACAAAACTACGCCGAAACAGTATTAACAGGAGTAAATCTCTCTTTATATTCCTCTGTGGTTAAAATTAATCTTATAAATCTATTAGAATATCTGTTATCAAATACAAAAAAAATAGCTATAAGACTATCATCCCTAGACCCGCAATTTGTTGTTGATAATTTAGTTTGTAATACCTACTCCCCACTCCCCACTCCCCACTCCCTCCTTCATAATAACCGTATTCGTCCGCACTTTCACCTATCCATCCAGTCCTGCTCTGAAAATATCCTCCAAAGAATGGGGCGCTCGTACAATGCGCAGACAATTGAAAAAGCGGTAAACCTTCTTAGAAGCGCAAAAGATAACCCCTTTCTTGCCTGCGATATAATTACAGGATTCCCCGGCGAAACAGAGGCGGATTTTAATAAAACTTACGAACTATGTAAAAAATTACAGTTTGCGTGGATTCATGTTTTTCCGTATTCAAAACGCCCCGGTACCCCCGCTTTTGAATTTACAGACAACATACATGAAAGCGAAGTAACCCGCCGTGTAAAGTTACTTACAGAACTGGCATGGCAGGGCAGACGGGAATATGTAAAAAAATGGCAGGGCAGGGAAGTGGAAGTTTTAATTGAAAAGAAAAACGCAAAAAATTATTGCCGTGCTGTATCGGAAAATTATTTAAAAGTGCTTGTTCGTATAAAGGGAGCTTGTCCGCCGCCGGGAACGGTATTAAGGTGCAGGTTGACAGAAACGGCACCATTGGATAACGAGGATTATGATGTTACGGGTGAACCCTGTTAATTTTAAGGCTTCTGTGTTTTTAATGATTCTTCGATCATTTTTATATATTCTTTTCCATGAGCGGAAAGAGGCTGTCCGGCACTTCTAATCCATCCCATTTCCAAAGACAGACGATTGTCCAATAGTTTAAATGTGCGGTAACTTGCATTGGCATTCATTTTTTCATAAGCTTTTGTAAAAGCGCCAATAAAATAAGCGTTTGTATTAAGCAGGAATTCATTAAGCGTAAAGGCATCTGAAACAATAATAAGATTGCGGCGAATTCTAGCCCCATATTGCGAAAGCAGTTTTGGGGGAAAATTAAAATGCCCCTCTCCGCCGCCTCTTCCGGTTTCATTAAAAACAATAAGAGGATAATCTTTTATCATATCCGGTGTAACCAAATCCTCTTTTAAATTATACAAAGGGTTTTGTTTTCCAACCATTATAGACGGCTGACAAACCTGAATAGGCTGATACACAAGCCCGCGCGATTTAATAAGGTTAACAGTTGTTTTTTTTGTAGCATTTAATATTACTACAAGGCCTATCTCCGCACGGCGGCTGGTTACATTTTTTATAACATCCAAAAGAGATCCTTCCAAAAATGAAAATTCCGAGCCCGGCGAGGCGTATTTTTTATAAATTTCTATAAACAATAAACATGCAAAACGAATATATTGACTGGCTGCGGAAAATTTTAACGGCACATCTTTTTTATTATAATTTTTGCTAAAGTCCATAGTCATATTAAATTGATCAAATGTAGCAAGAGCATAATTCATGAACTCTTCCCCAAACTTTGTAAGGATTGCGCCTTTCCCCGAACGCCGGAAAATTTCATGGCCAATTTCTTCTTCCAAACTTTGAACGGACTGCGAAATATTGGATTGCGAAGTATTCATCTCCTGAGCAGCTTTATTTATGGAACCGCACTCGGCTATTTTAATTATTTGTTTAATTTGCTCAATACGCATAAATCCTCAATAAAAAAAATGAATTATTGAATTTTATCATAAAGAGCCGGAAAATACAATAAATACCTGCTTGCCTTATAACCCATACCGATAAAAATATATCATAAAATTATAATGCCATTTTGTAAGATACAAGGTGCTTTTTGGTGTATATTGTGTATAATTATAGTATTGTTTATCGCAGATAATTTACCACAGAAAGGGAGGCGGCAAAATTATGAAAAAACTTAAATTCTCTAAAAAATCATTAACCCACCCCCCTCCTATCCGGCCCCGGCTACAAAGATTGTTGATAACTCTTTTATTATTTTTTTTTTTATTTTAAGGTTGTATTTTATTTGTT
>Ga0099364_10012303_pt1 | contig 11561 bp, 7 predicted proteins | sample TergutTh196P3_FD_73070 | JGI IMG/M metagenome (GOLD analysis project Ga0099364, IMG submission 73070) | Microcerotermes parvus P3 segment gut microbial communities from Pointe-Noire, Republic of the Congo - Th196 P3 | ecosystem: Host-associated > Arthropoda: Insects > Digestive system > Gut ...
ACCGGAATGGATTGGTGCTGTGCGCAAAAACCACCGGGAGATGCGGGTGACCGTTCACCCGGAATGTCCCCGGAAAATCGTGACACAAGGGGATAAATCCGGTTCGACGAGCCGTATTTTACAGCGTGTCACGCAATCACCGCCCGGCTCGAAGTGGGCCGTCGGGACGGAGTCGCGTTTTGTCGAGCGTCTTACCCGACAAAACCCGGATAAAACGGTCGTTGACCTGTCCCCCATGAATTACTGCCGGTCCATGAGTCTGACCCATCTCGATAATCTGGCAAAGTTACTCCGGTCCGTTGAATCGGGAAATCCGTATAATGTTATTTCGGTGGACGAAAGCACCGCCCCGGACGCTTTGGTTTGCCTGCGGCGGATGCTCCACTGCCGGTAACAGGTTCGGGATCACGACCCTGGAATTTCACCAGATCAACTTCTACTGAAAAGGTGGGTTGGCTGATGAACAACCGTTGTTTGTATGGCAATTATGGATTTTTTAGCCGGAAGCAAGCGAAATCGCCATCAAAGTCGTCATAATACATGTCATACCGACTTGACTAAATTGCCGCACCTGTTCTCAGGCAATTGGTAAGAATTACACCTCCTTCACACCTAAATTGCCGGAAAATAAGCAATTTAGGTGTTTTACGGTGTGTTTCACAAAGTTTGTCAAATAAAATCACTCAATTCGAATCCTCTATCGATATTCCCGGAAAGGAAAGTTTATGAAATCTCGTGAAAGAGTTACGGCAATATTTCAAGGTGCCGAAACAGACAGGGCCGCCGTCATCAGCCTTACGTCTGTTTTAACGCTAGACAGTATGAACGCTCTGGGATTACAATGCCCGGATGTGCATCTTGACGCGGAAAAAATGGCTACCGCCGCCGCTGCCGCCCATGAACTGTGCGGTTTTGATTCCGTGATGCCGAAATTCAGCATCGTTCACTCGGCGGCGGCCTTGGGTGCCGAGGTTGATTGGAGAAGCGGGGATTCCATGCCGGTTATCAGAAAACCCACGATCCGCGACCCGGAGCAATTTACCATGCCCGATGACTTTTTAGACCGCCCGGAAACGAAAGTCGTGCTGGATGCGATCCGGTTGTTGAAAAAACGGTACGGCGACACTGTGGCTGTTACCGGTAAAGTGTTTGGTCCCTGGACGACTTCCTATAACATGTGCGGGACCGAGGAATTCTTAATGGGAACAATACTTGACCCTGAGAAAACAAGACGCTATCTGGAAGTTTTCTCGGCGGCTGGGGTGAAGTTTGCCGAAGCCCAATTCGAAGCGGGTGCGGATACGATTCTTTGGTGCGACCACGCCAGCGGCGATATGTGTAGTCCCGCAACGTATACCAAATTTCTGTTGCCCGTGCATAAGCGCATCCACCAGACGCACTTTAAGAAAAATGGTAAGAAAAGCGGACCGTTTATTTTACATGCTTGCGGCAGGACGCTGGACAGGATCAAATACTTTGCCGAAGCGGGTTTTGATGCGTTTCACTTTGATTCCCTGAATGATACTCGGCAAGCCCTGAAGGAAGCCGATTCCAAAATCCTCCTCACCGGCGGGTTAAGCAATGAAACCCTGCTCAATGGAACGCCTGCCGATGTGGAAAGAGAAGTAATCGACCTGCTGGACGCCGGAATCAGGTTGATTTCACCGGAATGCGCGATTCCGATGAAAACTCCCAATGTCAATCTTGCGGCAATCAGGAACGCCGTGGAGAAATGGACCTTGCAACGCCCATAAGGCCTTTCACTCCATTACTACGCGGAAGCCGACATTGTACACTTTTTGCCACGGTTCGTAAAATCGGCGGTATCCGCTTCGGGCGTATTCCGGGCGGTCGTTCCAGGAACCGCCGCGAATAACTTTCGGTAGCCCCGAACCTTCCGGTCCCGGCGTGAACGGGTACGGTTTGTAATCGGATGCCGTCCATTCGCTGACTCCGCCGTGCATGTCGTACAGTCCCCAAGGGTTCGCCTGGTACGCCGCCATTTTTTCCGCAATCATCTGCCCGTCGTTGACACCAACGGCACGCGGAATAAACGCTTGCCAATCCTGGTGTTTGACCGGCTTTGGATTCACTCCGGCGACCACAAAAAGCCGCGTACTTTCGTCGGAGAGATTTTCAAATTTTCCGAAATCGGTTTCCGTCTGGCCGTACCACATTGGCGTCTCGGTTCCGGCCCTGGCTGCCCACTCCCATTCCGCTTCGGTCGGCAGACGGAACTTTTTACCTGTCTTTTCGCTTAACCATCGGCAAAAATCGGTTGCCTCGTTCCAGTCCACCCGAATCACCGGTTGATTCGGCCTGTTCGCGGCGTATCCCGGTGTCGTGTGGTCCTTGTTCCACTGGTCGATATACCGTGAATTATGGTTCGGATCGTACTTATTATACAGGGCATTGGAAACCTCCGTCGTGAGCATCCAGAACGGTTTTTCAATCACGGTTTCCGAGCGGGGCAATTCATCACGGTGTCCATTGAGGTCTCCCATTACGAAACGTCCAGCGGGAATTCTCGCAAGATTCACGGTGGTTTGGTCATCCAGTTTCACACTTTGAGTGATTGACGAAACACCTGCCGCCTGCATCTTTCTCGCGGTCTCCGCGTCAAACGGCCAATTCGCAACCTGGGGAGCGGTGTAATCCGCTTTCGGGAGTTGTTTCGGCTGGACGAACGCGATTTTTACGGTCTCTTTTTCTCCGAGATATGAGTCCGCTTCGTAATAGAGGCTGACATTGGCGTACAACTCCCGAAGTTCGACGTACCGCTGATTGACTTCTGTGATTCCCGACTGTCCCTTGCCGCGATGCGCTTCAGCGACTTCGAGCCAGGTTCCGTAGTAGGGGGCATTCAAATCGACCCAGGCGTGAAGTTTTCGGGACGATTCGCCATCGATTTTAACTCCGGCATGTCCCTTGTTCAGACGCTGGAACAGTTCGCTGGTTGAAGTGTGGTACGCCATTGGGCGGAACATGTGAGCGTCGCTTTCCGGGCCGGGCCGCCGGACAAACCGGGCCAATGCGTGGTACGAGTTCGAGAAGTGTTTCGGTCCCTTCTCCGTATCGGCGAAGTTCGGCAGGTTTTCACGGTCTTCCTCGCCATTATGACAACCGACACAATGCTTGTCCAAAACCGGCTGAATTTCCGCTTCATAAGTAAACGGACGGGCCGGGCCGAAGAACGGTTCAATCGGCGTCGGGGCTTTTGTCCGGGCAATTGTCGACTTCGACGGCGTTACGGTGTTGGCCGGTTCATGGCATCCGATACAGGAAACGATTTCGCCCGGCATTCCGACGAACCAGCTTCGCATGAGCTGCATTGCCCGGCCTTGATCGTCAAGCGGTTGCAGGGCGACGGGCGTATTCGCCGGAATGGTGAACATTGCACTGCCGTCCTCGTACACGGGAACTTCACCGAGAATCCGTTTGGCGTCCCAAGAGCTTTGCATCCCGAAATACTGGTGACCACCGATCCCGCGATACCCAAAGCTGTACTCGAAAATCCGGAGTTTTTTAACCGTTCCGCGCGGAACGTTTTGCAAACCGTCTCCGATATAAATGTCAGTGAGAAAAACGGTTGCCTCCGTTTGGTCCGTATCGACCCGCGGCGGAATCACCGGCGGCGACGGACGCTTGACAATCGGTGTCGGTTCCAACAGGTAATAACCCGGCTCTTCACGAAGAAGAAGCAGATTGTCAAACGTATCGACCAAATAAAGTCCCCACGGTGACGAGGAGTTCATTTGACAGGAAACAATGTAATAATTTTCATCCAGCGGTGCCGGGAATAGAAATTTCGGCCAGGAATTATTGACGAGCTCGTCTTCGATGATCTGTTCGACTCTTTGTCCGTAACCGGGAATACGTTGTACGACGCCGTCCGCTTCCCTGCGTCCTTGTGCCGGGTCGAACACGACGAGTTCCCCCATCCGTGCGACACCGTGGTGTCCCGAAACGATCCCGACGAATTTTGTCGGATGGTCCGGGATCGGTTTTGCGTAAAACAAACTGTTTGGCCAGTACGAATTGCTCCCGTAATGTTCCACCTGATTTGTACCGTCCGGGTTCATGCTAAAGAGAATCCGCGTGAAATAATGGGGCGTGTCGGTGTATTCCCAGCGAAGATACATGACCCGTCCGTTCGGCATTGGAACAGGGCACCAGTCTTGGTCCTGTTCAAACGTGAGTTGCCGGACCGTTTGACCGTCCGACTCAAGCCGGTAAATATTGCCGACTGGTGAACTCCCGTCAATGCACGGGACGCCCAGCATGGACGCCGTTGAGATAAACAACACGGCACCGTCGGGCACATAACATCCTTCGGCATTGTCAATGTCAGACCCAATAGACGGCGTAACTTGCCGTAAATTGGTACCATTGACATTCACCTCGAAAACCTGCCAGGTATTGTCATCCGAGAGGGCGGTAACGAGCATTTTTTCAGCATCCCAATGAAGCGCAATATCACCGATGAAAGAACCACTTGGTCCTTCAATCACCGTTTTCATCGGTCCGGTCGGGTCGGTCGGGTTGATTGTTACCAAAGCATTTCCGTAATTCCCTTTACCTCGGGCACAGTTGGAAATCCAGTTTGCTTCCAGGCCGGGATTTTGTGCACGGCGGAATAAAAGCTCGTCGAAGTTTAAGAGCGGATTGGCAAGTAACGCTTCCCGGCGGAATTCTGTGAACCGTTTGGCAAAATCGAGTAATTCTTCCGACGATTTGTCTTTGACGGCGGTAAACTCTTTCTCGAACTGCTCCATTTTGGCAAGGTACCCTGTTCCGTCGTAGGTATCAGGAAACTTTTTGGAAAGGTCTTCAATTGCAAGTCGGAGCGAACCGGGATTTTTCATCACAAAGAGAACGTCACTTCCGAGCGAGGAAAGTTCTTGTTTGATTCTTTCCGACTCTTTTTTGGCGAGAAACATTTGCCTTTCGGCGTCGGAGGCAAACAGGTTTGGATCGTTCGGGTCACCAAGCACTTGGAGTTCAATCGCCGCAGCCCAAGAGTCGGAGCGATTCCCTCTTTTCGCCGGAGAACCGGCTCTTCCGTTGGGGTAGGTTCGCCAAATTCGGAACTCGATCCAATCGTATTTTTGGTCACCGAAGAGCGGTTTGCCCTCTTTTTCGGCGAAAATGGTCATAACACCGCCGCCGTTGGCACCGAGAACAGTATCACCGGAAGAAAATGTCGCTTCGGAAGGAAACGCCGGTTTTTCGCCCGGACTTGCGCTGTTGTCGGCAAGCCGGATTTCAAAATCCTGGTTCCCCCGTTGGTCAATGTTTCCGGTACAGACACGGATTTCGGCAATGGTGCGTGGTTTGCCGAGGTAGTAAACGATCCGGGACGGATTCCCATGAATCGCAACGCGACCATGTCCGCCGAGTTGACCGGCGAGTCCGTCGATCAAAAGGTGCGGCGAATCGACGGCGTTTGCCTCCGCCAGTTTTGCGTCGGGGAAGGTGAGGAAGTTGAGCAAATGGTTTTCGGCAACCGCTTGCTCAAAGACCCTGAGACCCGTCGGGTTATTGTCCCAAGTTTGTGTTCGCCGCTCCACTTGAGCGGGAATCGCGGAACAGGAAAAAACTGTTAACAGTAACGCAAATATCAGTTTGTTTCGCATGGAAGCACTTTGGAAAAAAAGGTGGAAAAACGAACTTTACTTTCACCATTGTAGTAAAAAAATAATTTCGAATCAATGAGTCAACATCATTAGACAGGAGACGGGGAGTCTGGCAAATTTCAGTACGGGCTGGTCAACAACCGTGTTTTTGATACACTTCTTGCAATGGACTTTTCCCGAACCAAGTGTTCGGGATTCTTTTTGGAAAAATATCCCGGAGGAGACTTTGCGCGAATTAACCCCACGAGAAATCATTGTTGAATTGGATAAACATATCGTCGGACAAGATGCCGCCAAGCGTTCGGTCGCCGTTGCGATTCGGAATCGTTGGCGCAGACAGCGCGTTGACGACATGATGAAAAAAGAGATTGCACCGAAAAATATTATGATGGTCGGCCCTACCGGCATCGGGAAAACCGAAATCGCCCGGCGGTTGGCCGCGCTCACCGGTGCGCCGTTCATCAAAGTGGAGGCAACCAAATACACCGAAGTCGGGTATTACGGGCGCGATGTCGAGAGCATGATCCGCGAGCTCGTCGAAAACTCCATCGGCCTTGTTCGCGAGCAAGAACGGGAAAAGGTTCAGGAAGAGGCGAAAAAACGGGTGGAAGAACGCCTGATTGATCTTTTGCTCCCTCCACCGCCGATGGTTGCATCGCCCCCCAATGATTCCGACGATGATTCCGACAACGATCCTGATATTCTGACCACCACAAAGCAACCGGAATCGCCGCAGCAAGTTCGATACCAACGCAATCGTGAAAAAATCCGCGTAATGCTTCGGTCCGGGGAAATGGACAACCGCACGGTCTCCATTACCTCCGAAACCCGGGTTACGCCTGTGATGATGGGAATGCCCGGTATGGATATGATGGACCTGAACCTTGACGAAATGTTCAGTAAAATCCTGCCGAAAAGCCGCACCAAACGAGAATTGACGGTCAAAGACGCCAGGACGATTCTCATGGAGCAGGAATGCGATTCGCTTATCAATCGGGACAAGGTTCAATCGGACGCCGTAGAACTCGCGGAAAATGTCGGGATCGTTTTCATTGACGAGCTTGATAAGATCGTTGCCAGCGAAAAGCAGCATGGTGCCGATGTTTCCCGGCAGGGGGTGCAGAGAGACCTTTTGCCGATTATTGAGGGGACGACCGTTCAAACGAAATACGGTTTCGTGAAAACGGATCACATTTTATTTATCGCCGCCGGAGCGTTTCACCGGTCCAAGCCGAGTGATTTGATGCCGGAATTGCAGGGGCGGTTCCCGGTTGTCGTCGAATTGAGCGATTTGACGAAAGAAGATTTTGTCCGCATTCTCACCGAACCGAGCGGTTCGCTTACGAAGCAGTACAAAGCCCTGATGAGCACGGAAAAGGTCAATATTGTTTTTCGAAAAGACGCGATTCACACGCTTGCCGACTTCGCGTTCGAGGCGAACCAGCGCACGCAAAACATCGGGGCGAGACGGCTTTACACGATCATGGAGCTGCTTTTGGAGGAACTCAGTTTTGACGCCCCGGACATGGGTGGTAAAACCATAACCATCGACGCCGCTTATGTGAAAAAACAACTCCAAAAAATCACGCCGGAAGAGGACTTGAAAAAGTTTATTTTGTAGTTTTTCATTTTTACCTGGGGGGATAAGAATGAGCATTTCCATACCAACCAAGACGCGGCTGCTTGTTCAGTTGGTCAAATCCTGGGAACCGAAAACCAAAACGGATTTTTCCACTTGCTTCGGAGCGTGGCAAGACGACCGGGATGCAGAGGAAATTGTTCTTGAAATCTACAAGGCTCGCCGAAACAACCCTGAAATCGAGGAACTCTGATGAAATACCTTCTCGATACAAACATCTGTATTTACATGTTCAAGGGACAGTACGGTTTGCCGGAGCGCATCAGGACGGTCGGTTTTGACGAATTGATTTTTGGGGCGAAAAGCAACCGAGTTGGACAAAATCTGGCTGTTGTCAATGAATTTGCACAAAATACCACGATTCTTCCAATTTTCACGGCATTGGACCTTTACGGACGAGAAAAGGCAAGGCTAAAATTGCTTGGTTAGCCGGTAGGCGACCTTGATTTAAAAAAGTCTCATATCGATAACCTTGCTCCCAATTTCGTTTAGAAAGGTGAAACGACAACAATAGCTTCCAATCTCTCATTTTTCATTTCTCATTTTTCATTTTAAAAAGTGCCGCTTTCCAATCTTCGGATTTTGATTCTCACCATTTTGGTTTGCGTGTATTGTGGTACGCGGACGACATGGCGGGACCAGATCCTTTTGTATGCGATGCGGCAGGTGGAATCGTTCGCATTGGTCAAACCGACCGGGCAACTCCTGTTTGAAGGCGCAATGCAGGGGATGCTCGATAAACTCAGCGACGAACTCGGTGACGATTATTCCATGTATGTTCCGCCAAGCAGCGAGAAGGAATTTCGGGAACAGCTTGAATCGAAGCTGGAAGGGGTTGGGATTCGTTTCGACCCGACCGTGCCGGCGGGGACATTTAAGGTGCTCTACCCGATGCTCGACTCCCCGGCACTGGCGGCGGGAATCCGCTCTGGCGACAGGATTCTCAAAGTCGATGGAGAAAACACGGAGGAACTCAGCCAAAGCGAACTGGTCAAAAAAATTCGGGGAGAACCGGAAACGCAGGTTGTTTTAACCGTGCAGCGTTCCGGCGAAAGCGAACCGATTGATATTTCGATGCGCCGTGCGTCAATTCAGCAAAAAACCGTGTTTGGATTCGAAGTCAACGAGCGTGGCGAGGCGGTTTCGGAAATTCCCAGCTTTCCGAAAATCGGGTATGTTTACATTTCGTCGTTCAATGAAAAGACCGCCGAAGAAATGGTTCATCAGCTTCAGTCTTTTCGAACGGCGGACAAGTTAATTCTCGATTTGCGGGCCAACTCCGGCGGTTATCTGGGTGCCGCCGTCAAAGTTGCGGACCTGTTTGTCGATCATCGCGGACAGTATAAGGAAATCGTTACCACACGAAACCGGAGCGGCCAAGTCAAGTTCAGCGGGAATTTCCACGCAACGAAACACGTTCTGTTTCACGGTCCGATTGTCGTGCTGATCGACGGAGGAAGCGCAAGTGCCGCCGAAATTGTTGCCGCTTGCCTACAGGATTTCGGACGCGCGAAAATTCTCGGCCAACGGTCGTTTGGTAAAGGAACCGTTCAGGAAATCATTGAGTTACCGCTGGACAACGGGATTATGAAACTCACCGACGCAAGCTATTGGCGGCCAAGCGGGCGGAATATCCATCGGGTCCGCCGCGCCGCGAAAGTCGAAGACGGGCGAAACTCGCAACTCTCCGAAGAAACCGACGATTGGGGAGTGATGCCGGACCCTGATTTGGAGTTAAAAACCACGCGAAATCAACGGGTATTGACCTATTTCCTGCGTGATCTGCGAATTGCGGTTCCGAAATCGGCACTGGAACCGCTGTTGTCGTTTTACAAGGATGAACTCAGCAAGGGCACGTCTAAACATTTCGACGAAATGGAAGGGGTCGAGGACGACACTGAAGAATCGAACCCAGAATCCGGGGTGGAAAAAAGCGTGTCGCAGACATTCGAACCGGAAGGAAAAGCCCCGTTTTATGACCCCGTTTTGGATAAAGCGATTGAAATACTCTCCATTGAACACCCGATCCCACCACCGGGACATCGGGAATTGTAGTTGGCTTGTTTCTGGTTTCACGGAGATGTAAAAAATTTGTAAATTTGCCTGGAGAGCATAAATATCCCCCGGTTTCAACCGGTTGCAATGGACACGACAGCTTGAATTTGCCCTTCGGTCGCAGCGACGAGCAAGGCCTGAAGTCGCTGCTTCGTTGTTTCCTAAATTTCGGTGCGGAACGTTTCCGAACGATCTGATCATGGCGGTCATCGGAAACAAGACCGCCATGCCCCGATGGTTCCGCCCCAACGATTGGCATTAACAGAAGTAAAACTCTTGTCGCACAATTAAAGAAGGCGTTGCAGCACCACATTGCGGACTTGCTGATGAACCGTTTCGATGTTTTCCGACGCATCCAAAAGGAGATAACGCCCCGGGTCAAGTGCGGCAAGTTTCAGAAAACCCTGCCGAACCCGCTTGTGATACTCTTCCCCTTTGCCTTCCATCCGATCCGGCGTTCCCCGTGAACCGATCCGCTCCAGAGCGGTTTCGTAAGGCAAATCGAGAACAAATCCCAAATCGGGCAAAAGTCCGCCGGTTGCGGCCTGAGCGACACTTTGCATGAGGTCAAGAGAAAGGCCGCCGCCAAAACTTTGGTAGGCGAAATTCGAGAGAAGGTAACGGTCGCTGAGCACTGTTTTTTTCGCTTCAAGTGCCGGACGGATCACTTCTTCAACCAACTGCGCTCTTGCGGTCATAAACAGGAGCATTTCCGCCGTTGTGCAGATTTCGAGGTCTTTGCTTCGGAGTAAAATTTCCCGAACGGCGTTCCCCAGCGGCGTACTTCCCGGATCACGGCAAAGCACCGTTTCAATGCCCTGACTTCCCAACCATTCCGCAAGCTGTTTGATCTGTGTACTTTTCCCGCAACCATCACCGCCGTCAAAAGTAATGAACATTTTTTTAATTACGAATGATGTGACTCTACTACGCAATGTCAATAAAGTGGTGTTTTGATTTGCCGTTGTTTCCCTGTACCATACCAAAAGCACCGCTTTTAAACTCATCCACGTTTGAACATTTTATCGAGTTCGTCGCAGGTGAACACGAGTATCGACGGTCTGCCGTGCGGACAATGATGCGAGCTGGTTTCCCGGTCGGCGAATTCCAAAAGCTGTTCCATTGCGTCAGGCCGGAGTTTTTCGCCCGCTTTCACCGCCGCTTTGCACGCGATTTGATGGAGCAGTCCGTCGCAAAGATCGGTTGCAGTCGGCCTTCCCGATGAGTCCAAAAGCGTGTCCAAAAGGCCAAGCAAAAGGTCTTGCGGGTCCGCTTTTTCCAGAACCGCCGGGTAGCCGGTCAACAACACCGTCTCGCCGCCGAACGGTTCAAACATCAGTCCGAGATTTGACAAGACCTCCTTGTTTTCCTGAATACAGGCGTATTCCGTCGGTGCAAGGTCAAGCGGTGTCGGAACCAAAAGCCGTTGCGAATCAATTTTCCCGGTTGCGAACCGGGCTTTCAGTTGTTCGTAAAGAATCCGCTCGTGCATCGCGTGTTGGTCGATGATACCGATCCCCTTTTCTGTTTCCACAACCAAATAACGGTCATGGAACTGAATTGCTTTCCGGGAAAGCGAAGGAGACGGTAGAGTGGAAGAGGGTTGCGGTGGAAGTTTTGGCGGCGGTTTGGAGGGTGTTTGTGGGCGGTTAATGGTGTGAAATTCCAGCCGCGATGGTTTCGGCAATCCCCATTCGCCTAATTGTTCAGTTTCTTTTTCCGTTTTCTTTTTCTCATCGTCGTCAAAGTCGGCAAAAAACGGGTCTCGTTGGAATGATTCCTCCAGAACACGGTTGACGTCGAAAATCTCCGGCTCATTCGGTTTGCCGTTTGGCATTCCTGATTTGAGTGTTTCGACCTTCTTTTTCGCCCAGTCGGCAACTTCCTGACGCCGCTTTTGAAGCATTTCTGCGTCAATCGCCTTACTGGGATCATGTGAAACCGGCTCAACCCGCTTCGGCAAGTCCGCCGCAGAAATGGTCGAGTTCATGTCGATTGACAAAAACCGTTCCCGAATCGCGCCGAGAAAATTGGAATAGATTTTTTGGGCGTCGAGAAACCGAACCTCCATTTTCGTCGGATGGACATTCACGTCGTACAGTTCTGCTGGCATTTCCACCTGCAAAAACGCAATGGGAAACCGTCCGACCGTCAAAAGGCCACGATACGCTTCAGATAAGGCGTGTTGCAACGCCCGGTCCCGGATATAACGACCGTTCAGGAAGAAGTAT
>Ga0099364_10012304_pt1 | contig 11561 bp, 9 predicted proteins | sample TergutTh196P3_FD_73070 | JGI IMG/M metagenome (GOLD analysis project Ga0099364, IMG submission 73070) | Microcerotermes parvus P3 segment gut microbial communities from Pointe-Noire, Republic of the Congo - Th196 P3 | ecosystem: Host-associated > Arthropoda: Insects > Digestive system > Gut ...
CGCCGGAGGACGTCGGCGACATACTCGCGCTGGAGGAGCCGGTCGGGGTGGTCGCGGCATACGGCGGACAGACGGCAATCAAACTGGCGAGATTCCTGCACGAGAACAATTACAGGATTCTCGGCTCATCGTTCGACAGCATCGATCTCGCGGAGGACAGGGAGAGGTTTGACGCGCTGCTTGGGCGTCTTGGGATACTGAGGCCGGAGGGCGGGATGGCGCTGTCGGCGGATGAGGCCGCCGACGTCGCTGAGCGGCTCGGCTATCCGGTGCTGCTCCGCCCGTCTTACGTTCTCGGCGGCCAGAATATGAGCATTGCTTTCTCCGAGGAGGACCTGCGGGAGTTCATGGGGATAATTCTCTCCGGCGACATCTTCGGCCCGGTTCTGATAGACAAGTACCTGCGCGGCATCGAGATAGAGGTCGACGCGATATGCGACGGGGAGGAGATACTGATACCCGGCATAATGGAGCACGTCGAACGCACGGGCGTTCACTCCGGCGACTCGATTGCCGTGTATCCCGCGATAAACGTCACGGATGGCCTCATCGAAAAAATCGTCTCACAGACTAAGGCCATCGCCACGGCAATGAACACGCTCGGCCTGATTAACGTCCAATACCTGGTGCGGAACAGCGAGCTTTACGTGATAGAGGTGAACCCCAGGGCGTCCCGCACAGTGCCGTACATAAGCAAGGTGACGGGAATCCCGATGGTCTACCTCGCGACACGCGCCATGCTTGGGGAAAAACTGGTGGACATGGGTTTCGGCACGGGGCTGTACCCTCCCGCGCCCTACACGGCTGTCAAGGTCCCGGTCTTCTCGTTCGAGAAACTTCACGGCGTCGACACGCATCTCGGCCCGGAGATGAAGTCCACCGGAGAGGTGCTCGGTATCGGAAAGACGCTGGAGGAGGCCATGTACAAGGGGCTCTTGGCCGCCGGCTACGACATGGGGAGAAAGGGCGGCGTCCTCTTTACGGTGCGCGACAACGACAAGCCGGAGATAGTGGATGTCGCGAAAAAATACGCCACGCTGGGGTTCCACATATACGCGACGAGAGGGACTGCGAAGGTGCTGGCTCGCGCCGGGGTGCCAGCGATGGTCATTCACAAGATAAGCGATTCGTCCGACAACGTTGCCACCCTGATAGAAGACGGCAAGGTAGCTTTCATCGTATCGACATCGGCCCGGGGGCGCGACTCGGTGCGCGAGAGCGTGCAGTTTCGCTCACTTGCGGTGAGATTGGGTATCCCGTGCCTCACCTCCATAGACACTGCCACCGCCGTCGCCAACTGCCTCAAAAGCCGCTACAGCGAGGAAAACATGGAACTGGTCGATATAGCCAACATGAGGCGCGAGAAGAAAAAGCTGAAATTCCAGAAAATGCACAGTTGCGGCAAGGACGACTTGTACTTCGATGGTTTCGATCAGGAAATAGCCTCTCCCGAGTCGCTGTCCATAATGCTTGGCGACAGGCACTTTGGCGTGGGGGGGCACGGCGTGGTGATGATCAACCCTTCGGATAGGGCCGACGCTTACATGCGGCTTTTCAATAACGACGGCAGCGAGGGTTTCACGAGCGCGTCCGCGATTGCCTGCACGGGCAAGTATCTTTATGAGAGCGGGCGCACGCGGGGGCACAAGACCATGACGATAGACACGCAGGGCGGCACGAGGCGGCTGCGGGTTTACACGCGCCACGGCGACGTAATATCGGGCGAGGTAAACCTGGGCGTTCCGGCGTTTCATCCATCTGTGATACCTGTCGATCTTTCCGGTGAGAAGGTGATGGGGCGCGTGGTGGAAATAGGTCCTATGACATTTTGTATCACATGCTTATCGTTGGGCAGCCCGCACTGCGTTATTTTCTGCGACGACCTCGAACGGGTGGATATGGGTAAAATAGGCCCGATGGTGGAGTGCGCGCCGTTTTTCCCGATGAGAACCAACGTGGAATTCGTCCGCATAGTTGACGAGTGTACACTGTCGATGAGGATATGGGAGCGCGGCGACGGCGAAACGATGGCGAGCGGCAGCGGCGCGTGCGCGGCGGTGGCCGCGGCGGTCGAAAACGGCTTCTGCATCAAGTCGGACATGATAAGGGTGATACAAAACGGCGGCGACATGATGGTCGATTACTCGGCAGAGGAAATAATCCTGCACTGCCGCGTGAGAAAGGTATTCGACGGCGTGGTGGAGGTGTGAGATCGCGTGACAGCCGCGCCGCCTCCGGGTCGGTGTGCGTCATGTGGCCTGAGCAGGTTCGCCAATATATGCGTTTTAAATTTGTGCTATAATTGCCTCACCTTGTACTCGGACCTTCGCTTTTCCTGTAAGCGGCGTTGGCCTGCGTTAAAGGATTAAATTTTGGGAGTGAACGAAGTGATTGACAAAGAGCTAAAAACTCAGGTAATTGAGCAGTACAAGATCCACGGCGCCGACACCGGCTCGCCGGAGGTGCAGGTCGCCATTCTAACGACGCGCATCAGGCAGCTGACCGAACACATGAAGATGCACAAGAAGGATTTCCATTCGCGCCGGGGGCTTCTCATCATGGTCGGCAAGCGGCGTAAATTATTGCAATACCTCAGGAATAAGAGCTTCGGCCGTTATCAGACTCTTATCCAGAGCCTCGGCCTGCGCCACTGACGAATTCAATTGCATATCATCAAAGAGCCGCGCGCCCGTTTGGGAGAGCGCGGTTTTTTCGATCATGCCCCGCGCAGCGGTTTCCCTAAATCGAAAGCGCGGGTAAAGGGACCACGTTAACGCCGTCCGGCCTGCGGTGCGCGAATCCGTTGGCGGTGAATTTCAACAGGTTGTCCGTTGCGTCATCGCTCCGTCCCTCCTTTTGATATGAGATGAGTGTATCATTCATTCGGTAAAATGTGAGGATTCTATCCGCTATTTTGTGATAAAAATAACCGGTGAAATAAGCGGCCCGTACGGGCCGCTTCAATCGCTTCAATTCGATTATGATCCGGAAGCGAAATCACTCCGCTTCGGGGAATGGGGCGTCGAGGTCCAACGCTATCGCTCCCTCTTTGAGAAGGGACTCCGCCGAATCGTCGGGCGTGAAAATATTATCCTCGTCGCCGCCTGAGAAATTTTCCTCATTTACAAGTCCGTTTGCCTCCTGTACCTTGGCCATGACTTCGCGCTCCAGCTCCGCCAGCAGTTCCGGCATTTCGATGAGCTTTTCCATGGTCTGTTCCTTTCCCTGGGCGAGCGATTCGCCCTTGTACGCTATCCACGATCCCCTTCTCTTTACGACATTCATATCGAGGGCCATTTCGAGCACGGACATCGCGCGGGGAACTCCTTTTCCGTATATCAGAGTGGTGTGAGCCGTCCTGAATGGCGGGGCAAGTTTGTTTTTCGTGACTTTTATCTTGAGTTCGTGTCCGATAACCGTGTCGCCTTGCTCCATGTTTTTCACGCGCCTTACCTCGATACGCACGGAGCTGTAGAACTTCAGCGCGCGGCCGCCCGTGGTGGTTTCCGTCGGGCCGCTGCTGTAACCCGTCGAAATCATGGCTCGGAGCTGATTAATAAATATGACGGTCGTCTTGCTTTTCGATATTACGGCGGTAAGCCGGCGCATCGCGTATGACATGAGCCGGGCGTGCAGTCCGAGGCTCTTGGGGCCCTCCTCGATCTTTGCGTCGATCTCGCTCTGCGGCGTCAGAGCGGCTACGGAGTCTACTACTATCAGATCGACCGCGCCGCTGCGCACGAGGGAGTCGATTATGTAAAACGCCTGTTCGCCGCTGTCCGGCTGGGATATGTACATATTGGCGACGTCGACGCCTATAGCCCGCGCCAGATTCGGGTCGAGCGCGTGTTCCGCGTCTATGAAGGCCGTTACGCCCCCTGTTTTTTGCGCTTCCGCTATTATGTGCAGGGCGATCGTGGTTTTTCCTCCGCCCTCCGGACCGTACAGCTCTATGACCCTGCCTCGCGGTATCCCTCCGATTCCGAGGGCGACGTCAAGGGGAAGCACTCCGGTCGGTATGACCTCCACGTTCATATTGGTGCGCTCGCCGAGTTTCATTATCGCGCCGTCGCCAAACTTCTGCTTGATGTCGGTTATTGCCCTGCTGAGAATTTCTTCCTTTGTTACCGCTTCCTTCTTTTTTGCCACCGCGTATTCGCCTCCATAACTTTATAGTCAATATATCATCCGATTTCATAACGCAATCCGTCCGCGAGAAGGCCGAGGGCCGCCAATACGGCTTTCCATTGTACGCCTCTCCGGGGTCTGCGCGGGTAAAAACCTCGTTTCAGTCTCATCCTCCCATCATAGTGCGCTATCGCGAACCACACTGTCCCCACAGGTTTCCCGCCGCTGCCGCCGTCGGGACCGGCGATGCCGGTCACGCTTACGGCCATTGCCGCGTCGAACATACCCAATGCCCCCCTCGCCATCTCGGCTGCGCACTGCGCGCTTACCGCCCCGTGGCGCTCGATGGTCTCGGGCGCAACCGAAAGGCGTTCGATCTTGGCCCTGTTGCTATATGTGACCACGCTTCCCGGATAAACAGCCGAAACGCCCGGCAGCGACGTCATCGAAGACGCGAGCAGGCCCCCGGTGCATGATTCCGCAAATGTAAAGACATTCGCCCAAGGGGCGTCGCGAGATTTCGAATATTTCAGGTGAAGAGACAAATCCAGGATCTTTCCGGCCATACGCTCTATCCCGCGTTCAACCCCCGGCATCCGGATCACACCCCAACACCGAAAAATCTGAACACAGTTTCCAGCCCGTCCGCGAAAAACAGCCACCCAAGAGCGCGGAGTATCAGGTTTACCATTACGCCGCCGCAGACGTCGTCGGCCATGATGCCGACGCCTCCGGGTAGTTTCTCCATCTGCCGCGCCGGAAACGGCTTCACTATATCTACAATCCTGAACAGGAAAAAGCCTGCTATCGCAAAATTTCGGTCAAGTCCCCACACGGAGACGAAAAATCCGGCGACCTCGTCTATCACTACCTCGCCCGGGTCGTCACGGGACACCGCGCGGGCGTATTTATCGGAGGCAACCGCGCCGACTGCCGTTATCAAAATAATCAGCGGTATGCTGTTATACCCTGTCAGCAGAAAAAATACGAGCGCGGCGGCGGAGCCCAGAGTACCGGGCATCACCGAGAATGTTCCGATTCCCATAACTGTCGCTGTCATACCGTACCACGTGCGCGTGTGCATTTTATACCGAGACCCTCGCCGCCATGTCATGCTCAAAGGCGGCGGTCATCGTCGCTTTGATTATATTACCGGGCGACGCGCCTGCCGGAACGCCGCTCAATTCTATGACGCCGTCGACGTCCGGCGCTTCGCGGAACGATCTTCCCTCCGCGTAACCGTCATCGCTTATGAGGTCTATAATCACATCCAGTTCACGCCCGACGAACATACTCTGCCTCGAAAGGGATATATCCTCCTGAAGCGACATCAATCGCTCCATGCGGGATTTCTTAACCCGGTTCGATATCCGTCCCGGCAGTTTTGCGGCAGGTGTTCCTTCCTCCGGGGAGAACTCAAATGCCCCCATTCTGTCCGGGCATGCCCTCTCGATGAATTTCAGAAGCCCGGCGAAATCACCACGCGTCTCGCTTGGAAATCCAACCATACATGTCGTGCGGAGCGCAAAATCCGGGCGGATGGTTCTGGCCGTTTCAAAAATCGAGAGAAGTTTTTCCGCTCCCTCGCCCCGGTTCATGAGTTCCAGCATCCTGGGGACGGAGTGCTGCACGGGAATGTCCAGATACGGCAAGACTTGCAGGCCGTTTGCCACTCTCTCCAAAAGCGGCCGGTCCGCTCCCGAGGGCTGGACATACATCAGCCTCAGCCATAAATTTTCGGGAAGCGATGACTCAAGCGCGTCAATCAGGGAAATCAAGCCGTCTTTTAAACCAATATCAGCTCCATATGACGAAAGATCCTGGGCAACGAGGCATATCTCCGAGGCTCCATCACAAACCAGCCGGGATGCCTCACCCACGAGCTCCCGGATGGGCTTGCTTCGCGCCGGGCCTTTTATCAGGGGAATGGTGCAATACGAACAGGCATTGTCGCATCCATCGGATATTTTCAAATATCTGATATGAGGGGAATCGCCCGGCAGCCGGGCGCGGCGTGCCGGGATGCCTGAGGGCAGCGATAGTGAGCTCAGGATTGTATTAATATCGTCGCATCCCGCCCAGTAGTCTACCTCCGGCATATTACGCTTCAGTTCGCCGCCGTATCTGGCCACGAGACATCCCGCCACCACTATACGGGCGAGCCGTCCTTCCTGCTTCATGTCTATAAGATCGAGTATCTCCGAGATATTTTCCGAGGCTGCCGGACGGATGAAACCGCAGGTATTTACTATGGCTATATCGGCTGACTCCGCGTCGGATACTATTTCCAACCCGGCGTCGCTGAGAGCTCCGGCGATGAATTCCGAATCCACCTTGTTTTTTGAGCAGCCCAGCGAAAGGCAGAATACGCGCTTATGCGAGGAATGGGCCATATATCAGCCGTGCTTCTAGGGGGTATCGCGCCTGAAGTGCGGCGAATTTCCGCTCTCAACCGTCACTGACCCGTCGGGATGGAAAATCAGGATGAGTTCCTGGTTATCCGAACCGATGCTGTCGTATCTCTGCCCGGCCCATGTGACCCTGGCCCTGTTTCCCGCTCCGAGCGTCACTCTTGTGTCAGAATCCACGGTGTAAGTACGCCTGCTGCCCATAGCGAGTCCCGGTTGCAGCCGTCTCGTCACCCACGTGCCTCCCTGTTCGACGATAAGCCGCGTGTTCGAACCGGTTATCTCGATCAACAGGGTGCGGTCGGCAAGCTGGGCAGGCTGAGGTATCTCGGCGACCGGTGTTGGGGGAGTCGCGGTCTCCTCCATCCACGACAGATCGCCGGCCGGTATGGCCGCCGCCTCGTCGGGAGGCTCCGTGACATCCTCGTTCGGGGGGTCTTGAGCGGCCGTTACGTCCGGCGACACGCTTTCTTCCAAGGGTGGCGCGTCGGAAATTGTCTCGTCCTCCGAGATTACGATGATACTTTCGACAATGTCCACGCTCTCCAATGGCTGGTTGAGAGGGAAGGCGCCGTTTGTCCCGCCCGGCTGCCTGGACTGGCTCCACAAAAGGTATGCCGCTCCCGTGACCGCTATGACCAATATTATATAAACCCAAATTATCGAACTGCGCCTGAAAATCGGCGTCGGATGCTTGATTTGTATCTGTTCCACTACTTGCGCTTCTTCCGTGAATTCGTCCTCGGATTCATCCGACTGGGGTATGCCAAGGCAGTATTTGCGCCACAGATCGCCTGCCATCAGGTATTCGCAGTACGTTTTCATGAAACCGCGCGCGTAAACGGAGGGTACGGTCTCATCTATGGTACCGCTTTCCATTGACTTGATCACGTGGGGCCGTACATGCGTCACCGCCGCCACGTCCTCGTAAGACAAACCCTGTGCCTCTCGGAGCGCTCTTAGCTGTGCTCCCAGCTTTTTCATCTCTGATAAATTATTTTCACGTCCCTGGTTTTCATGACGCATGGTTCATGTTCTCCATTCCGCGTTCGCGCCGTTTTTTATCCCGCGGGCCGCTTCCGCGGGGTCGTCGGTTTCAAATATCGCCGATCCTGCCACAAGCACGTCGCATCCCGAGGATACCAGAATTTTTGCTGTCTCGAGGTTGACTCCTCCGTCGGATTCTATGAGAAAATCAAAAGAACCGACGGCTCGCGAACGCGCCAGGCTCTTTATTTTAGACATAGTCTCGGGCAGGAATTTCTGGCCTCCAAAACCGGGATTGACTGTCATCACCAAAACCAGGCCGGCCATGTGAAGTATAGGTTCGACCAGGGATACGGGCGTTCCGGGATTTACGGCCACCCCGGGAATCACGCCGGCTTCGCGTATCGCCTGCATAGCTCGATGGATATGCCGCGCCGCTTCGACATGGATGGTGAGTATGTCGGGACGCGCGGCCAGAAAAATCTCCAAAAAATCCTCCGCCGGTTCCACCATAATATGCACGTCCAAAAAAGCGTCTTTGAAATCCCGGCGCAATGCTTTCACCGTCATTGGGCCAAATGTCAGGTTCGGAACGAAATGACCGTCCATTACGTCCACATGTATCCAATCGGCCTCGCCGCAAAGGGACGCGACCGAACTGCCCACGGCAAGCGGGTCGGCGCTCAAGATCGACGCCGCAAGCAGAGCGCTTTTGTTTCCCTTGAGATCGAGCGCGCGGGTCATTAATTATATCTTTCCTGCCAGACTTGCTGGTTGCCCAGCCTAACGGTAACTGTCGCGATTCCTGAGTACGGAACGTCCATGGAAATATACTCGCCTCCCTGTACCTGCTGCTGGCTGAGGGTTCTTGTTCCCGATTGATCGTTCATGACTATATTAAGATCCAGAGGTCTTGCCAGCGGGGGCACCTGATACCTGACTCTAGCCGTCTTGTCGCCCGGTTGAGGGGCTGGAATCGGAGTTGGAACCGGCTGCTGAACCTGCTGCTGAGGCGGCGGCTGTTGTGCCGGAGGCGCCGCCTCCTGGCCGGGTTGTTGGGAGGTCGTCTGAAGCTGTGTTGGCTGGTTTGGATTCCATGTCGGCGTCTCCGTGGCCTGCCCGGCGCTGGGCGAAATAACAGCCTGCGGAAGCGCGTCGGGGGGCGGAGCTTGCGGCTGTGGCTGCGGCTCAGGCTGAGTCTGTGCCTCGGCTTGAGCCTGGGCTTGGGCTTGAGTAGCCGGATCCGGCGCGCTCGCTATGTACAAGGCCACGGCTCTGCCTGTGGGCACTCTTGTGCCGGCTCTGGGGTCCGTCCTGACAACCGTGCCCTCTGGAAATTGATTCGTCTCCTGAGAAAGCGCCCTGGACATCGCCAAATGGCTTTGTTCCAGTATGCGCCTTGCGTTCGCCTCCGTCTCGCCTCTCAAGTCCGGTATCTGAACGGTTTCTTCCCTTCCCGCTCCTCCCTCGCTGACAAGAAGATCGACCATCCTGTTGTTCATTACGCTTGCCGGGGCCGCCGGATTTTGGGCTATCACCACATTTGGCTGCTTGAGCTGGTCGGACACCCTTATGACGGTGCCCACCTTCAGGCCGGCAGTCTCCAGTTCCTGCACGGCGGAGGGATACTCCTTGTTCCTGACGTCGGGTATCTTTACCTGAGTGCCGCCTCGGCTGACCTTTATCGTGACAATCTTTCCTCTTTCCGTCTGTTCTCCCGGGGACATACTCTGGGCTATGACCGTGCCCTCGGGATAATGGGAATCTACCTGATCTATTCGCGCGAGCAATCCCGAGCTTTGTAGTAAGTTAGTGGCTTCGACCGCCGAGACGCCGATAAGGGTCGGAACCGCCGCTCCGTTGTTGTCGCCAAACACCATTCTAATGGCGATGAAGCTTGAAGCCGCCAGCACAAGCAAAGCGATAAAAATCCCCCACCTGAAAAGCCTGTTCACAATCTGTACCTCCTATTCATCCCCGTCTCGCCTTTTTGAACAAAACCATGTAAAATCCGTCGATCCAAGGCGTTTCCGGCAGCAATACCGTGCCATACGGTTTCCCCTTTCGCGCGGCCGGAATATTAATACGCACAGGCAGCTCTATCATGTCGTTCCTCGTGCTCATCACGGAGCCGGCGACATTTTCGTTCTCCCCGCGAAATATGCTGCACGTACAATACATTATAATACCATCCGGGGCAAGAATGTTACATGCGTGTTCCAACAATGCCTTCTGAATTTTTTCGAGTTTCGCGGCGCCTGCCGGAGTGGTCCGCCACTTTCCGTCGGGATGCCTTCCCCAAGTCCCGCTGCCGGAGCAGGGAGCATCCAACAGTATCGCCGACGGAGGTTCCGACGGCGTGAGCGCCCTTGCGTCCCCACGGACCATCTTGCAGCGCCCGGAAACGCGTAATCGCTCAAATTCCCGCCCGGCCGCCGAAAGCCTCGGCTGGGACACATCCCAGCCCTCCATCACGGCATCGGGACGCCGCGACAAAATATGCCCGGCTTTGACGCCGCGCCCCATGCACATATCTAGCAGATATCCCCCGCGCCAGTGCGACAGCAATGTCTCCACGGCCAGCATCGAGGATTCCGTCTGCGGCGTGACCTTACCGTCGGCATATCCCGGAATATCCGGCGGATATGGATTTGCCTCGATTCTGACGCAGTAATCCATCAGTTCGGAGCGCTTCGGCGAAAAAGCCTCGCACTCGGTCATCCACTCCGCTGCGTCTGCACCGGACGGCGTTCTGAGCGCCATCCAGGTCTGTGACGTGGAAATATGGATGAGCCTTTTGGCTTCCTTGGTTCCCCACTCCTTCGCCCAACAGGATGTCACCCATCCCGGAATTCCGAACGCGAGCGCCTGATCCCTGAGCGCCGCCGACGCCTCAAGACGTTTTATATACGCCGGAGCCTCCTCTATAATCGTGTGGAGTACGGCATTAACGAGCGCCGGTTCGCGGGAGTCATTCCCCGCGTTGTTTTTCACGCGCTGGACCAGCGCATTGACAAGAACCCCCGGCTTAAAATTCCTAAGCTCAAGCACTCCGGCCGCCCCGGCGATCAGGCAGCGCAGCGTGTCCTTGCTCAGTGACGCCGGGGATTTTTTGCAAAACTTCGTCAAAAGATGCTTCCACAACCCCATCCGCCGCAGCGTGATATAAACAATTGTCGACGCGAGTTTTCTTTCGGCGGCCTCAATGTCTCGAAGCGTCCGGCGCAGCGCCTCCGATGCGAAAACGCCCCGCTCAACTTCCTCCAGAACTTTAAGAGCCCCTTCTATTCCTCTCATGGCAAAATTTCCTTCTTCGCCCATACGGCACATATTCATCTTATTCCAATTCTAAGCCATTCGGCTTAGAATTGGAATAAGAGCGCGGCATTTACGTCGCGCCAACGCGTAGCGTTGTGGTTTTTTTACAAACCAATATGCGAAAGCGCCCCATAACATCCGGGGCGCTTTCGTTTAGGAATTTTTTTAGTATGGCTTTCTGTTACCTTCTGCTCCTTGACCTTGAAAGAAGATACAGCAATTGCATCACCGCCATGACTGTCGCGGCAATGTATGTAAGCGCGGCCGCGGAGAGGACGCTTCTCGCGCCTGACAGTTCCGCCTGGGACAGGGTTCCCGTCTCGGACAACAGGGCGAGCGCCCTCCGCGAAGCGTCGAACTCCACGGGGAGCGTCACTATCTGGAACAGCACCGCGCACGAGAAAAGAATTATGCCGAGCGTCACCAGGGGTCCCATCCCCATGGGCAATCCTATTATGAAAAACAGAATGCCCAGGTTTGATCCCAAACTTGCCACCGGGACGAGGGAGTTGCGGATCCTGAGCGGGCCGTATCCCCGCGAATCCTGCACGGCATGGCCGACCTCGTGGGCCGCAACGCCTATCGCGGCTATGCTTGAACTGCCGCCCACCGAGTCGGAGAGCCGCAGCGTTTTGCTTCTGGGGTCGTAGTGATCCGTCAAGTTCCCGCCCACCCTCTCTATCTTTACGTTGTGGAGGCCGAACTTGTCCAGCAGCATAC
>Ga0099364_10012305_pt1 | contig 11560 bp, 8 predicted proteins | sample TergutTh196P3_FD_73070 | JGI IMG/M metagenome (GOLD analysis project Ga0099364, IMG submission 73070) | Microcerotermes parvus P3 segment gut microbial communities from Pointe-Noire, Republic of the Congo - Th196 P3 | ecosystem: Host-associated > Arthropoda: Insects > Digestive system > Gut ...
GGTCTTCGACAACAGGAGGGTAAGCCGTGTCTATTTTCTTGTCGTTGTTCCTCGGACTTGTGCAAGGGATTACCGAGTTTCTTCCAATATCAAGTTCAGGGCATCTGTCAATCTTCCAAAATATCTTTTCCCTTGATTATGCAGAAGAAGAGCATTTGCTTTTTGATGTGTTTTTGCATTTGGGGACGCTCATTTCCATAATATTCGTTTATAGAAAAGAACTCAAGGCCATGATTTCAGACGGGCTTTCTTTTCTGAGAATGAGATCTGATTCCGATTCCGACGAACCTGTCATTATGAAACCGCCTGCAAGAGCTTTGCTCTTCGTTATAGTTGGCACCTTCCCGATGATTTTGGCATTCATTTTTAGGTCAAGCGTTTCTCGATTGTTCTTCAACCTCGCTTTTATCGGATTTGCGCTAATTGTCACAGGCGGGCTTTTGTTCGTTTCTTCAAAATACATCAAGAAGGGGAACAAGACAGATAAGACCATGACGCTGGGCGATGCGCTGGTTATTGGATTTGCCCAAGCAATAGCTGTTCTCCCCGGCCTTTCCCGCTCCGGCACGACAATTTCCGTTGGTTTGGCGCGTGGGTTGAGCGGGAGCTTTGCGGTCCGCTTTTCGCTTCTCCTGTCAATACCCGCCGTTGCCGCTGCCACTATCACTGCAATTTTCGAAGCCATACGAAACGGCAACGGTTTCGCGAATTTCCCTGTCTATTTTGCAGGGTTCATCGTCGCAACCATTACCGGTTTCTTTGCAATTCAATTCATTAGGCGCCTTGTCAGCAAAAGCGGACTGAGCAGATTTGCTTACTACTGCTGGGGCGTTGGGCTGATCACGATTATCATATCATGGATAATATGATTTGGGGAGTTAGATGACACAAGCAAAAAAAAGAAACTCGAAACCATCTTCGCGAAGCAATAATGCGCAAACACGTTCACGAGGAAATCAAAACGCTGCAAGGACTCCGCGACGCCGCGAAGTCATGGCGGGCATATGCTTTCTTCTTTCGGTGTTCACGTTTATCGGTTACTGGAACTCCGAAGGCGCTTTTATCGTCCTCTTTTGCGGTTTGGCAAAAGGTCTCGTTGGGCACGGTTTTTATGCTCTGCCTCCCGTTTTACTTGCATGTTCTGCCATCCTGACTTTCCACAGGGGGAGGCCTGTGCGTTTCAGGGTCGTTTCCATGCTGGTCATTACGATCATTGTTGGTTCGCTTGTGCATTTGTTCACGAACGAACGGTCTTATGATATTTCGTTTCGCATGATAGGCGAGCTTTGGGTTGATGGCTTAGACATGCAGGCCGGAGGTGCGGTCAGCGGTTCGCTGTCAGAGTTGTTCCGGCGTTTGTTTGCGCAAGCGGGAGCTGCTATTTTGTTTATATGCACGGGGCTTTTTCTTGTTATGACCGCGTTCAACGCGACAATTGCAAGCATCGTAGACGCAATTAGGAACCGCGAACGAAGAGAATACGTGCCTGAACCCGCAGATGCCCCCCAAGCCGTGCGTGAGCGCCATTCAAACGTTCAAAAGCGCCCTGTGCCTTCGCAGCAGAAGCGGAAAAGAGCTATTGACATTCCGATAGATTACGATGCTGAAACGGATGAAGGTTCCGATTCCAAGGAGCAAGGGCCGCTTTCATCTTTTGACGATCCTCATGGTAATGAGCCTCATGTGCAGAAACATCAGAGAGGGCGTTTTGCAATTGGATCTCCCCGCGTCAAGACGCCCGATCAGCTAATTGCGGAGTATGCGAGCGAGCCTGTCGTGGATAATTCAAGCTTGCCCTTCAAAGGCGAGAAGGTCAATGCCGAGGAGGAGAGCATTGAGGATGTGCCTCTTGACATTCCATTCATGGAACCCGCGAAACGCAATGTTGCGCCCGCTCCTCCTGAAAAACCTGATAACATTGATATGGCAGCGCCGATGGTAGAGCCGCCGATGGCTCATGCGCCTAAGGTCAGTGATAGCCGTGAACTGATAGAGCCAATTGCTGCTGATCTTGACGCGGATTATGATTTCCCTCCGCTCGGGCTGCTTGCAGCCGGTGTTCCAAGATCGTCTTCCCGGGATGAAGAGGAAGTTCGCATAAACTCCAATCGCTTGGAATCTGCTTTTCGCAGTTTTGGCGTTAATGTAACGATTTCTAACACAACGCGAGGGCCTGCCGTAACAAGATATGAGGCTGAGCTCGAAGCGGGCGTCAAGCTCAGCAGGCTAACAGGGCTTGCTGATGACATTGCGCTGTCTTTGGGAACGAGCGGCGTTCGTATAGCCGCCATGCCAAACAAGATTTCGACGGTTGGGGTTGAAGTGCCGAATAAAGTCATTAGCACGGTAAACCTACGCACCATTATCGAGTCAAATGAGTTTCAAAATGCAAGCTCAAAGCTGACTTTTGCCATTGGCATGGACATCTCAGGAGAGGCCGTTGTCGGCAATATCGCAAAACTACCGCATATGCTCGTTGCGGGAACGACAGGCTCAGGGAAGTCTGTTTGCTTGAATTCACTCATCCTCAGCATATTGTATAAGGCAAAGCCTGAGGACGTGCGCTTTATTATGATCGATCCAAAAATGGTAGAGTTCAAGGTCTATAACAGCATTCCTCATCTGCTTGTCCCGGTGGTGACCGATGTTAAAAAAGCTGCCGGGGCCTTGCAGTGGGCAGTCGTGGAGATGATGAAACGGTATGCTTTGTTTTCGGAGACAAATGCGCGCGACATCGAAGGATATAACCAAATAGCGGCGAATGCCGACGACCGCGATATGCTGCCGCAGGTCATTATCGTTATCGATGAGCTTGCCGATTTGATGATGATGGCAGCAAAAGAGGTTGAAGAGTCCGTTTGCCGAGTAGCTCAAATGGGCCGCGCTGCGGGGATGCACCTTGTTATTGCGACTCAGAGCCCTCGTGCCGATGTCATTACAGGCTTAATGAAAGCAAACATACCCTCGCGCATTGCTTTGAAAGTCTCCAGCGCGTTGGAATCGCGAATCATCCTTGATGCGGGCGGAAATGCCGACAAGCTTGTTGGAAACGGGGATATGCTTTATGCTCCGATTGGAACGACGAAGCCGCTGCGAGTGCAGGGCACTTGGGTTTCTGACAAAGAACGCGAGGATGTTGTTGACTTCATCAAGAAGAGCGGTGAGTCCCGCTATTCCGAAGAAGTCATGGGAGAAATTGAGAAAGCCTCCTTAGAAAAGCCATCAGGTGAAAAGGGCAGAGAAGACCAGCAGGACAGTGATTACGATGAGCTTCTGCCGCAGGCTGTTGAGGTTATCTTTGAAACAGGCCAAGCCTCCGTTTCCATGCTCCAGCGCCGTTTGAAGCTTGGTTACTCCCGCGCAGCGAGGATTGTTGATCAGATGGAGAAAATGGGAGTTGTCGGGCCTTTTGAAGGATCGAAGCCGCGCGCGATGCTTGTCACAAGAGAGCAATGGCGGCAAATGCAATATGTCAGCGGCAACGCTCCTGTTGACGTGCCTTTCCCAACCCCTGTCATGTCCGCTTCGGACGAAGAACCGGATGACGGGGTTGATTAGGCGTGCGGTTTTGAGTTAGTGTGTTCTTGTGCCCGCAAGCGCTTTTTTGGCTAATTATGGGACAATCGTAACAGTTTGCGTGTCTTCGTTCCATTTGATTTCGGTAACAACATGTTCAAAAGCGCGCAGTGGAACCAGCGTTGAGCCATTGATGACTACGGGAGCTTGCCCATATTCAAAAGCAACGCCATTTACATAGATTTGCATTTGATCGACTGTCATAATGATTTCTGTTCCGTTTACGCTTGCCGTGATACGGCGAGTCTCATCTTCGTACTCCACCTCGCCGCCGAGGATAGTCTGTACCAGATAGCGGAAGGGTAACATTGTCCGTGCGCCAATTAACTGTGGAGGAAGCGGAGGAGAAGGAAGGACTTCACCGTTTCGGGTAACGTGTAATGAGTTTATGGTTAGCGTTATTGTTTCCGCAGAGGCTTGCGCCTGCTGCCATATTCGTGAATCAACGGTTATAAGCTCTCCTCCGTCCAAGGGAAGGCAGTATAGCTCATATATCATTTCGGACTGTTCGTGATATTTCACAGAAAACCAGATAAGGTTTCCGTCCAAGTATATCGGTTCAATCCCTTTAGCTAGCCGTATTCCATTTATGGAGACAGGAGTGCCTTGGGGGTTGCCATTTCCATCTATGATGAGGTATTTTGTGTCATCATAAACTACAGGCCATCTTTCCAAATCCTCCAGTTCAATGCTTATTTCATTGCTTTGGTACAGCATGGGGAAAGCTGGTTTGTGAGTGGTGTATTCCTCCCATATAACCATAAATCGATCGTTAAGCAGCGGTATCAGATAAGGTGTCTCGCTGCTGTGGGACTGCGGCAATTCTGTGAGCCAAGTTAGGCGAGCCTGCTGAGGATTGGTTTTTGGAACAACACTGATGAAAACATTGCGCGAAAAGGATTCGCTATAGCGGCTTTGATCCACGGAATGCCCAACGACCAGATAGTTATTGGATGAAGCAGCTGCGCCTCCCGTCATGGCACCTGTGTAATTGTCTCCGGTTCTTCCTGTAAAGCGCAAAAGCTCAATGCGCTGCAAACGCCGAGCCTGCCCCGCAGCAGGATTCCTCTCAGCAATTTGCAGCTCAGCTGCTCTTGGATATCCATCGCCTTGAGACACCAGTGCCAAAGAATCCTCGGTGAAGAAAGCAAAATGCGCGAACGAATGGCTAACATGAGTTGAGCCGGAAAACCGCAGATCTTGTATGCTGAGACTATCCAGATCCAAGGAGATAACATGATTTGCTTGGTGGCTGGTATCCGTCCACCCTCCGCCATATAGTATCAACTGCTTTCCGTCATCAGCCATTGCGGCTTTCCATGGGCCTAATCCATAGGAAGTAATATAAGATATTGCATGACTGGTTATGCTCAGAGAACATATGCGCTGCCAGTCGCTATCATAGCGCGTCAATCGCATATCTTCAAGCGTTTTATCATTGATGTGTTCTGTGGTCCCCAAAGGATAAGTAAGTATGTAGTTATAGCCATCGCTTCCTTGGTGGTAGGCTGCTATTGAGTTAAGTTCCGTGTGCAGCATCCTTGTTTCAATCAGCTGCAGATCGCTGCTGTATTTTTCTATTATGAAATAGTCATCAAGCCTTGGAATAAGCAGCGAAAACCCACCGCCTTCCATGTCCGCAACTACATATCCGCTGCGGAGAAATCCCCAGTTTGAGACCTCCATGCCGGGCAAGCTGGGTCTGAGATATTCGTAGGGTGATCCAATTGCTTGCGCATCTGCGCTATCTGCTGGCAACACGCTGACCACCGTTGTCTGAGAGCTTGCGGTCGTGCCATCCTGAGCGCTGGCTACACAGAGGAACGTATGGTTGCCAACTGCCAAGTCAGACGGAAGCACGAAAGGGTTCGATGTGGCGCCGTTAATAGGCTGCTGCTGCCCTCCGATAATTTGAAACCATTGTAAGCTAACAACTGCGCCGTGTGATGCTCTGATTTTAACATAAATAGCGGCGCTTTGCCCCTGAGATATCTGCAGCGATTGCTGCGGTTGCGTTATGAACTCGATGCGATGCTTGCCGTTCGGCGAGTAGGGGTTTGGGTTACCTAAAGAGGTTTGCTGCAGTCTTGCGGATGCAAAAACAGCCCCGGTACCGGCAGTTCCAAGGCTCGAGACGAGAATCAGCAACAGACATAAACATATTAGACGTTTAAACATTTTCCATTCCTCCATGTTAGCAAGTTAGCACAAGTCATTCAAAAGGCCGCTGCAACTTGAGTCAGTATATCTGTTTTAGAAGATTTTTTCAAGCTGATTTTGCCGTAGTGCGGTTGTGTTCATATGTGAATAAAGAACGCTGAAACGTTATAATACGTTATTTTAGCGCGTAGGCAAGGCAATCTAAGCCCCCTGCGCGCTTTAATTATGGCCTTCCAACAATTACGTCACTAGCATAACTGGTGTTCCGACGGCGGCAGGGACTGTGACCGTCAGGGCAACGATTACCAACGGTTTGACCGCCACAACGCCCTATACGCAAGACTTCACGATACTCACGTTAGGGAGGAACCCTAACAAGCGCGGCTCCCGAATGGGGAGCCTCTGCAAAGGTCTTGACCTTTGCCCTGCTTGCCAAAATTAATTCGAGTTCGAATTAATAGCGGTTAATTCGAAATAAGAAGTATTTCGAATTAACTAAGTTAATCGGAACGTTCCGATTACTCTTTTATTCCGATAACTAATTAGCGTATCGTGCGGGTTTTCGTTGACATTGTGCGGGTTTAGCGTTTGCAGGATTACATCATTCTTTCGATTTTGTCGCCTCATTCAAATCATCAATTACGGAATCATCATCGTTATCCAGTTCGGGCATTTTCAATATGCGCGTATTGTACTTGGCGTATTCAGTAAGGGCGCGGCGCTCCATATCCGCATTGGATACCTTGCCTCTTCCTTGTAAGATATTTCTTTTGCGAAAGGTCAGAAACTCGTCAAGCGATGTAATCCAATCTTTCATATACATCGGGATTTTTTGCCGCGCCATATCCTCGGCGTGGTCGAGAAACATTGTGACTATACGGTTTAGGTCTTCCAATTCGTCGCGTTCTAAATAATTTTTCGCAATCGTTACGTCCGACTGAAGCACATGCTCCCCTGAATATGTGGTCAGACCCATGTTCGTTTTTTCAGAATCAGCACGGCTGACTATAAGCTCGGCGGCGGTCATGCCGTGAACGGCGTAATGGAGTTTGTTTTGCACTGTTGCAAAAAAATCTTTCGTCATTTCCAGTTTCGGATCATAATCAACAGAGAGTGCGTATATGTCCCTGACTTTCATGTAAAATCGTTTTTCCGACGCACGGATGTCACGGATGCGGGCGAGCAGTTCGTCAAAATAATCATCGCCGAATTGTTTCGGGTTTTTCAACCGGGCATCGTTTAACGCGAACCCTTTCTTCATATATTCAGTTAAAACGCCGGTCGCCCAATTCCTGAACTGCATACCAATATGAGAACGCACACGGTAGCCGATGGCGAGAATCATATCGAGGTTGTAGTATTTTACTGAGCGTCTGACTGTGCGGCTGCCCTCGATTTGAACTTGTAAGGATTGCTTACAAGTTGCCGCCTCGGCCAGTTCGCCGTCCTTATAAATGTTTTTTGTGTGCATGATTATGTTCTGCGGCGTGGTCTGATAAAGCTCGGCGATTAACGCCTGCGAAAGCCAGACGGTTCCGTCTTCAAGGTATACATCTATCTTTGTATCCCCGCTCTCGGATTGATAGATAAGGATTTCGCCTTTTTGCAATTCGTCCATGTAAATCATCCTCTGGGAGTTTCGCTATATTACACAACTCTCGAAACTCAATTACCAACAATAAATCCTAAAAACACGTCAATGCGATTATCTTCTATTGAGCAGAGTCGATGTATTTTCATTCATTGCTATGGTCACATCGTCAACAGACAATTCCTTAAGCTTTGCAACACCTTCAATGACAATTTGCGTATCCCAAGGCATGTATGGCGTTTTATTATGTGATGTGAAAGGGCCCTGTCAAGAAGCGACTCGCTTTTCTATCGTCCACGGCGTTGTGCTTATAACGCAAGGCTTTTATTACTTACTTTTTCCCATTTCGGTAACAAATCATTTTGATATAATTCAAACACTTGAGCTAAATCATTCATTATGGAAAATAAAACGTCATATAAATCTTGGTTTTTTGCCCAAAAAGCTGAATCTATCCTCAGTACATTAGACAGCAGAGCGCCTTTGAATAAATCCCCCTCGTTGAACGGGTTTTTTACCAAGTATTCCATCGCAAGCGGTACGATAAAGGGTAGCCCAATCTGCTGACCAATAAGCAACCTTAAATCTTCAATGCTTAATTCTCCTATAGACCTTTTTCGTAATTCATGGCATTTTTTAACTAACGAACTTTCAATTTCAGGGTCGCTCCAAAAATCATTTTCCAACTGCTCTATTGATAGGTTTGTGTTTACTGACACCTCAAAAACTCCTTAATATAGACCATGATTATATAAATATAGCAACCTATCTATGTTGCCAAGCCCCGAAATCGGAGCAAAACATTCTCCCTTGCTCCCGCAGACAGTATACCGCACAACGCCATATCCTTCAAGAATATTTCTCAAATCATCGAAAGAATCATTTGCCTGACAAACCCAAGCGGAAGGACAAGATTCTCTTGAAAAAGAGCGGGAGCGCAATCGGCAGAGGTATCAAAAGAGGAAAGCGCAGGGCTACTACGACAAGATGAAAGCTGAGCCTAAAAAAGAGAAACGGTCTGCTTGATTTATGTCCGATAATCTGGCTAATGATAACACAGAGCGGCATTTAGCCGCTCTGTCCATTATGCTTATAACTCTACCTGCTCCACTCTATTTTATCCATGTATGAATAAAAATCATTGAAGTTGAGAGTTCCGTGAATATTGCGATATGTGTAGAATGTTCTGTTTCGATTATTGCTCGGATTCTTGCTAACTAAGATTCTGTAATCAAGATAAAGAATACTGTTAACAAGTTCCCTGTTTTGATTATATACTTCGATAGCACCCGTACCCGTGCCAGATGCTTCCGGCATTCGCCAATTACCAATATATTCATATTCACCTGAGAGCATATCAAACAATGAGTCCAAGGCATCCTTGTGTTCTGAGTAATTAACAGTTTTCCATCCGAATCCATGATAGCTAATCTTAATGTAACTAACACTTTCTCGATCAATAGAGATAGTCATTTTTTGTCGGATGGCGTATGAAACAACAAAATAGGAGATTAGCAGTACCGCAATTATCAGTAGAATTGTTTTAGCTTTGTTACGCAACATGTATCTTTTCATTAAAACGTCTCCACAAGATAATATAAATATAGCAACCTATCTACGCATTCGGACACATTGCGCCGCTATCGAAACTAACCAACGATCCAATTACCAAAACATTTTACCAAAAAGCAAACTGTTTTTCCACCACGAACTTTTCGCACCCTTATTTCGTGATCTCATCTTTATACAAAAATTGCCTTGACATTCCAGCCGAGACGCTCTACAATATATTCAGTTTTCATGGGACGATTCTATTTCCGAAAGGGGATGTGATTATGTCGGTATTTATGGTGATTTTGCTCTAAAACCAAACATCGGGCGCGTTTTGTGAAGGGATATATGCCTCTTTGCTCGTTTTGCGCCGCACAAGTAACCTTTCGTTAATACTGCTGCACTGCGGGATGCGATGATGGTCGCATTCCGTTTTGTTTATACACCGCAAGCAGCAGCTTCGATAGAGGCTGCTTGCTCTGCGGTATTTTTGCGCCCGAAAATAATTCTTAGGAGGTCTTAATGACACGGACAAACGAAACAACAGCGCGGGTCAGCGCGGTGCATAAGGGGCGGTATGAGCTTCTGACTGACAGCGGGCTTATATTCGGCAAGCTCAAAACAAGCGTCTACATCGGCGGCACCGAGCTGTATCCCACCACAGGCGATTACGTCACTGTTCAGCCCAATCCCAACGGCGACAGCACCATCATCGCAACGTTACCGCGCAAGAGCTACTTCTCCCGCAGGGATCCTGACCCGAGATTGCAGCGTGATCAAGCTGTTGCCGCTAACTTTGACTTCATCTTCATAATGCAATCGCTCAACCAAGACTTCAACCTCAGGCGTATGGAACGATACCTGACGATGGCATGGCAGAGCGGGGCGACACCTGTTATTGTATTGACTAAGGCTGATTTGATCGAAGATGCATCCTCGCAAATCAGAGCACTGGAGACGACGGCGATGGGGGTTGACATCTCCATCGTAAGCGCAAAAACAACTCATGGGCTAAATGACCTGCGAAAATACTTGCAACCGGGAAAAACGTGCGTTTTCCTCGGTTCGTCCGGCGTTGGCAAATCCAGTTTGCTAAATGCGCTGATGGATGAGGAAGTCATGGCGGTCAAGGAAATCCGCGAAGATGACGCAAAAGGCCGACATACGACGACTCATCGCCAGTTGGCTGTGCTGCCGAACGGCTCATATATCATCGATACGCCCGGTATGCGTGAGCTTGGAATGTGGGATGCACCGGATGGCCTTGGCGATGTTTTTCACGATATTGAAGCGCTGCTCGGCACATGCCGCTTTTCCGACTGCCGGCACCTGACGGAGCCCGGATGCACAATACTATCGGCGATAGAGCACGGCGAAATCACCCGGGAGCGTTTCGACAGCTATAACAAGCTAAAGCGGGAGATACTGCACGCCGAGGACAAAGCCGCCGCGATGCGCGAGAAATCCGCATGGCATAAGGAACTATCCGCGTTTTCAAAAAACAGAAAGAAGGAGATATGGTAGATATGGATATTACACTGCGATTAGAAACACCCGCCGATTATTATGCTGTCGAGGAACTCACCCGCGAGGCGTTTTGGGCTTTTTGGGAAGATGATCGGCAGATCTGTGATGAGCATCTTCTCGTTAGCAAGCTTCGTCATTGCCCGTCTTTTGTGCCTGAGCTCGATTATGTCGCCGAATCCGGCGGAGAAATTATCGGGAATATCATATACACAAAAAGCGGGATTGAAAGCGTGTCAGGCAAGACTTATGAGACATTGACGTTCGGGCCGCTTTCGGTGCATCCGAAATACCAAAACAGGGGAGTCGGTAAGGTGTTGATGCATCATTCTTTTGCAGAGGCAACGCGGCTGGGGTATCGCGCAGTTATCATTTTCGGAATCCCGGACTATTATCCCCGAATTGGTTTCCGCCGCGCCGCCGAGTTTGGAATTACCAACGCCGATGGAAAGACTTTTGATGCGCATATGGCATACCCACTTTACGACGGTGCACTTGACGGACTCAATGGAAAATGTTTCGCTGATCCTGTGTATGAATCCCTGACTCAGTATGATGCGTTGGAATTTGACAAGCGTTTTCCGCCGAAGAACAAGCACACGCCGGTCTCCATCAGCGTTTTGCTTGACCGGTTGGAAGCTAATGCGAGAGCTGCTATCGAAAAGGAGAACTACCCGTCGCTGAATATGATAACGTCGAAAAGCGAGCGGGAAGTGTCATCCCTCGAAGGCATCGACAAGATGGCGGTCGAAACGATTCGCGACGCCATGCGGGAGCATGGGCTGAGATGGGGGGCAGCGGAGAGCTGATATTCTTTCAACTCAAGCATTTGTAAACACTCCAACGAAACTATTCAGTGCCGGCGAGGATGGCTGTATCTGTTCCCGCAAAGCGCAACCAAGGAAGGTGGAGCGATCGCGAATGGGGCTGTCGCACTAAGAAAGGTGCGGCAGCCCCTGTTTTAGGCCGGAAGAATGCGGCTCCCTGCCCCACCCCGCAGGGATTTTGCTAACCAGTGATATTCAGCGCCACCCCTCACAGGGAGCCGCATCAAGTGTTGGTTACAAGTCAGACCTTGCCGGAATAGGGCTGTTTTTTCATTCCGTAGCGCGGAGCAAGGATGCGGAGCGCCGCGAATAGGCGCAGGATGCGACTTTG
>Ga0099364_10012306_pt1 | contig 11558 bp, 12 predicted proteins | sample TergutTh196P3_FD_73070 | JGI IMG/M metagenome (GOLD analysis project Ga0099364, IMG submission 73070) | Microcerotermes parvus P3 segment gut microbial communities from Pointe-Noire, Republic of the Congo - Th196 P3 | ecosystem: Host-associated > Arthropoda: Insects > Digestive system > Gut ...
AATTCCAATCCCCCAGGGCAAGTTAATGTATGCGTGAATTTTGTTCCAGATTCCTCTCACAAACCCACGATATCCTCTTTTGTCAGTTCTTCCTTCAGCTCAGCGCCTCCTAAAAGATCATCAAACGTTTGATGATTTGTTATGAAATTTCATACACCCACCACTCGCTTGCCGGCAAGGATAAAGAAGTATCATCTTTTGTATTTACAATTTGTTTTAAGCTTTAATAACCCAGCGGCCCTCGGTTTTTTCGAAGGAAGAGCCCGGCAGTTGGGTCACCCGGTCGTCTTCGCTGGAGAGCTTTATCTTGTCCATTACCACGTTTACTTCTGTGACCCGCCATTGGGTTCCGTTCCAGTTTATTCTGGACCCCTCAGGAGGCAGGAGGCGTCTCTGTTCATTGTAAAAAATATGTTCGTAGGCGAGGCAGCAGAGAAGGCGGCCGCAGGTGCCGGATATTTTCATGGAGTTTAGGGACAGGTTCTGGTCCTTGGCCATCTTGATGGAAACGGGTTTGAGTTTATCCGATACCGAATGGCAGCAATAACCCCGGCCGCAGACCCCGAGGCCTCCCAGGACTCGGGCCTCGTCCCTTACGCCTATTTGGCGGAGTTCTATCCGGGTTTTAAAATTGCTTACCAGGTCTTTTACAAGTTCCCTAAAGTCAACCCGGCTTTCGGCGGTAAAGAAAAAAAGAATCTTTGCCTCTTCCAAAAGATAATGAACCGAGACAAGTTTCATCTCCAGCTTATGGGCTTCAATTTTCTCTTTGCATATATTGTAGGCTTCTTTTTCCTGCTCCTTGTGATACTCAGTCCGGGAAATATCTTCATCATCGGCGATCCTTTCGATCCTGGTGATAGACTGGGGTATTTGTCCCGTCCTCTTATGAATGGAGCCGATTACCTCAGCCAGATCTTTGCCGTAACGGGTAGGAACCAAAACCTTATCACCCGGCTCAAGTTCTTCCCCGTCCCAGGCTGCATGAAAAGTTTCCTTGGAATAAACCAGGCGGAGCTTGTATATTGGTATATCTAAACTAAGGCTGGATATATCTTCGCCGGCAATTACCGAGTTTCCTTCCATCTCTTCATGAAGATTATCTTCCAGAAGAGAAATATCTTCGTCCATATCTTCAATTTTATCTTCGTCAGTCATCTCTCTCTCTTATCATACCTGATATGGTTAAGTCAACCAGCAATCCCTTGATTTCATTTACCTTTGAAACCAACTGAAGCTGATTCCTCTGACCCGACAATATGGCCGCGGCCAGTTCTTCAAGTTTGTTATCTATTACCTGGACCTGAACATGGGGTTTAAGGTTTCGCATCTCCCTTAATCGAGTTTGTGTCTTTTCTACGCCGTAGCAATTTTCTACTACATAGTGAACAAAATTCCGGACCGCTTTTTTGTAATTTATAATTTCATCGTGGAAAGGTCTTTCGAGCAAATCGCTTCCGCTGCTGTGAACCGCGTCCATTAGCTCTGTTAGAATTTCTTCGGAGGGGGCAAGTGACCTTAGGGGTCCAAGTTCCGCCGATTCTTCGATGGATTTTTCCATCAATTCCGAAAAAATACTTTCCCGGCTTCCGCTGATCCCTTTTTTGTTTTGGGTCTTTTGATTATTCTGTTTTAGGCCTGACAAAAGAGAGGGGTTTAATATCGAAGCAGAGCTAAGGTCTACTTTATCCATTTAAAAACCCCCATTAAATACCCCGGGGCTCCCGGAATGCAAATTCTCTAATTCCCTGGGATTCTCTGAATCCCGCCAAATCCCTGTACTTATGGATGGCCTGGTTCCAGGCCTCTTCATTATGGCAAACCTTGACCTGGCCGTGAATAAGGCAGCCTTCATCTGCCTGGATGCGCCGGGTGATAATGTCCCCCACCACTAAACCTGTGGACAGAACAATTAGGCGCTCGCTGGCAATGATGTTTCCAAAGACAACGCCCCCTATGGTGATCATTGTACCGTTTACATTGCTCTTCATCCTGGCAGCTTCCCCAATGACAACCCGGCCCTTGGCCTTTAGGTCACCCAAAACGCTGCCGTCTACCCGGGTAAAGCCCGCAGACTCAATATCACCTGATACGCTGGTTCCAGGGCCAATAATAGTGTTGATGGAGAGATCGTCTTTATTGATAGAGGCCATGGGTGCCCTTTACCTATTGGAAGTTCTAACTATGTTCGAATGAATATTCAAATATCTGTAAGGATCAACTACATCGGATCCAATGTGTACTTCGTAATGAAGATGGGGGCCCGTGGATAAACCTGTATTTCCTATATGACCGATTATTTCCCCCTGCTGGACCCGCTGCCCTATCCTTACCCTGAAGGAAAGCATATGGGCATAACGGGTATAAAAGCCGTGGCGGTGACGGATAATAACGTTATTGCCGAAGCCGCCGTGATCAAAGCCAACAGACACTACCTGCCCGTCGGCGGTGGCGATGATGGGATCTCCCTGGCGGAAATTGGAAATGTCTATACCCCGGTGAATATAAAACTGACCGCTAAAGGGGTGGACATTCTGACCAAAATACATCGTTATGCGGCCCAGGCCCCCCTGGACAGGCCAGACGCTGGGTATTTCTGTAAGAAGGGCGCTATGGGAATTGAGGATTCTTCCAATTTCCATGATCGGAGTAGTGGCGGAGCTTAGGAAATCCGAAATCCGCCTTAGATCCTCAACTTCCCGGAGAGTCCCCGCTGAGCTTTCCCGGATATCAAAAAATGAGGCCAGATCCCCCGTGGGAGCCAGAGAGGTCCTGTTGGCCCCTCTTGTATCCGCCCCCAAGGCCGAAAGGGTGTTGGAAAGGGCTGGTTCGAAATTTCTTACTTCCCGGAAAAGATAACTTACTTCGTCCCGGATCTGATCCAGGCTTGCCTGGGTATCCCTCAGGCGGCCGTCTACGTCCACCAGGTTATAACGGGTCGTCCTACCGGAAATTCCATAGTATATAAAGGTTCCAAAAATGGCAGTAAAAACCAAAAGGAAGAAAAAGACAGACAGAACTGAAACATGAAGGTTGTAGACTTTTTTCTCCGTATGGGGCACCAAAACCACGGTATAACGCCTGGTTAGGGCTCTCCCTATGGCGATAAAGAAACTGCCCAGAGCTTTAAAGAAAACAAGCGCCCCATTTTTTACCGATTGGACGAGGTTGTTTTCGAAACGTTTATAGCCATGAGATGAAGCCAAAATAGTCTAACTCCTTCGAGGAATGTACAAACAACTATACACCTATAAATATAAGATGTCAACTTGTTTTTTTTATATTTACCTCTATATTTATCGGCAAGAAATGGATAAAAGACTAACGAATCTTGAAATTCATTATTAAGGCGGCCCGGTGAAACAAAATTTGCCTTTGGCCGCCCTCATTTTGCAGGGGCAGGTCCTGATAGTAAATATCTTTGTTGTTAAAATCCGCTAAACCGTGATTCCGTCTGGTCCGCATTTGAATTGCCAGGAGTGTATCAAAGCGGGGGTTGATGGAAAAGTTAAAAAGGCCGGAAAAAACCCATTTTTCAAGGCCCTCGCCCCAGTTTTCGGCCCCCTCTATGCCATTGTAAAGGGGTTTTTCCATTTCCGCCATGAAGCCCACGAAGTTCAGTACCGGGGACTGGGGCATCATATAGCCCAAAGTATAGGAAGGCCTGTATTTCCAGCCATTTCTGTTTTCCCCGTCATCGCCTTCAAAAATCCAGTAATCGTTGGGGCCGGCCCTGGTATAGGCGGAGTAACGGAATTCCTGGCGGGTCTGAAAAACCACATGGTTCCAGGGGCCGGGGAAAACAGCGCCCAGGTCGAACTGCAAAATTCCCGCCCCCCAGGCCTGCCAGATAAGGCCGTCGAAGGGGTTTCCGTCGATTTTAGCCTTCCGGAGCCCCTGGTCTACAGCCCCGGGCCCCCTAAGACCAATCCCGTTGCCCAGGGCCATATTCCAGCCGGAACCTGCCTGGCCTCCCCCGGCGATCTGGAAAAAAGCCGCCGGTGTTAGGGTTATTTCCCCTATGCCGGCCAGGGAAACGGGGCTAATATCGGCGCTGATGGTAAATTCGATGTTATTATCTTCGGTTAGGGGGCTGGAGCCTTGCAAAAATGGAAAAGTAAAGCTCTGATTTATGCGAATTTTCGCCTCGGGGACGGTAGAAAGCTGAATTTCCAGGTCTGTGGAGGCGGAAAAGCCTCCTGCTTCATCGCCCGGAATCAAAACCGGGGCAAAAACAAGAAAGATTGTCAAAAAAACCAAAAAATTTCTCATTTTTGCCCTCTTTTTTTATTAAACAGCCTCAAAACCCGCTTGAATGGCCTCAAGGTTCATGGGGACAAAACTATGCTTGTCGGGGGTAAAAAACTTTTTGAGGATGGCTTCGGTTTCCGTTAGCTTAAGGGCCCCCGTGAGTTTTGCCAGGGCCCCCAGGGCCACCATATTGGCAATACGGATATCCCCGATTTTTTCGGCAATCCCCGTAACTTCGAGGGGAACGACTTTAATGTCATTCCTTTTGGGAGCCTCTTTTACCAGGGTGGAATTTACCAGCAATAAGCCGTCGCTTTTTACCATTCCTTCGCAGAGGGGAAGGGAATCCATGTTCATTACCAGGGCCGAATCGGGGGCTATCACCAGGGGGCTGTCGATTTCATCGTCCGAAATGGTGACGCTGGCCCTGGCTATGCCGCCCCTCTTTTCCGCACCGTAAAAGGGGAAAAAGGTAACGTTTTTGCCTTCCTGCATTCCAAAATAAACCCAAACCTGACCCAGGGACATGATGCCCTGGCCGCCGAAGCCGGCGAAAAAACTTTTTTCTGTCATTAGACTGCCCCCTCGAATTTTTTTATCTCTCCCAGAGGGAAGACAGGAAACATATTTTTTTCTACCCATTCAAGGGCTTCCAGGGGTTCCACGTGCCAGCCCGTGGGGCAGGGCGAAAGAATTTCCACCATGGTAAATCCTATGCCCTTCATCTGCAGTTCCATGGCCCTGCGTACATAGGCCTTGGTTTTGCGTACGTTGACGGCATTGTTTACCGCCCCCCTGGCTATATAGGCGGAACCGTCCAGGGTATTAAGGAGTTCCGATACCCTGATGGGATAACCCATGCCGGCCTTTTCGGCATCCCTTCCCATGGGGGAGGTGGTGGCTTTCTGGCCTATCAGGGTGGTGGGGGCCATTTGCCCGCCGGTCATGCCGTAAATTGCGTTATTCACAAAGATGGTGGTAAACTTTTCGCCCCGGTTGGCCGCGTGGATCATCTCGGCGGTGCCGATGGCGGCCATGTCCCCGTCACCCTGGTAGCAGATAACCAGGTGATCCGGAAGGGCCCGCTTTAGCCCGGTGGCCGCCGCGGGGGTTCTTCCGTGGGGGGGCTGCACAGTATCGGTATCAAAGTAAAGATCAGCCCAAACAGAGCAGCCCACAGGATTTACAAATACAGTTTTTTGCTGCATTCCCAATTCGTCAATTACCTCGGCAACAATCCGGTGGATTACCCCGTGACCGCAGCCCCCGCAATACTTGGTGGATATCTCAGAAAGCGTCTTGGGACGCCCGTGTATTTTTGTTTCGCCCATACTATTTCCCCAAAATTTTCTTGATTTCCTGGAATACTTCTTCCTCGTGTGGAATCATTCCGCCGGAATGACCAAGAAGATGAACCGGATTTTTTTCGTAAACCGAAAGCCGCACGTCCTGGACGAGCTGGCCCATGCTCATTTCTACGGTGAGGATGGGCTTGCCCCCCTCGGCCGCCTTGGCAAGGCCTTCGCTTGGGAAGGGCCAAAGGGTGATGGGCCTGTAAAGACCTACCTTGATGCCTGCTTTTGCGGCGAGCCTTTTTGCCCCCTGGCATACCCTGGCGGAGGTCCCATAGGAAACGAGAATTATTTCTGCGCCGTCGCAGTCCACTTCTTCCGCCCGGGTTTCCTTCTGTTTAATAAGATCGTAGCGGTCAAAGCGGGCTCTGGTTTTCCCTTCCAGGGATTCGGGAATGAGGTCGATGGAAGTGATATGAATGGAATCGCGGCTTCCCCCCGGGGCTTCCTGTTTTTTCCCCACAGCCCAGGGCTTCTTCGGCAGATCCTTTAGGGAGCGTTCCGGGGGCAGAACCAGACTCTCTATCATCTGCCCTATCATGCCGTCGGCAAGAACTATCACGGGGATGCGGTACTGGTCGGCCAGGTCAAAGGCAAGGTAGGTAAAGTCCGCACATTCCTGGACGCTCTTTGGGGCCAGGACTATACAGCGGTAGTCGCCGTGGCCGCCGCCCCGGGTGGCCTGAAAGTAATCGCTCTGGGCCGGGGCAATGGAGCCCAGGCCGGGGCCGCCCCGGGAGACGTTGGCGATGACACAGGGTAAATCCGCCGCTGCCGCGTAGGAGATGCCTTCCTGTTTAAGGCTTATTCCCGGGCTGGAAGAGCTGGTCATTGCCCGGGCGCCTGCACAGGCGGCTCCATAAACCATGACCATCGCCGCGGTTTCGCTTTCGGCCTGGATGAAGGTCCGGCCCTTTTCCAGCATATGAAAAGACATATATGCGGGGATCTCGTTTTGGGGGGTAATGGGATAGCCGAAGTAGGCGGTGCAGCCCGCCCGGATTGCCGCTTCGGCGATGGCGTCATTCCCTTTCATTAAGACTTTTTCTGCGCTCAAAATAACTCCTTCTTAATTAGGCCCGGCGTGATCGCCGGCAGCTTGCGGGCTAGGCCGAAAGTTCAAATACTTCGATACATACGTCCGGGCAAACCTCATAACAGTTGCCGCAGGCTATGCATTTTCCCCCGGAGGGAAGTTCCGAATCCGCTGGTTTTGCAGGGTATGTCCCTGTCGAGTTGAGTTCTGTGTCTCTTTCCAGCACCTTTACCGGGCATGCCTTAATGCACCAATAACATCCTTTACAGAGTTCCCGGTCAATAGTTACTTTGCCTTTTTTGGCCATGTATACCTTCCATGTATTTTGCGAAACTTGTTCGGATAACGAACAGGTCCAGTATACAGAAAACAAAAATAAAAGTGAAGTGGGAAATAAAAAAAATAATTGAAGAAAAATAAAAAATATAGAAATATTCAAAATATTGCAATATTTCTATTGACATATTTTGATTATAGTGCCATAATTACATTATGGCACTATATTGTTTAAGAGAAATATCTACCATCCAGATAGGACTTATTCTAGCACGAAAGAAGGCAAGAAACGATTCTCAATATGTCTACAGGCAGCTAACTTTACGATCTATGGAAAATGACCGTATCAACCCGGATGCAATAACACTGTTTAATTCTTTGTCACCTCTGGGAAACGAATATCTAACCAGGGCCGGAACCATAGTTATGAAGCTATTTGCTCCCTTTAACCCTATAGTCATCACAAAAGAGGCAGAAGGTTATTTAGTCCCCTCACAAATTGTCATTATAGAACCAGATAAATCAATTTTGGCTGATTACCTGCGTCTTTATCTATCTCAAGATTTTGTCGCGAAGTATTTATTGGCAAATTATTTCTGGATAGCCCAAAAGGCTATAACCGTTGAATCGTTGTTTAATCTGGAAGTCATTATTCCTTCATTAAAAAACCAACAATTAATTTGCGATTTTTACCGGAATCATCGTCATTTATCAAGTCTCAGGAGGGATTTGGAAAGAGAAGAAAAAGCCATGATGAAGCATATTTTTTCAATATTAAGCAGAGAAAAGGAGCAACAATTATGATAAGTGAAAACACCGAGATATTTTATGATCGGAATAAATTGTACTCTGAAGTATGGGAATATACACTGATCAAGCTCTGTATGCAATATGAAGTTACGCATTCAGAATTAGTTAAAGTATGTGAGATATTGAAGGTCCCTCGCCCTCGTTCAGGTTATTGGACACAAAAGGATTTAGGCAAAGCCCCGCCGCCATCCGCATTACCGCAATTTGCTAACCCGCCGCGTCTGCTCATTCACCCCCCCAAGCCGGAGAAAAAACCAAAATCTCAGGCTGTTGAAAAAACTGTATCAAAGAAGCCGGAGGAAAAACCAAAATCAGACAAAGAACAAACGAAGATAGAACAGGTTGTTTTATTAGATAAAGAAGAAAGCGAAAATGAAACCATACAAAAAACAACAGAAAATACGAAAACACCATTATTCAATTGGCAGGATATCGTCCCCCGGGAAGGCGTAGAATTACCGCAGGTATTTGAAGAAGCTGTCAGGATGATAGAAAAAGAAACATTGCCGGAAATGGCAATAACCATACCTCAAAGAACTAAAGAAGAAAATACTTTTGTAAAAAACACTCGTCTTGTATTAGAAAAAAATAAGAATCCCAAGAACTACTCTCCAATGGATAGATATAGCCGGATTCGATGTTATGGAAAAGATATATTTGATGTTGATGTTGGGGGAAATTCGGTGCAACGGGTATTGCTTATCCTTCAGGCCCTATGTGATGCTTTTGAAAAGCGGGGTTTTGATTTTGTAAGTGAATGGAATGAAAACAGCAGAAATGGCCACATTTATGTAGTAATAATGGGGGAAAAAAACGCTTTTTCAATTAAGGAAAGTTCTAAAAAGGTAGAATTGGAAAAAAAGGAAAAGCAGACTTACTTAGACTATGAATATATTCCGACAGGAAAATTGACATTACAAAATATATATCCTCCATATGATACAGGGGGTAAATACCGGTGGAGTGATACAAAGTATTCTCCTTTGGAAGATAAATTGAATGATTTTATAGCAGGATGTATATTTGCTTCCGCCTGGAAGAAAGAAAAAGAAGCGCAGAGAAAAAAAAGAGAAGAAGAGCGGAAACAACAGGAGACATTAAAAGAAGAGAAAGAACGGCTTGCGAGGATAGAAAAGCAGCGAGTCGCAAATTTTAATAAAGCCGCCGATTATTGGGAACATTATCAAAGTATGAAAGGATTTTTTGCAATCGTCAGGCAATCCTATAGAAAATCAGCACAAAAGAATAATGACACGGCAAAATGGATACAATGGGCAAGGGAATATTTAACACAATACAAGGCCAAGTGTGAGGAATTGGTTCGCTATGATGTCGGAGAATACAAAGAAGAAACAAGAAGTTTCGTTCAAACATATAATCCGCCTCCGGAAGAACCATATAACTATTGGAAAAAACCCTGGTATCTAAAGCGATAACATGAAGACAAGGAGCAAATATGACTACCAGAAGAGACATTGAAAACGCCCTCATGCGGGGGGCAGATTCCCTTAGGGATACCCTGGACGCAGCGAACTACAAAGACTATGTATTGCCTATAATGTTTTTCAAGTACTTAAGCGACTCTTACCTTGACGAGCTGGAAAAGCTCACCAAACAGTACCCGGATGCCCGACGCTTTGAACGGCAGAAACGCTACCTTGCCTTTACTGTCGCTGAAGAAGCTTCGTTTCAAAAATTGTTTGAGCAGCGGAACAGCCAAAACCTGGGGCAGCTCATTAATACAACCCTGCGAAAAATTGAAGACGATAATCACCAGCAGTTGGCCGGGGTACTCTCCGCAGTTGACTATAACAGCGAAACTAACCTGGGAACCAGAGAGCACCGAAATGCCATACTCCGGGATCTGCTTGAGGATTTTGTGAATCTGGATCTCCGGCCTTCGCAGATTGAGGTAAAGGAAAACCAAATCCCCGCCGATGTTATCGGCGATGCCTACGAGTACATGATCGGCGAATTTGCCAGCATGGCGGGAAAAAAGGCAGGTTCGTTTTACACCCCGGCAGCTATCTCGGAGATCATGGCCCGTATCGTGGATGCCGAGAGCGGTGAGCGTATCTATGACCCCACTTGCGGATCAGGTTCCCTTCTTATCAAAGCGGCCATGCGGCAGGAAAAAACACGGATGTCCATTTACGGTCAGGAAGTAAACGGCTCCTCGGTGTCCATGGCCAAGATGAATATGTTCATACACCAGATTAACGATGCCCAGATCGCCTGGGGTGATACTTTGGCAAACCCCCTTTTTCTTGATGCCGATGGCAACCTTATGCTTTTTGATGTAATCGTCGCTAATATGCCCTTTTCCAAAGACAAGTGGGCGGCGGGCTTTAATACCGGCGGAGAGTCTTCCGGCAAGGGCAGGAAAGAATTTAAAATGGAAGCATCCCTTGATAAGCACCATCGTTTTGGCTGGTGTGTCCCGCCTGCGAGCAAGGGAGACTGGGCCTTTCTGCTTCACATGATCGCCAGCTGCGCCCATCAAGGCAGAATTGCCGCTGTAGCCCCCCACGGCGTTTTGTTCCGGGGCGGCGCCGAAGGTGTCATCCGTAAAAGGGTCATTGACGAAAACCTTTTGGACGCAGTAATCGGCCTGCCAGAAAATGTTTTTTTTGGAACCAGCATTCCCGCCTGCATTTTGATTTTCAAGAAGAACCGCAAAAACAAGGATGTGGTATTCATCGACGCCAGCAAAAAAGACGAATCCGGAAAACTCCGCTACATAAAAGGCAAAAACCAAAATATCCTTGAAGAAAAGCATATAAATGATATTGTCCAGGCCTGGCAAAAACGAAAAAACAGCACCCGTTTTGCCCATGTGGCATCCCCTAAAGAGATCGCTGAAAACGATTATAACCTCAATATCCCCCGCTATGTGGATACTTTTGAGGAAGAAGAAATAATCGACATTGAGGAAGTCCAGAGAAACATCAAGCGGCTAAAAGCGGAAATCGCCAAGGCCGAGGCTAAGATGGATGGGTATTTGAAGGAATTGGGGTTATGAGTAGGAAAACAGAGGTTTAGGATGAAAATGGAAATAAAAAAAAGGCTTGAAGCGATTCGGCGGGGGGAAGTGCCGCGGGGGTATAGGAAGACAAAGGTTGGTATTGTGCCGGAGGAGTGGACAGAAGGATCTTTGCATGATGTCTTGCACCCCGAAACCCGTCCCGTTCCAAAGCCGAATAAACCCTATTGGCGACTGGGGCTACTCAGCCACGCCAAGGGCACTTTTCATGAATTGGTTGAAAACCCTGAAACGGTTCAGATGGACGAACTATATAAAGTCAAAGAAAAAGACCTTGTTGTTAATATAACCTTTGCCTGGGAACAAGCTATTGCGCTTGCAGGAAAAAAGGATGAAGGTATGCTGGTATCACACCGGTTTCCTACTTTTGTTTTTAATAAAAAAATGTCTCCAGAGTTTTTTGGGGCAATAGTCATTCAAAAATGGTTCAAGGAACTCTTGGTGAATATATCCCCCGGTGGCGCTGGTCGGAATCGGGTTATGAGTAAACCAGCATTTTTAAAATTGCCGTGCTTTATCCCGTCATATTCCGAACAGCAGAAAATCGCAGAGATTATTGGGGTTTGCGACAAGGTTATTCAACTAAAAGAAAGCCTTCTCGCTGAAAAACGCAAATTGAAAAAATGGCTTTTGGAAAATTTGTTGAATCAGAATAGCGGTGTTAGACTGCCGGGCTTTAAGGGGGAGTGGGAGGAGAAATTATTAGGTTCCATTACAAAATTAACTACAGGAGCTACACCTTCAACAAAAAACAAGGAATTCTGGAATGGAAATATTCCTTGGATGAATT
>Ga0099364_10012307_pt1 | contig 11558 bp, 4 predicted proteins | sample TergutTh196P3_FD_73070 | JGI IMG/M metagenome (GOLD analysis project Ga0099364, IMG submission 73070) | Microcerotermes parvus P3 segment gut microbial communities from Pointe-Noire, Republic of the Congo - Th196 P3 | ecosystem: Host-associated > Arthropoda: Insects > Digestive system > Gut ...
CTTTCTGATCTATGCCGCCAGGGTAAAAGCTCCCTTTTATGTGGGTTTGATCCGGATTTTTAACATAAACAAAAAGCTTATCCAGGAAATCTTTTTTAAGTCGGGCATGATCTTTGCCTCGGAGATGTCCTGGGTAATTTCCGAAACTGTCATGGTTGCCATGTATAACCGGCGGGGCGGCGCAGAGGTTGTAGCGGGCATGGCGGCAGGCTGGACAATAGCCAACATTTTCTTTTTGATTTTTGGCGGAATTTGGACGGTTACGGGGATACTTGTAGGAGGGTCTCTGGGGGCAGGCAAACTCGATGAGGCCCGTGACCGTGCTCAGTGGCTAAAGACCGGCTCGGTGGTTTCCAGCTCTATTATTGTAATTCCCGGCGTACTAATGTCGGTTTTTCTTATCCCCATTGTTTTCTTTAATTTAAGTGCCGAGGCAAGGGCCAACTGCCTTGGTCTTGTACTGGTGATCCTCGCATATCTCCCACTGTGGAGTTTTTTGAACACACAGTTTGCAATTTCCCGTGCCGGGGGAGACACAGCCTTGGGAATGTACACAGACCTCTCTGTGAACAGCCTGCTCTTTATCCCGGGCGCTTTTATACTTTCCTACATGACAACACTTGCGCCGGTTCCCATGTTCGCTATATTAAAGCTAACAGATATTGTAAAGATTTTTATTTGCCGTCACTTACTCCGGAAAGAACGCTGGGTAAAGAATCTTACCTAAAATCCTAAATTTGTGTTATAATAATCGTATGAACAAAAGGGTGGCGATAGAAAAATGTGCTTCATACGATCCCGAAGTTGTTTATACCTCTCTTAAGCGGGCTGTGGAGCTTGCTGGCGATCTTGATGTAGCAGGCAAGACCCTGCTCTTAAAGCCAAATATTGTATTCGACGCAGCACCAGAGAAGGCAGTCTGTACCCACCCGGTTTTTCTTGAGGCGGCTATTAGGCTGGTCAGGGAGCTGGGAGCAAAACGCATCCTTACAGGGGACAGCCCGGGACTGCAAACTCCAGGCTTCAAGGCAAAAGCATCGGGGCTGGGAGAAGCAGCTGTAAAAAACGGTGCCGAATGGGTGGACTTTACAAAAGAGAAAGATGAGTATTCCTGTCCCGGCGGAAAGACCATAAAAAAAATATCCCTTACTAAAGTTGTCCAGGAAGTAGATCTGATCATTAACCTGCCCAAGCTCAAAACCCACCAGCTCACATGCTTTACCGGGGCCATGAAAAACCTTTTTGGGCTGGTTCCCGGAGTGATCAAAAGTACATTCCATGTCCGCTATCCAAGCCACAGCTCATTTGCTTCCATGATTGTGGATCTTAATCTGGCAATTAGGCCGGTTTATACCCTCATGGATGCAGTTATAGGGATGGAAGGGCCGGGGCCTTCCGCCGGAACTCCCCGTCATATTGGCCTTGTTCTGGCTTCTTCCAATGTGCTTGCCATTGATATGGCAGCTTCCGCCGTTATAGGATATCCGCCGGAAAAAGTCCCCGTTAACAAGGATGCACTTGGCCGGGATGTCTGGCTGTCCAGTCCGGAGGAAATTGAATATCCCGGCCTAACACCCGGGGAAGTGCAAATTCCGGATTATATAAAAGTACCGTTGAAAAAATCTGTTTCACAGATTGCTCATTTCTTTCTACCGGGATTCATAAAAAGATTATTAAACAAATTTTCTTCCGGGCCGGAAATAAAACATGATGTCTGCAACCGCTGCGGCAATTGTTCCAGAATCTGTGCATCCAGAGTGATGCATCTTGAGGTTACTCCGCCATGGATGCAGATCGATTACAGCCGCTGCATACGATGTTTCTGCTGTCACGAGATATGTCCCTTAAAAGCAATAGACATCGTAAAAAGACCAAGGAACAGGGCATGAGAACTATGGAGAAATTTATGTATAGATGGTTAATTGTTCCAATACTGATTTTATTGCTGAGCAGTTTAACAAGCTGTACCGAAGAAATACTTTCGTTCGACATCAACTCAATTACATCTTACCGTGATATTCCCGGTGTTACGGCTGAAGAGATTGCGGCGATAGAAGCGCTCAGGGCTGAAAGGCAGAGTTTTAGCTACACAGGAGGATCTTCTACAGAGATATTCATGCAGGACGGCAGGCTCATGGGATTTACACCTATGTTTTGCGAGCTATTATCCGGCCTCTTTGGAATTCCCTTTATACCGGAAGTAAATGATTGGCACACTCTAATAAACGGAATCAATAACAGAACATTGGATTTTACAGGCGAACTGACGCCGACGCCGGAGCGGCGGCAGTCATTTTTTATGACTGAGCCCATCGCACAGCGCTCACTTGGAGTTTTTACATACGGAGATTCCGTAATAATTAATACGGATACCGACCTTAACGGCCTTAGAATAGGTTTTCTGGCAGGTACAATTACCGCACAATTTATTATGAATGTTTACCCTCATCTGGTTTTTGAAATTGTACCAGTCACAGGGGACATAGCCGAAGACGAAATGCTCCGAAGCGGCATGATTGACGCTTTTATTAATGAAGCAGTAATTGCCAATAAGTATGCAAATGATGTGATGATACACAGCAGCGAGGTATTGCCGTTAGTGTACACTCCAGTCTCAATGGCCACTGCAAACCCTGAGCTTGAGCCGGTTATTTCGGTTGTAAACAAGTATATAGCCGCCGCAGGGATCAACAGGCTTTATGAACTATACAAAAGAGGAAACTACGAGTTTTCTAGATACAGGCTCTACGGATCATTTTCCAGCGATGAAAGGGCCTATCTGGATAATCTTGCAAACACAGGCAAAACTGTTCCTGTTGTTTTGGAATCCAGAAACTATCCGGTGAGCTTTTTTGATGAGACAGAAAATGAGTTTCACGGGATCGCTGTAGATATTTTGGCCGAAATCGGCAGGATTACGGGTATTGAGTTTGAGGTTGTGAATGAAAAATATGCATTGTGGCCAGCACTGCTTGAAAAGTTAAGAACAGGAGAGGCGGTTCTTATTTCGGAGCTGCTGAGAACAGAGGAACGAAGAGATCAATTTATATGGCCCGATAGTCCTTATTTTACATCTGCCTATTCATTTATATCAAAATCAGATTTACCTTTTATGGAGCTGCACCAGATAGCGCAGACAACAGTTGGCTTTGTAAGGGGCTCTGCTTATGAAGAACTTTACTATAACTGGTTTCCCAACAGTTCAAATTACAGACCCTATAATGCTACAGATGAAGCACTGGATGCACTTGAAGCAGGCGAGATAGAACTGCTTTTACATTCTGCATATACGCTTTTATACCAAATGAACTACCGTGAGAAATCAGGATATAAGGTGAACTATTCTTTTCCTGTTTCCAATTATATTTATTTCGGACTTAATATTAATGAAGAAATACTTTGTTCAATAATCAGCAAAGCTTTGGCTTATGTAGACACTGAAAGAACCTCTAACGACTGGACAAGCCGGGTATATGATTATTCGCGGTTATTTGCACAGGAACGTTCGTTTTTTATGACAACAGCAGCTGCTATACTTTTTGCATTACTGGTTTTACTGACATTTATACTTTTACAAAGCATTAAAAGAAGAAAAATCATTGCAGAACAGGCGGCTACTCTCTCTATTATTCATAATACAGTACCTGCTTTAATGTTCAGTAAAGACATCAATGGCCGGTACACAAGCTGCAACAGTAAATTTGAAGAATTTACCGGTATTGAAGAATCAGGCATCATCGGAAAATTCCCCTCAGAAATAGGCGGGTTTGATGAAAGGACAGCAGCAGAATTTGAAGATATTGATAAAAAAATATTAAACGAGAAGACAATATTAACATACGAGGGACGTTATATTTACCCCGATAAATCAAGCAGGATTCTGGAAATTACCAAGATGCCTTTGATCATTGACGGGAAAATAACCGGGCTGCTTGGATTTGCACGTGATATTTCAGCTTACAGGCTTGCCGAGGAATACAAGTATGCAGATAAATTAAATAAGGTATTGAAAAAAATAATAGAATTCCCGGCATTTACTTCCGGAGAATTTAAAACTGCTGCCAGTATAATAGCGAGAGAAGGATGTCATGCGTTAAATGTTCACCGGGTGGGAGTGTGGAGAATAACGGATGACAAGACACTGCTAAAAAACATTGTCAGTTATGATATATCCAGAGAAAAACATATTAATCAGAATGATGTGAATCTGACATACCATGCAGAATACCTAAATCTTCTTTTGACAGAGCGGATTATTGCCATTAACAGTCTGGAAAATCCCGGGCCATTGTCCAGCATGATGGAAAGTTATGATCCTGATATATGCGCATTGTTTGATGCACCCATTCATATAGGAAACAAGCTGGCGGGGGTGATCTGCTTTGAGCAAAAAACCTGCGAAGCCTATCCTAAATCACGGGAGTGGACAGCAGAAGAACAAAGCTTTGCATCTTCTCTTGCAGACTTTATGGCCATAAGTATAGCCAATGATGAATTCTGGGCATTAACGCACCATACCGAAAAGATAATGAACAACCTGCCCGGAATGGTGTACCAGCATCTAAACGATGCGCCCAATTATACGATAACTTACGCAAGCGAAGGCAGTAAGGAATTGACAGGATATACACCGCAGGAACTGATCGGCGGGCCCAATAAATTTATGGCGATGGTGCATCCCGATGATCTGGGAGACATCGCAGATAATGCGGCAGCAACCATTGATGTTGGCCTGCCATGGGAACACACGTACCGGATAGTAATGAAAGACGGTTCTGTCAAATGGATTTTGGATCGTATGGTTGTAACAGCCATAGGCCCGGACAGTACTTCAAATATAATAGATGGTTATATGTTCGATATCACCGAACATAAACAGCTGGAAGCCGCAGAGCTGACAACACTAATGCTTGATACATCTCCGATTTGCTGCCAGTTATGGAGCAAGGATTTTAAAACCCTGGATTGCAACGAAGCAGCCGTCAAACTTTATGGATTTAATTATAAGCAGGAATACGTAGACAGGTTTTTACTGGATTGTTCACCGGAATACCAGAACGACGGACAGCGTTCTGATGAAAAAGCTCTAGCGCTATTAAAAAAAGCATTTGATGAAGGCAAATGTGTTTTTGAGTGGACTCACCGGATTCCCAGTGACGGCACACTTTTTCCGGCAGAAATAACACTTGTCCGTGTAATGTATATGGATGAATATGTTGTTGCCGGGTACACAAGGGATCTTCGTGAACAGAAACAGATGATGGCCGAGATAGAGCAGCAAAGCAATATGTTACATGCTGTGAATAATATGTCCGCCACGATGCTTGAATCGGACACGGATGAGTTTGAAAACAACTTATCAGAGTCAATGAGCTTATTGGCAAAAGCTGTTAATGTTGACCGCGTTTGTGTTTGGAAAAATTATACCTCTGAAGGCGAATTATATGTCACTATGCTATATGAGTGGGCAAATGATGTAAAACTGCGGCAGGCTACCATGCCTGCAAAGGATGTCCTGGCCCGCGAAAGTTTCCCCGCCTGGCTGGATATGCTGTCAGAAGGAAAGAGTGTAAGCGGACTTTCGCGTAATATGACACCTAAAGAAATGGAGCATTTGGCCTCACGGGGAATAATGTCCATTCTTATAATACCGGTATTTTTGCAGGATAATTTTTGGGGAATTATCGGATTTGACGATTGCAGTAATGAGCGTGAATTTTCAGAAAATGAAGTTACAATCCTTCAATCCGCAGGCAGGATGATCGCAAACTCCATTTTACGAAACAATATGGCACAGACCATGTTGGAAAACCAAAAATCACTTCAGGATACGCTCGACTCGCTGACAGTGGGTATCAGAATAGTCAGCCTGAACGACGGAAAACTGGTTTATGCGAACAGGGCTTCAATGGATATATTTAACTGCAAGGATTTTGAAAGGGATGTGGCAGGCCGCAGCGCCTTCGATTTTATGCCCGAAATACAGCCTAATGGACAATCCACAGCGGCTATGGCTAATGAGTTTTTCCGTTTGGAAAATGCACCAACGGAATTTCAATGCATTAAACTGGGAGGGGAGCTGTTTACAGCCCGGATTACCTCCAGAAGTATCATTTACAAAGGAAAACTTTCTTCCCTTGCCATTATAGAAGATGTAACAAAAGAAAAAGAAACCCTTGCCATTTTAAAAGGTATATTAAATGAACTGGAAGAGATGATTTACGTTACAGATCCGGATACCGACGAAATTCTTTTTATAAATGATCACATGAAGGATCATTACAATATATCAGAGGACTGTGTAGGAAAGATTTGTTATAAGATCTTACAGAAAGGTTTTGATAAAAGATGCACTTTCTGTCCCTGTCATGAGCTTGAAAATGAGCCCGGTAAATCAATTGTATGGGAAGAGCACAGCACTTTAACAAACCGCACTTACCGAAATACCGACAGGCTTATAGACTGGCCCAACGGGAAGAAAGCCCATTTACAGCACTCGGTTGACATGACTGAACTGGTTTCTGCAAGAGAACTGGCCGAACAGGGCAGCCGTGCAAAAAGTGATTTCCTTGCGAAGATGAGCCATGAGATACGGACACCCATGAATGCCATAATAGGCATGACAGAACTAGCGCTTCGCTCAGGCGAGATAAATTCATCAATGGAACATATGCAGACAGTAAAGCAGGCAAGTGCGAATTTGCTGTCTATTATTAACGACATTCTGGATTTTTCAAAAATAGAAACAGGAAACCTCGAAATAATACCCGGGGAATATCATTTTTCATCACTTTTAAATGATGTAATAAGCATTATAAGGATGAGAACCGTAGATACACGTGTACGGTTTGTTGTGAACATAGACAGCAGACTGCCGGATAAATATACAGGCGATGTGGTCAGGATACGCCAGATTCTGCTGAATTTATTAAACAATGCCGTAAAATACACCGAAAAAGGCTTTGTTTCCCTATGTGTAAATGGAGAAAATATAGATGGAAACAAAATAAAACTGACAATGGAAGTTAAAGACAGCGGTATAGGCATTAAGGAAGAAGATCTGGGTAAGCTTTTTAATGATTATTCCCAGCTTGATCTGATACGAAACAGGAACATAGAGGGAGCCGGGCTTGGACTTGCAATTACAAAAAGCATAGTAAATGCAATGAACGGCGAAATAACCGTTGATTCAACATACGGCATTGGCAGCACATTTACAGTGACTTTGCCGCAGTTAATAAACTCCCCTGCTCCAATGGCTTCTGTTATTAACTCTGGCAATAAAAATGTATTAATTTATGAACGCAGAAAAATCTGTGCGAACTCAATTGTTTACAGTATAGAAAACCTTGGAGTTAATTACACCCTTGTCTCTGATGACTTGGAATTTCTGGAACATATATCGGGCGAAAAATATACTTTCCTGTTTATTTCATATTATCTTTATAAAAAAAATATTGACATCATAATAAGATATGGCGCAGCGGTAAAAATAGTTGTCCTTACAGAGTTTGGAGAGTCAATTCCCGATTCAAACATGAGCGCCCTCGCCATGCCTATTCATTCAATTACTATTGCAGAAGTTTTAAACGGAGTTATGAGCAGTTTCACATACAGTGAAAGCCAGGAAATGATTGTCCGGTTTACAGCTCCAACTGCCAGAATACTGATTGTTGACGATATCAGAACAAACCTGAAAGTAGCGGAAGGACTGCTTTTACCCTATAAAATGAAGATAGATCTTTGCCATAGCGGGTTTGAAGCCCTGGATATGCTCAAAGCCAGCCGCTATGATCTAATATTTATGGATCACAAGATGCCGGACATGGACGGCGTAGAAACTGTCAGAAGAATAAGAATGATGGGAGAAGAGGATTCTTATTACAGTAATGTTCCCATAGTTGCTTTGACTGCCAACGCAGTAGCCGGAACTATGGATATGTTTTTGCAAAACGGTTTTAACGATTACCTTTCAAAACCAGTTGACACCGTAAAGATGAATTCCGTCCTGGGTAAATGGCTGCCCAAAGAGAAACAGACAGGAAGTATAACTGAAACTGCCATGCCCGATGTACCTGCGCAGGGAAATCAAAATATCACACTTGAAGGTGTTGATATAGACAGGGGAATTATGTTTTCCGGAGGAAAAATCGATCTTTATCTGGAAACCCTGAGTATTTTTTACAAAGACGGACTGGAGAAAATTCAGGAAATAAAAACCTGTATTGATGAAAACGACCTTCGCGTGTATACAATCCATGTACACGCGCTAAAGAGTGCTTCTGCCAATATTGGAGCAGAATCACTATCAGAGGAAGCCAAAGCTCTTGAAATGGCTGGAGACAGGGGAGATAGCACTTATATAGAAGAAAATAATGAGCTATTTATCAATAACCTGAAGCTTTTTCTTGATAGAATTAACATTTTCCTGTCAGCCAATAAAAAAGTACCTCCGGAAAGCAGCGGACAAGCGGCACTGGAAGCAATAAAACCAAATTTGGAAATTTTAAAATCCGCACTGCAGAACATGGATGCGGGCATAATAAACAGAACTGTTGACAGCTTCAGAGATTATGCTTTACCTGATCAATTAGGGACAGCCATAGAATCAATATCCGAAAGTATCCTTTTTATGGAATTTAACAAGGCAATTTCACTTATAGACAATTTATTGAATAGTTATCAAGAAATAGCCTAAGATCATTGCGATCCAGACCCCAGTTTTTTCCGAAGTGTCTCAAAAGCCTGTCTGAAAGATCCATGAATGTTTTAAAAACTTGTTTCCCCGGTAAGAAAATACGGGGAAGCAGATCGGGAAAATGATTCCGGTTTACAATCAGCTCCCAAAATCGCGCGAAATTTTTTAATCTGTCTAGCTCAGGCATGGGCAGTACTCCTGTCTCCATTACTTCATAAGGCGGCACTGTTGAATATTGCATACTGTATGCTTTGTTATGCCGGACAATGGGTGTTCCCGGCAGACATTTCAGTATACCCATCTGTATCTCAAAAGGGATATCGCATGACTGACATGGATTTTCGCGGGAAGAGCTGACGGACAAAGCCTGATAAACCAGGTCAAAGCCCCTGCCAAAAGAAGCAAATTCTTCCCCCGGAAGGCCAGCAATAAGATCCACATGAAGTATTGCATTAGTCTTTTGCCGGAGAAATTTAATGTTATCCAACTCGTTATCCGCCATACCATCAGGAGAAACGCTTCTCTGCATGATCAATTCCCTTACTGCGGGGTTTAATGTCTGTACCCCAAGTTCAAGACGCAGGGTTCCCGGAGGAAAGCGGGAGAGAACTTCCCTTAATTCCGGAGGAAAGCGGAAAGGCACCATTTCAAAGTGAACGCATAAGGGCCGTTCCGTTCTTTCATCTTTGCTCCGGCTCTTTCGGCTTTTTATCTTTTCCAGAAAAAACTCCATTATCACTACAGAGCGGTCGATGTTTATATTAAAGCTCCTGTCAAGAAACTTGAATGTCCTGGCTCCTCTTTCAATAAGGGTTCCCATATCAGTTAAAAAAGGCTTAAGGGGAAATTCGCGGAGACTGCCGGCTGGGCCCTGGCAAAATTCGCAGCCATATGGGCAGCCGCGGGACGCTTCCACATATACATGCTTTTTCTGTAAATCTTCGTCTGTGTACAAGTGGTATGCGCTATTAATCCGGGACAGGTCTGTGTAGGTTATACAATTATTTTCTTCCGGGATGCTGCCGCTAACACATTCTTGAACACTGCCTAAAATAATGCTGTGACATAGTGAACGAAAAAAATCCTCCCCTTCTCCGCGTATAACATGATCCGCCAAACGAAGTATTTCCGCCTCTTTGGGCAGCCATGATACTTCCGGCCCGCCCAAAACAATAAAAGGCTTTTGATCCCATCTGCCATCGAGCGCTTTTAAGAGTTCTATTGTCGCCAAATGATTCCAAACAGAAACAGACAGCCCCAGAATTCGCGGTCTTGCGGCTAAAATTGTATTTACTTTTTCTTCAAGCGGCTGACGCAGTGCAAATTCCAGAATAGTGCACCGATCTTCCAGCTCCTCCAGATTCGCCTTTAATAGCCTTAATGCCAGGGAAGGATGTATCCACTTCGCGTTGATGGTTGTTAAAACAATATCAGACATTAACCAAACATGTTCCTGGTTCCTGTCAGCCATTCTTCTCTGGCTTCCATTACAAGACGCTCCACTTCCTGCCAGTCATCTGCCCTGGGGCCGGGCAAATCCCTATTGGTAGAATTGGTATATACAATTGTATTGCAGCCCTGTTCCCTAAGCCGTCTGATATTGGAAGGAGAATCGTCAATATAAACATGGGCTCCCACAGCTCCTTTGTCCGCCATAAAACAGAGATCCCAGTAAGGAATGTCCCAATTATCCAGCCAGTCCATTGTCTGAATGCCGGATGTCCTGTGGTGATACTTAAGAAAAAGCCGGTGTGTAATAATGCGTATTCTGATTCCCCTGCCGGAGAGTTTTCGCATAACGGCCGGAGCATCCTTTATCGGCTCCATGTCCCTAAACAGGTTACGCTGCGTTACAGCAAACCGGTGGAGCCGCTCGTAACCGCCGTATTCGGACAGCTCCCATTCCTCAAGTCCATAACTGACTTCGGTGGTAAGGGAATCCAGGGGCTTGTCGAGCCACTCGGCGGCAATCTTTCGCATGGCGCCGTAAAAATCCCCTACTACCCCGTCCAGGTCTACTCCAAATATAAAACTGCTCTGATCCATATCTATCCTGCCTGTTTATTTCACCTAATACAACAGCCGCGAAATAAGTACCGCCATGCTGTATTCCTTCATTTTATAAATACTGGAACTGCTCAGGGGCTTTTCAGTCCCTGGTATAAGAATATCCTCCGGAGAAGGAAGTCCCGTATCAATGGCACGAACCCATTTTTTCCCGTTTAAGGGTTCGCAGATCTTAAAATTTACCGGGCTTCCGCTGCCGTTAAACATAATGAAAAAATCATTGTCATCACGATCTGCCAGAACATCGGCCTTGGTTCCATCCATTCTGAGCGCAAGACAGGGGCCTATTTCATCCCATTCAGGGACACCACCCTTTTCGTCAAACCAGACTATATCGGGAGTAGCATTAAAACTTCCATAACGGCCGGTATAAAACTCCGGCCTCATAAAACCGGGATGACGGCGGCGGAATGCTATTATCTCCTTCACAAAACGGTAATATTCCCTGTTCTTTGAAAGCAAAGACCAGTCGTACCAGGAGATCTCGTTATCATGACAATAGGCGTTGTTGTTCCCCCCCTGGGTACGGCCAATTTCATCTCCTCCAAGGATCATGGGGGTTCCAAGGGAAACCATCATTGTGGTCATGAAGTTCTTCATCTGTCTGAACCGCAGTTTGTCGATGATTTTATCCGGGCCTTCTACGCCGTAGTTTGCACTGTAGTTATTGTCCGTTCCGTCCCTGTTCTGCTCACCGTTTTCTTCGTTGTACTTTCTCGTGTATGTAACCAGATCCCTGAGGGTAAAACCGTCGTGGCTGGTAATAAAGTTGATCGAATGAAAAGGCTTGCGC
>Ga0099364_10012308_pt1 | contig 11557 bp, 5 predicted proteins | sample TergutTh196P3_FD_73070 | JGI IMG/M metagenome (GOLD analysis project Ga0099364, IMG submission 73070) | Microcerotermes parvus P3 segment gut microbial communities from Pointe-Noire, Republic of the Congo - Th196 P3 | ecosystem: Host-associated > Arthropoda: Insects > Digestive system > Gut ...
GTAGACGCCCAAATGTTGTATTTATTGGTTAATCCGGCAAGCAGGTTTCCGGTTCCTGCCGCGCAATCCCAAATGTAGTACTCGTCCTGCCAGTCTTTGCCAAAAACATCGGCAAGGTATTTTTGCGAAAGTTCGACCCAAATTTTCGGCGTATAAAAACTACCCTTTCGTTCGCGCACGTCTTGAGGCACAAGCAAATCGCGCCGGTCAGTAATATAGCCCCAATATTCCTCAATCGGCGGACGTTCATATTTTGCCCAAAATTGAGCGTGCGCCTTTTGGTTGTCTGAAAATTCGGCGCGTTTGGAATTATAAATATCATCTTCATCGATAATACGGTCAAATTCGTAATGATTGCCGCGTAAAAGCACAAAAATTTTTTCTTTCAAAGTTTTGTTTTCAGCCGAAAGCAAATCGGCAAGATAGAAATCGCCGTCTATTATGCCGCGCGCCTTTGCCTTGTCCCATCTTACGGCTATAGTCGGCTGAACTGTCTCTAACCATTTGCCGTATATGATGATAAAATTATTTTTGTCAATACGGATTTTAGAGGTTTCCGTTTTTCCAACCACAAAATTATCGCGTATAAACCGTTTCAACTCCTTGTCATCTTTTTCAAAATCAAAAACGTATGTTTCCCAAGGAATGTTGTTTATTATTTCATCTATTTTTGCAGCCACCTGCTTAAATTCGCGCGTTTTTTTGTCAGACGGGGCAACTTTCCAGTTGAAGTCATTAAGGTAAAAAATTTCCTGAACTTCGGAATATGGAATGAATGCAATTTTTTCGCAGTCGAAACAGCCCAAAAACGGCGGTGGTAGTATGTTTTCAAAAGTTCGGGCTTTGCCGATGGTCAAAACTAACTGTGTGAGCATGGTAATGACGTCGTTGCAGTCTTTTTTTGCCTCTGCCCAAAGTAGATAGCTATTAGTCGGTAGTCGGTAGTCGGTAGCCAATGAATAGTCGGTAGTTGGTAGTCGGTAGTCGGTAGGCATTTCCTTTACGGCAAAGTCAATGTCCTTGATTATTTCGGCGCTGTCAAACTTGCCGAAATAATCCTGTCCCACTCTGTTTTTCAACTCTTCTTCGCGTATGTTTCGATACTTCATAAAACAAATTTTCAAAAATATATTCGCGGCAAAGTTAATATTTTTTTTTCAATTTGTTGTTTTTTTTTGAATTGCGTATGAAATTTACCGCCCATATCAATAGCAGTGCTTGTTGGGGCGTTTGTAACAATTAATAGAGTTATTTAATAGAGTTATTTAATAGAGTTATTTAATAGAGTTATTAGCACGCAGATAACACAGATAAAACGCAGATTGACGCAGATTTTTTTCGTAATCTTCTTTGTGCTGGCAGTTGGATGCTTCAAAGAGACAGACTTCCTGAAAAGGAGGTTCAAATTCTTGGTAGATACCGGCACGCAGTAGAGTGGATTGCGGGTCAAGCTCGCATTTCAATCCGCGAATGTCCGTTCCCTTTCGGAATAACTTCTATATGCGTTGCTATACGTTCTTTTAGTTCCGTCAGGTGAGAAATAACGCCAATAAGTTTTCCTTCGTTTTGCAGGTTCGACAGGGCAGATAGCGCAACGTCGAGATACTCGGAATCGAGCGTGCCGAAGCCTTCGTCGATAAACATTGTGTCGATATTCATATTTTTTCCAGCCATGTTCGCCAAACCTAACGCCAGAGAAAGCGACACTATAAATATTTCGCCTCCCGAAAGGTTTTGAGCGGTACGCTCTTCGCAATTTTGAAACTTATCGATAACCGACAGTTCAAACGGATTTGCAGCATCGCCAACACGTTTGAGAATATATCGTTCCGACATTTTCTGCAATTGTCGGTTTGCCAAGCCTAACAAATGTTCAAATGTCAATGCCTGCGCAAAGTTGCGATATTTTTTGCCGTCTGCCGAACCTATCAAATCGTTTAAACTTCCCCATTGGGCATAAATCAGCTGTTGTTGCGCTTTTTCATGTAATTTTTTACGGTTTCGCCGCACATTTTCTTCGTTGGAATTTAACGCCTGACGATTTGCGCCTGTTTTTTGAGAAAGCATGTCGCTGCGCGGTTTCTTGTCGGCATATTCGGCTTGCAACTCTTCCGACGTTTTTTCTGTGACCTTTTCCGTTAGTTTTGCGGTCAGTTCTTTTTCTTTTTCAGTGATAACAGCCTTATTTTTTTCGAGTTCGGTTGCAACGTTCGTCTTTTCTTTTTCTGCATCCGATTTGGCTTTCTCTGCCTTTTCAAGCAAGTCTTTCAGGCGTTTTTCTTCATCTTCTGCCCGTTTGTCGCCAAACAAACTGTAACGCTCTGCGGCAAACGTACTTCTTTCCGCTTCAAAACCCTGTTTTTCTGTTCTTTTGGCGTCTATTTGCTTTTGATGGCTTTCTATTTCTGAACTTGTCAATGTAAGCGCATGTTCCAATTTGGTAATACGTTCTTTCAGTTCTTCTATTTCTTTTTTGTTGCTCTGCCAAACTTCTAAACATCGTTTTAATGTTTCGATATTTGCGGCGTCATACTCGTCAAATATTTTCAATAGTTCGGTATTTTCTTCCCCGTATTTTTTGTTTGCTTCTTCAAAAAGTTTTGTCTGATTTTCCAAATGCTGTTGCAACAATTTTTGATTGGTTTCGGCTTCTGTTCTTGACTTTTCTGCCGCTTGCCTTGCCTTTTGAAGACGAGGAATTTCTTCATCCTTAATTTTATCTATCATTTCCATACTTGCGTTCGCTTTTTTTATTATTGAATCAATTTTACTGAACTCATCCAATTTTTTATTACGAACTGTTTCGAGAAAAGCAGTCCTGTTTTCGCCGGCAGGTATTGAAAATTCGGGGTTCAATCTTTTCAATATATCCAAAATCCCATTCCGTTTTTTGCTGTATTCATTTAAATGTTTTTCTGCAATTTCCTTGTTTTCTTTTGCATTTTCCTTATTTGAAAGCGCCTTTGTCAACTCTTTTTCGTCTTGTTGAACAGTATTTGTTATTTGTTGTTCCTGTTTTTTCTTATTTTTCAAATCGGTTTCATTATCGCTTATTTTCGGAGCATTACCAAGCGCATACGGATGTTCCGCCGAGCCGCACAAAGGACAGGGCTTGCCGTCTTCAAGCGATTTTCGGAGTTCTTCCAAACTTTGAGCCGTTTGAGCGTGTTTTATTTTTTCCTCAAGCAGTTCTATCTGTATTTTAAGACTTTCCGCAATGGTTTTGTTGTCTGAAATCTTTTTTGAAAGTTCTTTTTCCTGCTTTTCTGAAAAAGCGATAGTATTTTTGTGTTTTTCTATGTCTTTCAGGCTTTCAGATATTTTTTTTTCTACTTCAATCAAATCTTTGATTTGTAGTCCAAATTGTCTAATTTCTTCTTTTTCTTTCTCATAGTCAGGTTTCTTTTTGCCGGATAAAATCGTTGATAAGTCTGCATTTTTTATTTCCAATTCCTTTTCCTTGTCATTTAGCGCTTTCTCCTTTTCGGCAAAGAGTGTTTGTGCGTTTTGAAAAACGGAAATTTGGGTTTTCAAATCCTTTTTTGCTTTTTCAAGTTCAATCTTTTTGCCGTTACAATCGTTCAGCAGATTATTCACTTGTAAATGTTGATTTTCGATAGCGGCAAACTGTCCTGTCAACAACTCGAATTTTGCATTTGTCGTTGCCCATTCTTGTTTTTTTTGCAAAAGAGCGCGAGTCTCTGTTAAACTTCCCTTCTGTTTTTCAAGCGATTTCGACGATTCATTCTTATTTTTATCTAATTCGCTTATAACCTGCAAAACAGAAGCAAGCAATTTATCCTTTTCAGCAATTTTAGTGTCTAATTCACGAACTTTTACCAAAATTATGTTGCTGTTTTCTTTTTCGATTTTTGCAGCGTTCAAAGTTGTTTCCGATTGTTCAAGCGTCTTTTGTGCTATTCCAACTTTTTGCTCAAACACAGGCAAATTTTGTTTTGCTGTTTCGATTTGCTTTTGCAAATTTTCCAAACCGTCAAGCCATCTTTTTGCAGTTTCAATTATTTGCAAATCAGCGTCAATTTGTTTTTTTTCAGCGTCAAATTGTTCTATTTCACTATTCAACGTCTCAATTTCTTCTTCCGAAAGAACTATTATCGCCCCAATTTCAATATTTATTCTTTCTAATTTTTCCCGTTCTATCTTGTTGCGTTCAAATACTTTTCGGGATATTGCGCCGTAAATTTCCGTACCCGTCATTTGTTCCAAAAGTTCGCCCTTATCGTTCTTGTCGGCTTGCAGGAAAGCGGCAAAACTGCCTTGCGCCAGCATTATAACTTTGGTAAACTGTTCGAAAGTAAGACCTACGATTTTTGCAATTTTTCTATCGCAATTGCGCGATTGTTCGGCGAGTATTTTGTTATTTCCGTCTGCTATTTGACGATTAACCGGATTAAGTTTTCCGGTACGTGTTCGTTCCTGTTTCCACGATGATTTCCACTTTTCCCCTCCAATTTCGAACGCTATTTCCGCATAACAGTCATATGTGCCGCGCGTCATAACATCGTTGTTATAACTTTTTATTTCCACCCGCGGCGTTCTGCCATACAATGCCAACGAAACAGCGTCGAGTATGGAACTTTTCCCCGCGCCTGTTTTGCCGGTTATTACAAATATCCCATTATCTGTAAATGCAGGCTGCGTTAAATCAATTTCCCATTCCCCCGCCAACGAGTTAATATTTTTAAATTTAAGACTCAATATCTTCATAATAAACAATTTTCAATAATCAATAATCAATATACAATATACAATATTCAATAATCAATATTCAATTCCACCGCTATTTCGTTATACATATTTTTCAAATCTTCCTTCTGTTCTTCGGCAATGTTATTTTTTTCGAGCAGTTTCTCAAAGACGTCAAGATTATTGAGTTCGTCTAAAAATTGTGCGCTATCTTCGTGCGACAGTACTTCATTGAGATACTGTCTGTTTTGCAGTTTGATGATTTCAATTTTTGTTTTTTCGATTTTTTCGTTTGCCCACGTCGCCAAATCGGGAAAAACATGGTCGCCGTCGTAAATAATCTCAACCCAAACGGAACTGTCGGATTTTGTCAGTTCATCCAAACGATTGTTTATGTACGATTTATTTCCGCGAATAGATTCCATTTTTTGAAAAACCGGAATTTCTATAGTTGAAATATTGGGAGCGTCTTCAAAAAAATCAACAATATAAACGGATTTTTTTTGATTCGCTTCGCCAAAACCCATCGGAACGGGCGAACCTGAATAACGTATGTTTTTGTTGATTACAGAAGGAATGTGATAATGTCCGAGAGCAACATAATCAAATACAGACGGAAAAATTTCCGTTCCAACACACTCTATATTACCGATATATATTTCTCTTACGCCATCGTCTTCGGTTTTTTTCCCGCCTGCCACCGACAAATGTCCTGTGGCGATAACAGGTATATTCTTTTTCAAAATTTTCCTCCTGTCATCTGCAATTTTCGCTACTTTTCCGTAATATTTTTTGATATTTTCAGTAATACGTTTAGAGCGGTCGCCGTATGATTCGCCTTCTCTAAAGCGGCTAATGTCTTTTTCTCTCAAAAACGGTACGGCGCAAACAATAGCAATTGGATTACCATCATCGTCATTTATTTCAATAACTTCATCTTCAAAATTTTCGCTTGCATTGCCAACAACGCATACGCTAAACGCCGCAAGAATATCTTTCGGAGCATTTAGAAAACTTGGTGAATCGTGGTTGCCGCCCACAATAACCACATTTTTACATCCCAAAGTACGAACATCCAACAGAAAATCGTAATACAATTTTTGCGCGCTATTGCTCGGCGAGGCAGAATCAAAAATATCGCCTGCAACAATCAATAAATCAACGGAATTTTCCTCAATCGTTACCAACAGCCATTCCAAAAAGGCAGCCTGTTCATCATGTCTGTCCTTTTTGGAGTAAAGCGTTCTGCCCAAATGCCAATCGGAAGTATGTAAGAGTATCATATATTTTTTTCGGCAAAGTTAAACATTTTTTGTTAACTTTCAACTTTCAACTTTCAACTTTTGCAACAATCAAAAAAAAGTTTGTTTTGTAAAAAAAAAAATGATTATCTTTGCCGCGTTGATTTTAACGAGCATAAGCAATATAATGTCAATGTTTATCAGCACATCACTAAAAGTATAGATAGTTGAAACAATTAATAATAAGTGAATTACCCCCTTTCCGACATAGCACAGGTAACGGGTGGACAATTGTCAGGGCGCGGCGATATCGTTGTCAGATATGTGCTGACTGACAGCCGGTCGCTGATGTATCCCGCTGATACTGTCTTTTTTGCCATTTCAGGCGAACGTAACGACGGTCACGATTATATTATGGAATTGTACCGTCAGGGAGTGCGGTGCTTTGTTGTAAAACGATTGCCTGATAACGATGTCATGACATTGGACAGCGCTGGTTTTGTTGTTGTATCCGATGTTCTTTGCGCATTGCAACAATTAGCCGCACAGCATCGACGGCGTTTCACTGCTCCCGTCATTGGTATCACAGGAAGTAACGGCAAAACCGTTGTAAAGGAATGGCTTTTTCAAGTCCTTCACAACGAAAAGAATATTATTCGCAGTCCGCGCAGTTATAATTCGCAGATTGGCGTACCTTTGTCGGTATGTCAGCTTGAAAAAAATCATGACCTTGCAATTTTTGAAGCAGGTATTTCTCGCGCCGGCGAGATGGAGCGTCTGCAAACCATCATCGCTCCCGATATTGGTATTTTTACGCATTTGGGCGATGCGCACAGCGAAAACTTCAAATCGAAACAGGAAAAAGCGCAAGAAAAATTAAAACTTTTCCATCGTTGCCACACTGTGCTTTATTGCCGCGATTGCGCCGAAGTTGCCGAAATACTTGAAAAAAGCCTCGAATACAAGGCTGTATCGCGCTTTTCATGGTCGCAAAATATGGACGCGGATGTTAAGATAACCGGAAGACGTACAGAAAATGGAGCAACATTAGCAACGGCGCATCATCGCAGTAAAAGTTTCGAACTGATTATTCCCTTTACTGATAATGCATCGGTGGAAAATGCAATACATATTGTTTGTCTGATGCTGTTTATGGGTTACCGTCCGGAAATAATAAACGAACGCATAGCGCTATTGGAGCCTGTGGCTATGCGTATGGACATTAAGAAAGGGGTCAATCGCTGTACTATCATCAATGACAGTTACAATGCCGATATAGGTTCGCTGGCTATTGCTCTCGATTTGCTTGCGCGACAGCAAAATTATGCGAAAACGCTGGTTCTGTCGGATATTCTGCAATCGGGAAAATCGCTTGAAAGTCTGTACGGTGAAGTTGCCGCCTTATTAAACGAGAAGAACATCAACCGTTTTATAGGAATAGGCTCTGAAATTTCTGCAAATGCAGAATTATTTACATGTAAAAAAAGTTTCTTTGATACTACCGAAGATTTTTTGGCAAGTTTGGGAAATACGGTTAAGTTTTCTGACGAAGCAATATTGGTAAAAGGTTCGCGCAAATTCGAATTTGAGCGTATAGTACAGTCGCTCGAAGAAAAAGTACACAAAACAGTGTTGGAAATCAACATGAACGCGGTGGTTCACAATTACAACTATTTTAAGTCGCTGTTGTTGCCTCAAACAAAGATGGTTGTAATGGTGAAAGCCTTTGCATATGGTAGCGGCAGCATCGAAATAGCAAATATACTTCAGTTTCATCGCGCCGACTATCTTGCTGTGGCATTTGCCGACGAGGGCAAAGAACTGCGCGAAAACGGAATAACGTTGCCTGTTATGGTGATGAACCCCGAAGACGGAAGTTTTGATACATTAATAAAATATCATCTCGAACCTGAAATATATAATTTTCGAATGTTGGAATCTTTTGCAAAAACGGCGTTACAGCAAGGTTTCCATGATTATCCTGTTCACATAAAATTAGATACGGGTATGCACCGTTTGGGTTTTCTCGAAAACGAGACCGACAATCTTGCATTTAGATTGCGCAAATTGCCTTCTGTGCGCGTCAAATCAGTTTTTTCGCATTTGGCAGGCAGCGACGACCCCGCATTAGACAATTTCACGCGGCAACAAATTGATACTTTCCGCAGGATGAGCGCAAAAATAGAAGCGTTGATACAGTATCCGTTTCTGCGCCATATTCTTAATTCGGCAGGTATTGAGCGCTTTCCTGATGCGCAGTTCGATATGGTGCGGTTAGGCGTCGGACTGCATGGAATTAGCGCCCTCAATTCGTCAAAACTGCGGCAAGTGGCTACATTGCGCAGCATTATCATTCAGATAAAAGACATACCGGCAGGCGACAGCGTTGGTTATAACCGAAATTTTATTGCCGCTCAAAATACCCGTATAGGAATTGTTCCGATTGGCTACGCTGACGGCTTGCACCGAATGTTAGGCAACGGTGCGGGACGTTTTATGGTAAACGGAAAGCGCGCACCGCTCGTTGGAAACATGAGCATGGATATGTGCGCAATCAACCTTGACGGCATAGAAGCTGTCGAAGGCGATACAGTGATAATTTTCGGCGAAGAATACCCGCTTGATGAAATAGCCCGACAAACGCAAACAATACCTTATGAAATACTTACTCGCATAGCGCCGCGCGTAAAGCGAATTTACTATCAAGAATGAACAACACAGAAAAAAAATTAACATTCGCATTGTCAATACAAAATAAATTTGTATCTTTGCGGTTGCAAAAAATATTCTTATTAACCATTATTTGACATGTCAATGACACAAAAAATATTTCTTGTCTGCACACTTTTAGGACTTGCAGGCGTCATTTCGGCACAAAAGCCGGAAGAGCATAAAAAATCGGCATATACCGACAGTCTCGGACGGTTTATCGTTCAGGTTGAAATGCCTGTTTATTTGTTTATATCTACTTCGCTCGACGAGTCGCCGCAACGGCTTGTAAGAAGCGACGAGCCGGGCAACGAACCGATATATCTTGACGGTCCCGGACAACACTTCATTCGTCATCAAGACTATATAAATCATCGTGCGGAAATTTTCCCGCTATGGGCAGACGGGCAACCTCCCCGAACAACCGTCAGGCTTAACGACGCCACAACGTTCGTCAGCGGCGGAGTTACATGGTTCGGTTCCAATCTGAACATAGGTCTAACCGCTACCGACGATATTTCGGGCGTGAAGCAGATATACTATTCGACCGACGACGTTAATTTTTCGCCATATAGCCGTATAGACGTCAGTAAAGAAGGAAATTACCGTTTGAGTTACTATGCAGTAGATAATGTTGGAAATGTGGAAAAGGTGAACCAACGGGAATTTTCCGTCGATTTGTCGCCGCCGGTTACAGAACATAACATCGATGGTATTACAGATGACCGTATTATCCTGAAAGACGCAAAAATAACTTTAAGTTCTTCGGATAATCTAACGGGCGTAGAGCGTATCATGTACCGGTTCAACAACGAACCCGACAAACTGTACCGACCCGGCTCAACAATTTCTTTTGCACATTTACCCGACGGAATGCACACATTATATTATTATGCCGAAGACCGCGTTAAAAACAAAGAAGAAGAAAAAAGCGTTTCATTCTTTTTCGATAAGACGCCTCCTATTGTTTCGGCTGATGTGCTGGGCGATAGATTCGTTGTTGAAGACAAAGTGTATTTTTCGGGACGTACCAAACTTAAATTGACGGCTGTAGACAACAGATCGGGCGTCAAAGAGGTACGTTATTCCATCAACGGCGGTCCGTTTTTAGAATATGACGACCCGTTCTATTTGCCTTCCGTAGCGGGCAGACATACAATACGTTATTATGCCGTTGATGAAATGGGAAATACCAATCAGGGCGATTATACGCATAATTCGGGCATAGTTTACGTTGACTTGACAGGTCCGATTCTGTCGCATGAACTGTCAGGGGCGAATTTTCAGAAGGGCGACGTGTTGTTTGTTAGTCCTGAAACCAAAATTATACTTAAAGGCGTAGACCGCGAATCGGGACTGCAATATATAAGTTACAGCATAGGCGATCAAACTGAAGAAACGCGATACGAAGGTCCATTTTCGGTTGAAGAATCGGGAATTCACTTAATCAGATATTTCGGTTACGATAACGTGAACAACCGCAATACCAATCAGTTTGAAATAACCGTCGATGGCGATGGTCCCGAAATATTCAGTACTTTCAGCGTTTCACGCATTGACGCAGAAACTCCCGGTGATATAGAAACATATCCTTCCTACGTGCTGCTCTATTTGGCGGCTACCGACCTTCTGACAGGAAATGTAGAAATTTACTATTCCATCAACGGCGAGCGGGAAGTTCAATATACTGCGCCAATCAGAAGATTCGCCAGAAATTCTTCATATACGGTTGTTATCAGAGCAAAAGACCAGTTAGGCAACTTTTCCGAAAAAACAATACATTTTAAAACAGGAGACTATTAAAGGATATAACCTTTTGGTGATATTGGGTCCGACGGCGAGCGGCAAAACGTCGATAGCCGCTCATTGGGCTTACCGCAACGGAGGCGAAATAATCAGCGCCGATTCGCGTCAGGTGTATCGAGGCATGGATATCGGTACGGGCAAGGATTATGCAGATTATGTTGTGAACGGACAGCAGATTACGTATCATTGTATTGACGTCGTTGAGGCGGGCGAGCAATATAATGTGTATGAATACCAAAAGGATTTCCTTGCAGCCTACCGCAAAATCATCAACAACGGGAAAATGCCGGTACTTTGCGGCGGCTCAGGCATGTATATTGAAGCGGCTATCAACGGCTATCAACTTATTAATACTCCGATAAACGAAGATTTGCGCAAAGAATTGGATACGAAAACTGACGAAGAACTTCAAACAATACTTGCCTCGCTGAAAACCCTGCATAACAAAACCGATACCGATACCCGCAAACGAATGATACGGGCAATAGAAATTGAAGTATTCAAAGATTCAAAGATTCAAGAATTTAACGATTACCCTGATATCCGCCCTTTATTAATTGGCGTCAGTTACGACCGCGAATCGCGCCGCCGCCGAATAACACAACGGCTTCGGCAACGTTTGGACGACGGTATGATTGAAGAAGCGCAAGGGCTACTTAACAAAGGGCTAACCCCTGAACAATTGGAATACTACGGTCTTGAATACAAATTTCTGGCTAAATACCTGACAAACAAATTGAATTATGCACAGATGTTCGACCAACTCAACATCGCCATACACCAGTTTGCCAAACGCCAAATGACATGGTTTCGCCGAATGGAACGCAACGGCGCTAAAATATACTGGTTAGACGGGTATATGCCAATGGAAGAAAAGTTATCGGTTATTGATTCGCAACCTCGCAAGGATCGTAGGGTATTGTGAAAATGAACGTTGAGCCTGCTCCTTCTTTTGATTTTACAGATATATTGCCGCCCATCAGTTGCGTTAATCTGCATGATATGGACAATCCTATACCAACGCCTCCGTATAAGCGGTCGTTGCTGTGTTCTAACTTGTGAAACTGTTGGAAAATAAGTTCGAACTGGCTTTC
>Ga0099364_10012309_pt1 | contig 11556 bp, 11 predicted proteins | sample TergutTh196P3_FD_73070 | JGI IMG/M metagenome (GOLD analysis project Ga0099364, IMG submission 73070) | Microcerotermes parvus P3 segment gut microbial communities from Pointe-Noire, Republic of the Congo - Th196 P3 | ecosystem: Host-associated > Arthropoda: Insects > Digestive system > Gut ...
AACCAATACCTTCCAATTGAATTCGGAGCAAGGCAACAACATCACCGACGCGCTGCTCGAGTACGTACCGGAGCATGTTGTGATTCCGGAAGCGTTATGGGAGTACCAGGTCACGTTTGACACGTCCCTCTCCAACACCTTGCGCCAGACTGCTGTTCAGTCGTTTGGTTTCTGGTTCGAGTTCGGTGGTCAGCGGTATAATAGTTATATCATTTGCGACAACGGAAGAATCGGCTTGGTCAACGCCAACGGATACGTTGACGCTTCTATCGAATTGGGCATTCCGTATGTTTCGACGACCCCCACGGTCGATGTGAACACCGGCGTTTCCGTCCGCGGAAACAACTACGTCCAGATTCGCTGGAATTCCGCCATAGGACTCATTATTGAGAATGATCCCGCCGGTGACATCGTGTCCTTCTTCTATGCCGACAGTAGTGCCTATCCCAACAATGGCGTCGATTTGGGCGGTCCCAACGCAAACACTCATGTTTACACCGATTTTGGAAATTCCTTTGTCGGTTTCCGTTATTCCGATGGGAGTTCGGACAACATCCTCCCGGGGCTTATCGGAAAAGAATACATCCAAAACCAGCAGGATTTCTTGAATTACGTCAAAGCGATTGGGGACAAAATTGATTTCCGTATGAACATCGCAACCGGTCAAGTGGGGTACTATCCACCGGGGCTGTCCAGTGTGGTCGTAACTCTGGAATTCCCGGACGGCAACACCAAGACGACCTATACGGATTTCACCGGCTATTACGAGTTCCCTGACATTGTCGATCCGGGAACATACACGGTTTCTGTCGGTGCCATTGCGGGTGATGGCTGGATATCCATCGGTCCCGACTTCCGAACCGTGGAGATTAAAGAAATTTATGGGAAAGAGGAAGCGGAGAAAAACCTTTACGATGGCAACGATTTCAGCAACATCAAGATCGGTTCCGTCTCGATTCTTGATACGACGGTCGTGAAAGGTCTCGATGGAAAGACGTATGCCAATATCGAAGTGGTGTTGCGCGACTATTTTGGTGCCCCGCTCACGTTCACTTACGAGACGCAAGACGGATCGGCCAAGGACGGCACGGACTACAAGGCCGACACCGGCACGGTCACGGTATATCCGCAACTCGCCCAGCCCGGGCAATGGACGGTGAAAACCGCCATTGCCGAGGCACCTGCGGCGACGTACAGCCAAAGTGTTTCCGGCTACTTCATGGCTTACGAAGTCCTTGAAAAGAATCAGTGGAAGGTTTACATCCACGATGTGAGATCGGGGGAAACATTCTGTTTGACCGATATGCTCGGGCAAACCGGCAATAATCGTGCGCCGTCCATCCTGCAAACCGAAGATGGTAATCTCCATATCGTCTGGACGAGTTATTATTCCAACGCCGCCGCGAGCCAGATTCATTATGCCACAGCGTCTATCGACGATCTGAATGGTTTGACCATGAGTGATTTTAAGGCGACGAAAGAGGGAACCAACACCGCACCGCAGATTTCCTCCTACATGGATGCGGGCAAAGAAAAGATTACCATTGCCTGGCAGCGTGGAAACGACATTTACTTTGAAACCCTTGACAAGCTCCGTCAGGAAGTACAGCCCGAGCCAGTGGCTTCCGGCAGCAATGTGATTATTGATGGGAAGAACATCGTATGGCTTGCAGTGCATCCTCTCAATGGAAGGACGATGCTTCAACTCTACAACATGGAATCGGGAACAACGATCAATCTCCCGGAAAAACTTGCACTCGCCGGTTCGAGCAGTGCGCCGACGATTTCGGGGGATTACGTCGCCTGGGTGCAGACCAGGAGCTCGACAGACAACACGACGAAAATCATGTACTACCAGATTTCGACAGAGAAATCCTTTGACATTAAGTATGGTTATAGTTATTCCGATTACACCCTGGAATTGCTCCGTGACATCTATGACAACAATTATGACATTTTTTACTGGGATTTCCCCACTTTCGATGATTTCCTGGACTACTATGGTTATTTGTTGGAGCCGCAAACTAATCAGGAGGATGTCTATCGCGGCGGCCAGGCACCGTGTCTTGACGGCGAGTGGCTTGTGTGGCAGGAACCCAACGGATCAGGCGGGGCATTTAATGTTTGGGCCTATAACATCAAGACCCAATCCTATGCGCGCAATATTTCCGTCAACAACACCGACAACGATATGAACCCGCAGGTCGTTGGAAATCTCCTCGTCTGGCACTCCCGGACTGCAGAGGCTTTCGGCGACACGATTCTTTGGCAGATACGATTCGTCGATTTGAGCATTGACGGATTTATCCCGCGTATCATCTCCGAATCCGCCTACCGCAATTTCGAGCCGCTGCTCACCAACGATATGGTCGCCTGGCGTGCCGTGGATACGATCACGAACAAAACCTCCATCCAGGTCGCAACACGCGAAGTGGCCGACGTCAAGGCAACCATACAGATTGAAATCCTGGCAGGCAACACAGGCGTTGGCAACGAGAACTTCAGCGTCATACTGACCGGTGTGACAATGTTCGATTTGACAGAAGATGATGTGTTCATAAGCTTGATTCAACTGGAGGACTTGCCCGGGAAAATTGAAGCCAATGTTGAGATTTATGACAATTATGGAACCGGCAAAAGTCTCAATTACGGAACTGCGCCGGCGTCCTATGGCACCTTGCCCGAGGATGACGGTGCAAGACATGTCGTCACGCCGCTCCGATTTGGCAGCAAAGCCGTGCAATTCCTGGGAGACTGGACGCCCGGTTCCTGGGTCTGCATCCAGGTTGACGCAACGGCGCAAAGTGCCCTCAACCTCTGGGTGGACTGGAACGGCAATGGACGGTTTGACGAAACGGACAACGCCACCAACGAGCATGTCAAACTCTATTACGATAAGGACGGGGCTGTTGGTGACAGTACAATCCAACTGATGGAAGGGGTCAATACACTCTGGCTGTGGGTTCCGTCGTATGCCAAGCCGGGACAAACCTATGCCAGGTTCCGTATCACTTCCGAAGCAATCGCCCAGGACACCAAGTGGTACGGAATCGCATCGGATGGGGAAGTCAAGGATTATGCCGTCCAAATTGTGAAGCCCAGGGACACGGATTCGGATCAGTTGGTCTATGTGGACAAAACGACCAATACACTTGTCGTTCGCGGCACGGCCATGGAGAAACAAATTGAAATCAAACGGGATGGGGACAAGATTTATGTCACTTATCCAATTGACGAGCATCTCGATCCCCATCAATTCTCCATTTCCAATGACAAGATTGCTGAAGTGCGGGTTGACGGTTACACAGGAAGAGATTCCGTGATTGTGACCGGTTGGAAGAATGAAGAACATGATGTTCTGATGAATCCCTACAACGCGGTCATTACTTCGGATACGCTGAAAATCACCATTTCCAACGTCTCGAATATCTCGTATGTTGGAACCAGCGGTCTGGACCTGGTGAAAATGTGGGATTCCGCCGGTAATGATACGGTTGTTCTCAAGCCGAACGAAGGGAACATGACCGGTCCCAGCGGTAGTTTTGTCAATACGGTGGCAAATGTTTCCCATATCGTGGCGTATTCGGCCCGAGGCGGCGATGACACTCTCACGATGACCGGTTCATCCGGTGCCGATTTGGTCACATCCTGGGAGGACTCCATCGTGATGTACGATGACGTTCCCAGTGGGGCAAATCATGCCTACTTCAACCGGGGCATCGGTTTCACCGGTAGTGTGATCGTGAACGCCGGAGCCGGCACCAAGGACGTCGCCACGATCATTGAGAGAATCGACGCAAGCGTCCGTCTCGCCGCCGATCCGGAAACGGCGAAGCTGTACCGGGGAACCGGCAATTCGGACACACCGGAACTCACGTTCGTTGGTTTCAATTCGGTTGTTGTCACGGCACAGGGCAATACGAAACTCGCCGCTTTGCTGACCGGTTCCGATGGAAACGACACGTTGGTCGCCTCGGATTCGCAGGTCATTCTAAGTGGGACGAACTACCGTATCGAGGTCAATCATTTCGCCAACAGCGTCGTTGATGCTGGTGCAGGAAAAGATACGGCTACCTTCACATCGGGCACCGGCGGGGAGCACCTGACGATGCTGGACGACCGCAAGACCTTTGAATTGTACGGCAATGACAACTTGATGGATGACGCCTTGTTGAAATTGATCGCTTTCGAAAGCATCAGGTTTGACGCCGCGAAAAACAAGTGTACGGCTAACGATACGATAGCGAACCTCAAGAAGAACGCCCTGATCGATATTGACTTGATCGGCGACTGGGTGCAAAGGAATCGATAATCGCAAGCCTCCTGTTGCGCGGTAGCCATACCTCGCCAAACCTCATTTTGTGAGCAGCAACCGGGAACGTGAGTAACCGGTTCAACTGTATCATTCCCGGAAAACCCGTCGCTTACGCTCCGGGCTGGTTATTGGGAAGTCACAAAATTTGGTTTGGCCGGGTGTTACCGCACCACATACCGCGATTCCAGTTCCAGCAACATGCGTTTGTTTTCCAAACCGGAACGGTAACCGACCAGTTGGCCGTTACTGCCAATGACGCGGTGGCAGGGAATGACAATCGCGATCGGGTTGCGGTTGTTTGCCATGCCCACGGCCCGAGATGCGTTCGGGTTGCCGATCCGGACGGCAATGTCTTTGTAGGAAACCGTTTCGCCGTAAGGAATTTCGCGAAGAGCCTTCCAGACCGACTGCATAAAGTCCGTACCCAACGGTGCCAGCGGCAGTGCGAACTCAAACAGTTTTCCGTTGAAATATGCCCGAAGCTGTCGATACGCTTCTTTGATCAATCGGGTCTCTGAACGTTCGTCTTGCAGACAGCTTGCGTCAAAGGCAAGCGACAACCGCGTTATCTCACCGTCTGTTTCGACCATGGTGATGTTGCCCAGAATGGTGTCATATTCAAAAAAAGCCATGATGTGCCTTCAAAACTCTTTCTTCAAACACGATGATTGAAAAATTGACGGTGGGGGTTACAATGAAGTTGTTGGCAGAGATCATATTTTTCGATTTGACTGTCCTGACGCCGTTATGCTCAGTGCCACGAGAGTCATCGAGCGGAATGACCGCTCCGTTACCATCGCGTCTCTGATTCATCAAACAACTGTTTTTTGCATGAACCCTTTGCGCAACCCCCCCCCTGCGCCAACCAACCATGAACACTTCCCACAAAAAATTGCTGTTTGCCGTGATCAAATGGCTGATCGTGGTGCTGGTTGTCGTTTGGGTTGTGCGGGAAATCCACAAGGCGGGCAATGATTTGGTGCAATACCGCCCGGAACTGCGGCCCGGCTGGCTCCTGTTTGCGGTGACAAGCTATCTGATTGGTTATTTGCCGGCGGGGATTTACTGGCATATCATTTTGCGGAAACTGGGGCAATCTCCGGTGTTTTACGAAACCATCCGGGCGTATTACATCGGGCATCTGGGCAAATACATGCCCGGCAAGGCGATGGTCGTTGCCCTTCGCGCTGGGTTGGTGCGAAGCGGCCGGGTGAAAACATCGGTTGCCGTTGCAAGCGTGTTTCTTGAAACGCTGACCATGATGTCCGTCGGGGCGATGATCTCGGCGATTCTGCTTTTCGTGTTCTTTCGCGAGCAGACGGTTCTGATGCTCGTTGCCTTGGGGCTGATGGCCGTTTCGGGGTTGCCGGTTGTGCCGTTTTTCTTTCGCAAAATCATCAAAATCGCCGGTGCGGTCAAGGGCGACGAGGAAATGAATCGGGCACTCCACCGCTTCAACACGAAAACGCTGCTCTGCGGCTGGGGGCTGATGAGTGTCACCTGGCTGTTTCTCGGTCTGAGTCTCTGCGCGACGATCAACGGCGTCGGTATTTCGACCGGCGGTTTGCTGCAAAATTTGCCGCAATTTGTGGCCGCGTCGGCACTTCCAACCGTGGCCGGGTTCCTCTCCATGATTCCCGGTGGCTTGGGCGTCCGTGAAATGGTGTTGACCGAACTGTTGTACCGCTATTTCGAGAATGCCGCACAAATGGCTACACTGCCCGGCGGACTCGATCCTCGCGCCGCCGGACTGGTCGTCGCCGCCGTTGCACGATTGATTTCGCTCGTCTCCGAACTGGCCGTCTCGGCGATCTTTTACCTGATCAAACCACGAAAGTCAGAGCCATAAACGTAGTATTGCGAATGTCGAATATCGCAATCTTACGATTGTGGCTATGAACGGCTCAAACGCGATTCTGACGGTTCAAATCCCGTATTTTGTGAGATCGGGCGTGGTGCCTGTTTTCAGCAGGTCGTTTTCAGGCGTTGCATCGCTGTTGATGTCGAACCATTCCGGCTTGAAATCGACCGGCTCTTCCAGTTCGATGGCGATGTTCGTCGTCAGGGCGATGACCGCGTCGCCGAGTGCCACAGGCGGATAGCATTTCGGGTGCATTTTACCGTCCGGGTCATCCGCCGAGCAGTCGGGATTGACGCGAATGCACCAGGCCCAGTGTTCCAGTTGCTCGGAATAACCGCGGCTGATGTCGCCCCAGAGTCCCTGGACACCGATGGCCGCAGAAAGTGCGTCGCCGTTCACGTCCACCACAAGATCACCCTTACCTTTGACGCCGCTGACCTTCGATTTGCTGTTGACCTCGGCCCGCTGATAAAGATAAGCATCCTTTTCCCGTTCGATGACAAGTGTGCCCGTTGTGCCGTAAACCGTTTCGCCGTAACCGTCGAAGTCGTTGCCGTTGATCGACGTGTAGGCCACCGTGATCTTTTTCTGTCTGCCGAGTTCGTCCGCAGGATCATAACCTTTGGCCGGAAATTCGTAAATGCAATGGACGTGATCGTCGGCGTCACGGTCGAGCGGAAAGAGGTTTCGCACACCGGACGCGACCACCGACAGCGGAAGCTGTTTTTTGCCGCCGTTCATGGCCGCGAGAAAAATACTGGCCGCGTCGAGCTGGTGACTGCCCAGCTCGGCCATCATGCCACCGCCGGTGCGATCCCAAATACGCCAGCGAATGAGTTCTTCACCGGCGGGACGGTCATACTCCGTGCCGCGCATGTCGTCTTTGACAACAGCGTGTTCGTAACCGTAGTCCTCGACGTTTTTGAACTGGAAACCGCCGAATTCCCCGCCTGCGGCATTGGCCAGAAGCGCATCGGCAAGCTGTGCCTTTTTCTGGGCGATTTTCTTTTGCCAGAGTTCCGCTTCGTCCTGTTTCCCCGCCTTTTCCGCATCTTCCATTGCCCTGGTCCAACTGGCCAAATCTTTTTGCAAAACTTCGGCATGAAAATCCTTCGGCTTGAACTCCTTCGGCATGGGCATGCGCCAACTGTCGTTTTTCGGAGCGGGCATGTTGCTGCGGTGCCACTGGGCGCGAATGTAATGAATGTCGCCGACAACCCTGTTCTCGATCAGCGAAATCGAATGCTTGTAGAGCACGTTGTAATGCCGCTGGTGGCCGATGGCGAGATGTTTTTTGAACATCACCGCCGCGCGTCCCATTTCCTTGCATTCGGCAACGCTGTGTCCCATGAGTTTTTCGCACAGGACATGATAGCCGCGTTTCATCGCTTCGATGGCCGCCTTCGCGTGCAGGTGCAAGGGCAGACCGATGATGACCGCTTCAACGTCGAGTTCCCTGTCATCAAGCAGTGCCATGAAATCGTCAAACACCCTGACGTGTTCGCGGGCTTCCTCTTCGGTTTTCCAGCCGTAAATTTTCATCAGGCCGGGACGAACCGCGTTGGCGTCCGGGCTGTAAATATCGCCGTGAAACGCGCGGTAGTGGCTGTAAGGCCGGATGTCCGCAATGGCGACGCACTGGTGATATTTCGGGTTCAGGGCACCGATCAGCACACTGCCCTCGTCACCGGTGCCGAGTACGGCCACGCGAACCGGCTTGTCGATTTCGCCGTACCCGAAATAGTGCGAACCAAGTCCGCGTTTCGGGGCCAGGTCGTTGGCGGCAACCGCTTTGAGAATGTCACGGTCAACGGGTTCGCTTCCCACAGCCGCGTGGAAATTCTCCTTGCCAATCGTCTTTTGTTCGGGAGTTAAATACATGGGATATCACCTTATTATGTTTTGTCGTGAATACGAATGTGGTGTTATGTTGTGGTTTATGTTGCTTGGATGCAGGCTGATTCCTTATGGATTGACGCCGGAATTTTCGCTCCGCTATGATCAGTCCATCTCTGTTGTCCCGAAGGGACGGAACTGTCCTGCAATGACCGGTTCATACCTGTTGTCCCTTCATACCTGTTGTCCCTGTGGGACGGTCGTTCCATTTCATGGCCTTTTGAAAATATCATTGATGGTCAAAGTGATTAATCCTGTTGCAACCAATCCCGCTCCTGTCACGATTCCGGCTATCGCGGCTATGACGAGCATCGTGAACCAGTTGTCACTACTCACTTGATAATTAACTCTTGAAGTCCACATCAACCATACGCCGATGATCATCACCGCAATCGAAACCCAATACGAATCAATCTTTTTCATGGCAATTTCCCGGTTAATTTGTGTACAAAAAGCCGGGGTTTATGCTTGAATCACCGCACTTGGATTCCCGGTTGTCGTGGTTTGACTTTCGTGACCGAACTCCAGGGATGGATCATTCCGGTTCAAAGTGAAAAGGTCATGCTTTCACCTTGTCAATTTTACATTGAACCTGCCCCTTTTTACATTGAACCTGCCCCTTTGGGAAAAATTTCTTCTTGTTTCCTACTTTGCGCACGGCTTTTTGTACGCAAAACAAGGATGCCGGTACGAATTCCGCAGCGTTTTGGCCGAAAAACGACGTAATTTAACGCGCAACCGGATTATTCCGGCGATATCTTGTCTGCAATCGGCACAAAACCCCCCTGGGTTGCGCCGGCGGCACGTGTGAAAACAACCGTTCACGCACCAATCCGTGTTTCACCCACACCAACCCGTGTTTTATCCGCACCAACCCGTGGCTCAATGCACATTCCCTACATACAAATCCTCAATGGGAAAACAAAGCTCGTAGTCGTTCCAAACGATGTCGCCATGCCCGATTTGAGTAAGTTATTTTGCCGAGACTCCTTGGTGCAACGATGAAAGTGCATGTTGGTTTCTGTATTCTGCGGCTCGTTTGCTGATTTCCTCGATGCTTAAGTCCTCAAGCAAATTTTCCTGCCATTTGGTGTAATCGAACGGTTCTTTTTTCATCAACATGATAAAACGCTCCGCTTCCAGCAAGCCCAAATGCTCAATCAGGATTTTTACACCCTCATTTCTTATGATTGTGTCCGGTTGCATGAATGGATTCTCCTTGCTGTCTGATGAAATCCAGGGGATTCATGGCACGAATCTGTTCAAAGGTTTTGTTGAATATCTTTTTGTCTGTTGTGAGAAAATAATGGCACCCGGCTTCAATCGCGGATGCAGGATGAAGTGAGTCTTTCTTTTTTATTCCTTTGAGGGCAATCTTTTTGGCTGACTCAACATTCCCTTCAGAATCGCCAATATCGACAACAGCCATGAATTTCCATCGTGCGATTGCATCTCTTTTTTCGGAAAACGGATTGAGCGAATTTTCGTAGTCCATCATATAGGACCATGCCAGTTCCAAATCTCCAAGAAATATTTGATGCTGGATATGGAGTTTCGCCTCTGCTTCCAAACGGACGGCAATGTTTTCCAAATCGTCATAAGGACGATTGAAACAGCAATTATCGAGGTAAACTCTTGTTTTTTGCACGGGTTGATCTGGCATCACAGGTCGTAAGTCATGTATTTGTTTTTGAGCGTTTTCAGCAGGTTGGATTCAAATGCTTCATCCGCCATGACACTAAAAATCACATCGTAATTTGAGCCAAAATTTGCCGCAAGAGGGTTAAATGGAAACCACCCCCGTATCAATCTTCGTGAACACAAAATCTGAAAATCCTGTCCCGCAAGCGCAACATCAAAAGACGCAGAAGTGAAGCTATTGGGAATAATCACCCGAAACGTGTATTGTGGGTCAATGCCTTTGCAATAATCGATCACGTCGGTTAGGACGTTGGGAATTGTAGTTACCAAATCCGTCAAACGTCTCAATATTGATGCCGGAACCAACTTGCTTTCAATGAATTTAGCGTACGAAACAACTTGGCCTGTCCCGGTTGCTTGCGTTCTTATGATTTTCATTACACCATCCCTTCATACAAATCCCCGATGGGAAAACAAAGTTCGTAGTCGTTCCATACAATGTCGCCATGCTCAATTTGAAAATTTCTGAAAAGTTTCTTATCGAGGTATTTCCGGGTCGTCGGGTGATGGGAACGGTTCAGGAAATCACGGAAATCAACGGTTTGCTCCGTCGCATCGGAAAACGTAAAATGAATCTGATATTCTCCCAAATACCCGGCTTGCGTGATGGCAATGGTCTTCATGGTGTATGTTTTGTGATAATCGCCAATCCGTCAATTTCCATGAAATCCCTGGCATTGTGCGTCACAAGCGGCGCATTGTATGCCAGTGCGGTTGCCGCAATCCATGCGTCATTTTCCGAAATGGGACGATGACGGCGTTGAAACCTCACTTTTGCCCAGTGTTCGCAAATGGGATGGGAATAACGCACCAGCAAAAAATGATGCAAAAACATATCCAATGCGCGAATCCGTTTTTCACTCCAACGGGCATGATATGCTCCCTGTAACATTTCGCCGACAGTCACAAATGAAATGCCCAGGTTGAAGCCCTTCACACTGTCTTCGTAAATCAGGGAATTGCTGTGCCTGTTAAAAAAATAGGAAACGATATTCGTGTCCAAAACAACCAGGGACTCGTTCATTTTTTCGCTTCCACAACAGCGTGACAAAAGTTTTGCCGGTCTTCCTCGCTTTCAAAAAGTTCCGATGATTTCCCGAAGATTTCCGAAAGCGTCATCGGCACATAATTTTGTTCCCGGATCAGTTCCCCGACGGTGGGCTGATCATACAACCCTCCGGCCTTCTCCGTTTCAAGTACAATTTCTTGCGGCAAACTCATGTCATCCGGTGCAACGACTCGAAAACCGACAATTCTCCCCGTCATCGGATCAACTTCCATCTGACCGGAAACAAAAACAGGTTGCGCACTTTTTTCGGACATGGGATTGACTTTTGCCGTTTTTCAAAACTTCATTACGGATCCATGCACAGGAACACGGTGGTCACGGCTTGACCGTCCGGTCTTCATATTTCCCGAATCAAGCCCTACATCTCCCGAATTATACCCTGGTTACAAAATCTTTCTTTGTTGTATCCGGCGGAATGCCTTCGGGCGTGTCGTCGCTGGTGATGTCGAACCAGCTTTCCTCAAATTTCATCTTGCCGCCCTGGATCGCCGCTTCGTTGGTCACCAGTGCGATGACAGCGTCGGTAAGGGCAACTTCCGGCTTGCATCGCGGTTGCAACTTTTTGTCCTTGTTCTTCGGATTGACGCGAATGCACCAGGCCCAGTGTTCGATTTCCTCCTGATAACCGCGGCTAACGTCGCCTGCACCGCTTGCGGCAACCGCCGCTTGCGCCGGACCACTGGCCTGCGTGTCGAGGGCAACGGCGACGGAATC
>Ga0099364_10012310_pt1 | contig 11554 bp, 8 predicted proteins | sample TergutTh196P3_FD_73070 | JGI IMG/M metagenome (GOLD analysis project Ga0099364, IMG submission 73070) | Microcerotermes parvus P3 segment gut microbial communities from Pointe-Noire, Republic of the Congo - Th196 P3 | ecosystem: Host-associated > Arthropoda: Insects > Digestive system > Gut ...
GTTTCTTTTTTAAATTTTTATCAGTGAATTTAATAGTACTTCCTTTAGTAATTGTTTTTTTAAGAGCATATCCTTTATTTTTCTTTGTAGACCTATAAATTTGATATCCTGAAACATTAGAAATTTTTTTCCATTTGATAAGAATTTTTTTATTAGCACTAGCTAATGAAAATACAGGAGTTTTTGGCTTTATTACATTATTTAGACTATTATTTTTTGTGGGTGATGGGGAATTAGGATTAGTAAATGTTGAATTAGTACTATTTTGTGTTAATTGTATTGGAAGACTGTGATTATTTCCTTTTGAGTCATTATTGTTTTGTGTTGATTGTGATGGTAGGTTAGGAGTAGTTTGTGTTGAGTTGTTCTTAGGTGTTTCTACTTCATAGCTAGTTGTTATTGATAAATCAGATTCTAATCTTTCATCTGCTTCAGATCTTCCAAATAGCTGTATCCAGTAGGAATAAGTTGATTTAAGATATCCTACTCCAATACTTTTAAAACTAGGATTTAACATATTTTCTCTATGTCCCTTTGAGTTCATCCAAGTATCTACAACTGATCGGGGTGATGGTGATCCATATGCAATATTTTCAGCATTTATTTTTGGTGAAGCAGAAAAACATGATGTTCCATCTGGTCTTGTGTGACTAAAATTTATGGGTAATTCTTTGATTCTTACTTGTGCAGCATCATATAAATCTTTATCCATTTTTAATGGTGTAACACCCGCTTTTATCCTTTCTTCGTTTACAAAATCTAATACTTGATATTCATAAGTTTTGGATGCAGCATTAACTTCTTCGACTAACATTGTCGATGTTATGCAAACACAAAGTAATATTAACATAGTTAATACTGTTTTTAAAAATTTTTTCTTAATTTTCATTTCACTTTTCCTCGGGAAAAATTCTCTTAATAAATAAAAATTATTAATATACATATAAACAATCAATAATTATCACTGACAAAGATAAAGAACTTGTCCCTAATTATAATTGAGTATATATTTAAAATATATTGTAAGAAGAGCTATTTAAACCTAAGGAAATAAGATAAAACAAAAGCCAAATTAAAAAATTTAAAAGATAAAATTGTCCTAAAATTAATTTTATCAAAATAATGCCTTTTTTAAATCAAATTTAAAAAAAAAAAAAAAAACACAACGAAACTTTAAAAATGAGAAATATAAAACAAGTCAGATTTTAATTTATTCTTATTTTATTCTTAAATTTTATAAATTATAGATAACTTTATTTTATATAAAAATAATATAGACAAATATTTAAAATAGCTATTGATTTAATCAATATTTCAATGAACATGTCAATTTATATTTAAGCTATTTTTAATTTCTCGAAGTGTAGCTAAAAACTCAATTAAATGTGAGTGATTTATATGCCCCATCAGAACAATTCTAATAGCTTTTGGATATGAAGAGCTTGAAACCATCCATCCATTATCTTCAAGTATTTGAGCTAAATCATCAGTAGCTATTTTTGGATGATTAAAAGCTACAATATTAAGTTCTGGACTTGTAACAAGTTCAAAACCCTCTTTTTTAAGAGCATCAGCTAAAAAACGAGTGTTTATCATGCATTCATCAGCAAGTTCGCAGTAGCCCTTGCGACCCATATGTTTCATTATTGCCCATGTAGCTACTGCTGGAGCACCTAAACGAGTTCCAACAATCGTGCATTGTTCTTTTGAAGTTAAATATGGAGACTCAACAGCCATCACATCTAAATACTTTTTTTCTCTAAATAAAATACCACCAGAAGGTATAGGAGCAAGTCCCATTTTATGAGGGTCTACTGTAATAGATGAAACTCCTTCTAGTGAAAAATCAAAATTTGGTAATTTATATCCAATATCATTTAAAAAAGGAATTGAAAATCCACCAAAAGCAGCATCTACATGAAGATAAACCTCATTATCAATAGCTATTTTAGATAAATCTTCAATAGGATCTATCATTCCTAATTCTGTTGTTCCAGCTACTCCAACAATAGCTACTGTATTTTGAGAGAGATTTTCTTCAACAGAATCAATATTTACCTTGTAATTTTCATCCAAATCTATTTCAATTAGCTTTAAATTTAACATATCCTCTGCTTTTTTAAAAGAAAAATGAGCTGATTTTGGAATGATTACTTCAGAATTAATGATATTTTTTTCATTTTTTGCCAAATTACGAGCAGCTCTCATAGCCATTAGATTAGCTTCAGTTCCACCAGTGACAATATTGCCATAAGGGTTATTTAAGGATAGGAAAGAACCAATGTCCCTTATAACTTCTTCTTCAAGAAATTGTGTTCCTTTAAAAAGTCCAGGGTCTCCTAAATTAGCGTCTAAAAAATCATGGAAAACTTTTTTAGCTAATGGATCTGCTTTTGTACACATAGACCCTAAAATTCTCCCATGAGAATAATCTGAATCTTTAATCTTATATTTAGCTAAATTTTTTAATATTTCTTTTTCTTCCAATGGCTCTTTATTCATTTTTTATAACCTTATTAATGATAATATAAATTAATTAATGGTAATATAAATTAATTAAAGAAAATAAAAATAAAATTATTTAAAAAAAAAGATTTTAATTTAAAAATAAGAAATATAGTCCTGAAAATAATTTTTTTAAGTAATCAAAATTTGAAACTGAAGTCGTGATTTTTATTTGAAAATCCTTAGATTTGTAAGTTAGAAAAAGGAAGTTTTTCTTATTTTTCTTATATTACACTTATTTAATTATTATAAAATTATAAATATTTTTAAACTTTGTAAAATCCTCGATTTTTTAAAATAAAAATATTAAAATAAGTTTATATTAAATTAAACAAGGTTTAAATCATATTTTTCAAATTAAATAAGATTTATAATATCATTAATTACAAACTTTTCTTTCAAGACTAATTAGATACTTTTAAAAATGAATAATGATTTAAATCATCTAACTATTATCCTTTAGCTTTGCTAGATTTTTCAACTACAATAAGAAATTTAAATCATTAACTATTTTTTTTAATTCTTGCTGCATCTAATATTAACTTCTGTTCAGATTTAGCTACTGTTCTTCGAACATCAGCTACTGCATCAGTATTAGCTGAAACACTGCTTATTCCCATTTCAACAAGTTTTTCAACTATATCTGGTTTGCTGCCTGCTTGACCACAAATGCTTGATTTGACTCCTGCTTCACTACATTTTCTAATTGTTCTTTCAATTAGCTTTAAAACAGCAGGATGTTCTTCGCTATAATTTTTAGCTACTAACTCATTATTTCTATCAACTGCGAGAGTGTATTGAGTCAAATCATTTGTTCCAAGACTTACAAAGTCAAGACCAACATCAATGAAGTCTTCAATTGTGAGTGCAGCTGCTGGAGTTTCAACCATAATACCAAAATCAACATCTTTGTGTGGCTTTAGTCCTACTTCTTCAGATATTTGTTTAGCACGTTTTAATTCATCAGGACTCTGTGATAATGGTATCATAATTCCAATATTAGTATAACCTTGATTGTGAAGTTTTTTAATAGCTTTAAACTCTGCTTTTAAAATTTCACTCTCATCAAGTTCTCTTCTTATTCCTCTCCAACCAAGCATAGGATTATGTTCATATGGCTCATCTTCTCCACCATCTAATGTTTTAAATTCATCAGTTGGAGCATCTAATGTTCTATACCATACTGGTTTTGGATAAAAAACATCAACAACCTTTAAAATATTTTCAACCAATATATTTATAAGTTCATCTTCTTTTCCATCAAGAATGAATTTTTTAGGATGAACTCCAGAAGTTAGCATCATGTGTTCTGTTCTAAGAAGACCTACACCATCAGCACCAGTAGCTACTGCTTTTTCTGCAGCTTCTGGCATACTAACATTGACTTTTACATCAGTTACTGTGATAATTGGAGCACTTGAAAATGTTTCACTAACAATCTCATTTTTCACATCTTCTTTAACTGCAAATGCACCTTCAAAGACTAATCCTTTTTTACCATCTAAGGTTATTTTAGTATTATCTACTAAAACTTCTGTAGCTTCTCTAGTTCCAACAACACAAGGAATTCCAAGTTCTCTTGATATAATAGCTGCGTGACAAGTTACCCCTCCTTCATCCGTTATGATTCCACTTGATCTTTTCATAGCTGGAACCATATCTGGGGTTGTCATGGTTGTAACCATTATATCTCCTTCTTGAATCTTGTCTAACTCATCAATTTCATGTATAATCTTAACTTCTCCTGATGCCATACCTGGACTTGCACCAAGACCTTTCACAATAATAGTTCTATTTTCTATATCATCTTGTCCATCACTAGCTATGTTTTCACTATTATCAAGAGTTGTTATAGGTCTAGATTGCAACATATATAATTTTCCTTTATAATATGCCCATTCAGTATCTTGAGGAGCATCATAATGTTTTTGAATTCTTTTACCCATTTCTGCTAGTTCAACTAATTCCTTTTCAGATAGAACTCGTTTATTTCTAAGATTTTCTGGAACTTCTATTTTTTCTGTTTTACCATTAGCTAATTTTTCAAACATTACTTTTTTATCACTAATAGTAGCTTCCAAAATCTCATTATCTTCATTATTTACATAATAAGTATCAGGAGTAACAGTACCTGAAACAACAGCTTCGCCTAAGCCCCAAGACCCTTCGATTAAAGCAACATTTTCACCAGTTGAAGGATTAACTGTAAACATTACACCAGCTTTCTCAGCTTCAACCATTTCTTGAACAACTACAGCTATGTATACTTTAGAATGTTCAAAATTATTTTCTTCACGGTAAAAAATAGCTCTTGCTTCAAAAAGAGAAGCCCAACATTTTCTTACATGTTCAATAACTTTATTCACACCTTTGATATTTAAAAAAGTATCTTGTTGTCCTGCGAAAGAAGCTTCAGGTAAGTCTTCAGCTGTTGCAGATGATCTTATAGCTACATAAACATCTTCTTCACCAATTCTTTGACAAAGTTCATTATATGCTTCAATAATTAAAGCAGATATGTCTTTAGGAATAGGTGTGTTAATAATAATTTTTTTAATTTTTTCAGCTGTTTTTTGAAGGTTTTTCGTGTCATTAACATCTAATTTATCAAGCATATTCATGATATTGCTAAATATTCCTGTTTCATTCATGAACTTGTCATAAGTTTCTGCAGTTACTACAAACCCTGGAGGAACTGGAATCTCCGTCTGGGTTAATTCACCTAAATTAGCTCCTTTACCCCCAGCAATTCCAATATCCTCTTTAGTTAAATCTTCAAACTTTGCAATGTACATAAGTTTCATCCCTATTATTGGTTTTGGCAATTAATGTTATAATTAATGTTATAATCCATATTTAAATATCATGAATAATAAGTACCTTAAAATCAATGACCAGATAAAAATATTTTAAAATAAATTCATATTATCGAAAACATGTAAAAAAACTAGTTTAAAATGTTTGCCAAATTAAATGTAATAATCTTATCAAATTATATGTAATAATAGATTAAATGAATAAAACTATTTAATCAAATCTTCCCCTTTATCTACTACTATTTTACAAGAAACAGGAATTTTCATAGATGCTCTTCTAAGTGCTTCTTTAGCATCGATAAAATTCTTTTTAGTAGTGTCAATACTTATAATCCTTTGATTTCTCTTAACAACAGCTTCGGCACTTACAGGTTTGCCAAAAGCTTTTCTCATACCATCTTGAACCCTATCTGCTCCTGCACCAGTAGCCATTGGGTTTTCTCTGACAATATTATGAGGATATACTCTTATCTTTAAATGATATCCTAATCTACCTGCCTTTCTTTGCATTAATCGGTTAGAAGCAATACGAGCTGCTTCCAAAGCATTGTGCCTTATACGAGCAGGGTCTTTAACAGCTAAACTTACTGCAACTGGAAATTCCTCAGTTAAATTTCCCATATCATATTGAACAATTTTTGAAGCTGGAATTTTTCTAATATAATCTCTTCTTGAATAAGCACGAACCATAATAGTCCTCCTAATAATAATATATAAAATTATAGTTTATAATTTCTATCAAAATAACTTGAATAATAATCATTTAATAAATTTCTTAGATAAATACTACTAATTAATAATTTAATAAATTTCTTAGATAAATACTTATTACTAATTAATAATTTAATAAATTTACTAATTAATATATTATATAATAAATTACTTAACAATGAAAAAAAATCTAAGCTTATATTATCTACAATTAGATAGAATAAAAATATCTCTTTCTATTAACATTAATAAATGTTGCTATAAAAAAAAAGTTTAAAGTAAATTTTAAATTTTTTACATGCAAAATATATATAAATTAATACATATTATAATATATAAAATGTTGAGATATATTTATTAAAATGAGATAACAAGCGTGATGTGTTTATTTTAGTTAAAAAAAAGGTTTTAATAGCTGTAATTGATTAATCTATGATAAAACTTCATTTCAAAATTTAAAAAAAGAGAATATTTATGAAAATAGCTATTACTGGAAAAGGAGGAGTAGGGAAAACAACATTAGCTAGTACATTAGCATGGATATTTTCAAAAGACCATAATGTATTTGCTATTGATGTGGATCCAGATATGAACTTAGCTACAAGCTTAGGAGTTCATGAAAATATAATCCCCATTTCTTCAATGCGAAAACTTATAAAGGAGAGAACTGGTGTTGATTCAGGAACTTCATTTGGAGAAGTATTTAAAATGAATCCAAAAATTAGTGACCTTCCAGATAAACTTTCCTATGATTATAAAGGAGATGGATCTTTAAAGTTAATGGTTATGGGAACTGTTGAAAAAGGTGGAGAAGGTTGTGTTTGTCCAGCTACAGTTTTGCTAAAAGCACTACTTCGAAACATCATTGTTAAAAAAGAAGAAATAGTTATTTTAGACATGGAAGCTGGAATAGAACATTTAGGTAGACGTACTGCAGAATCAGTAGATCTTATGGTAATCGTGGTCGAACCAGGTTTAAAATCTATTGAAACAGCTGAAAGAATAAAAAAATTAGCTGAAGACATTGGTGTAAAAAAAGTAGTAGCTATTTTAAATAAATATTCTTCAAATTACGAGAAAGATTTTGTGGAAAACAAATTATCTTCACTTAATATCAATCTTATTGGGTCTATCCCAATGGATAAACATGTGATTATATCAGATATGGAAGGAACACCCTTAATAAAACATGAAAACTCAGTAGTCCTTGAATCCATGAAAAATATTGCAAAAAATTTAAAAAAAATAATATAAACATTTAAAATCAAAAAAACATGAAAAATAATAAAAAAAATAATAAAAAAATGAATGATAAAAAATAATAAAAATTAAAATATTTCATGTCAAAAATTATAAAAAATTATAATTTTGACTATTTCAATATATTAATCATTTAATCTTCTTTAAAAATTTTTTTGAATGAGAAAGCTTTTCTTTCCCAGTGGCCAAGCAATAATCTGCTCCACAAGCTTTACAAGTCCATTCACCTTCATGGTGAGCCCTATAAACTAGTTGTCCACTTTTTTTACAACAAATACAATAATTTTTAAATTTTGTGATGTGAAACTTTTTATAGGATTTTTTACCACAAGAACATTTTGCTTTACTAATAACTTCCTTTTTATTGTATTTCACATACCGGGGTTCATAAGATTTATTATATTGATTAATAACCGTGTATTTTGGCTCAATATTTTTGTTTTTTGATTGAATAACAATTGCTTTTGAATTATTTGCCAATTCAACAGGTTTATCTGTTTCAGTAAATTTTGTATTTGACTTCACTACATTATCAGTTGCTAAAGAAAAATTCGTACTAACTAATAATGTTCCAATTATTAAAAATAACATGAGTAATTTTTTAATGCCTAAAATAAATTCCCGCCTCGAATTTGAATATAATTGTTAGTAATTTATAATAATTATAAATTACCTTTTGTAATATGATTTTATTCTATTATATAACTTACTATAATTTCTTGAATTTAAATTGAAACAATATTTATTTATTTTAAAAAAAGAAATATTTGAAAGCTTCTCTAATTTTTGTTCAATTAACTGGCATTATATTGTGAAAAATAGTATTTTGTTTAATAAATCTAGAAAAAATAATTAAATGTTCAAATAGACTATGTTTAAGAAATAGTAAAAACATATTTTTAAAAAGGTAATAGCTATTGAAATCCATTATAATAGCTAATAGAATTTTACCAATAGCTAAACAACTAAATTATAAAAATAGCTAATAAATTATATTGAAACCATTGTAAATGATAAAAAAATAGTTTTATTAAATTTCTGAATAAAAAGTTTTAAATAATGATAATTTTAAAAAGTGATTATACTTCTTATCTCTTAATTAAGTAGATATAATTTATATTTTTTTAATAATAAACTTATTAACTTTTATTTTAAAAATTAAAATTAATAACCTGAGATTTATAGAAAATAAAGTGATAATTTAACAAGTCATTAATCACAATCTTTTCTTTCATGACTATAGATAAAAATATATAATATTAAAAAAAAAATTAATAGACATAATACTATTTTTATAATCAAAATGTCTTGATAAAGATGAAGATAGAAGCTAAGATTCAAATAGAGTATAAAAACTCAAAAGATGCAGATATTTCATTTCAATCCTTAGAAATCGAAAATAAAGGATATATTGAATCCTATAAAAGAGAGAATATAGTAAATTTTAAAGTTAATTCTGATTCTCTTTCAACATTCTTAGCTACTGTTGATGATTTAATATTTTCTGAAATATTAGTTGAAAAAATTTTAGAATCGGCGTCGAGTAGATAAACATCTGCGAGAGATATCTTTTGGAAAAATTTATTAAATCAAACATTTAAAACAGCAATTTATTTATTCATTATCTTTTAAAAGAACACTTAGCTAATTATTAAAGAATTATTAATAATATGCTAATTTATTAATTTATTAAATACTTAAAATTATAAAATTAAAGGTGAAATCATGAAATTTCTACTTAAGGGGACTATAACATTTAATAAAAATGTTGAAGAAGCAGAAGAGGATATAGCTAATTTCATTCAAGAAGCTAATAAAGAGTTATTAGTTCGAGGAGTGAAAGAAGGTGAAGAAGAAAAAGGAGCAAAAATAACAAATTGGAATATTGAAGATAATATGCTTCACCTTGAAATTAAATCTGGTAGTAAAGTTCGCTCCCATGATGGATTACTTAGGATGAAGAATCCATTAAGTCAAAAACTTGGAAAAAAATACCATTTAGGAATTAGGAGTTTGCATATTGACTCTTACACAGTAAGTATTCCAACAGGAACTGGAGAATATGAAATTGATAAGAGTTTAGCTAAAAACCTTCCTCAAATTTCTGATCTTCAAATCAAAGAAAACAGAGTAATCATAACAATAAATAATATTACCGAATCTGAAATTAAAAAACAAACTGTAAACAGAGTAATAAAGCATATTACTACAAAAAAAGAGGAAAAACAAATATCTAAAGATGAAACTGCTGATATTTCTGAAAAACAAGATTTAACCTTTACAGTTACTAAATCCACTCCTGGTGAAATAATAGCTAAAAGTTCTGAATTTAAAACATATTTTAAAGGAGATGTTACAGAAAAAGCTATTGAACTTGGTTGGATTAAAGAATTTCCAGGGAGAGGTCAATGGTTCTATGGTCCACCAATGACAGCTTTGCAGCGAACATTTGAAGATATTTTGATTGAAAAAATTATAGATAAAATGGGATTTGATGAATGCCTATTTCCAAAATTAATCCCTATCCCTACAATGGACAAAATGAGATATTTAGATGGGCTTCCTGAAGGAATGTACTATTGTAGTGCTCCAAAAAGAGACCCTGAACTTTTTAACAAGTTTAAGACTGATTTAGCTATTAATAGAGAAGTGCCAATGGACTTATTAAAAGAAGGACTAAAAGATCCATCTTATGTTTTAGCTGCTGCTCAATGTGAACCATTTTATGAATTTTTATCTCACGAAGTTATAGATGAAAAAGACTTGCCCATGAAGTTATATGATAAAAGTGGTTGGACTTATAGGTGGGAATCTGGTGGAGCTAAAGGAATAGATCGAGTTCATGAATTCCAAAGAATAGAAATGGTTTGGGTAGGAACTCCTGACGAAACAAATAATATTAGAGATGAATCTTTAGAATTGTCCCATGAAGTAGCTAATGAACTTGAACTTGAATGGTACACAGAAATTGGTGATGATCCATTTTACCTTGAAGGAAGGAAAGTTGAAAATAGAGGTATAGAGTTCCCTGATGTTCCAAAATATGAAATGAGACTTAAAATTCCAGGGCGAGAAAAAGGAGTAGCTGTTGTTTCAGCTAATGTTCATGGAACCCATTTTGTTCAAGGATTTTCTATAAAAGAAACTCACCAACATAAAATATGGACAGGATGTACTGGTTTAGGTTTAACACGTTGGTTATTTGGATTTTTAGCCCAAAAAGGATTTGACAGGGAAAATTGGCCTGAACTTGTTCAAAAGAAGTTTAAAGATGTTAAAGTTCCTAAGATATTAACTTGGCCATAATTACTCTAATAGTTAAAAAAATTATATTTATTGATGGTTATAGTATAAGATAATGAACTTAGATATTGAATTTATTAAATACTTTAAAAACAGTATGGTTTTAACAATCTTTAATTATAAAAATATAAATAAAATTGAACATAAAAATAATACAACTATTAATTTCTTAAATTAACCCATTAATGGTGTGTTAATATGTATTGTCAAAATCATCCAAACAAAGAAAGTGTAGCTACTTGTGTAGTTTGTGGGAAATCCATCTGCGAAGAATGTGGATTGAACATTGCAAAGGAATATTATTGTCAAGATTGTGTAACTGAAATTGTAGCTACAGAAGCATCGAAAAAAACTAAAACACAAGAAACAACAACAAACAATTCCAATAACAACATTGAAGAAAAGTATGAAAAATATTTAGATGATCTTTATTATAAAGAGGATAATGCCAACGATAATAAAAATAGTAGTGAAAAAATCTCATTAAAAGAACAATTAGCTAGAGATGAAGAAAAATATGGTTCTATAATTAAAAAACCACGAAAACCCGTTGAACCCATCCCTGATGAAGAAGTTCTTCAAAAAAATATTGGTCAATCAAAATTGAAAAATATGAAAGTGAATGATAAGTATAAAGAAAATAGACGGTCTTTACATCCTCATATTCATAGTGGACAGCAAAAGAAAAAAGTTGAAGAAGAATCTTCAACAACTGAAATAGCTTTAACTATTATATTAATTATTATGATAATTGTAGTTTCTTCATACATCATATACTTGTTCACATTAGCAAATACTTATCCAAGTTTTTTTGATGCAATATTTACATTATTTAGTAATCCTGCTGAACTAATAAACAATATGTTTTCATAAAATATAGGATTAAAAGTAATTTTATCCTTTATTAATATTTTAATCTTTATTTAAATCATAAATATAAAGAAAACATTCCACAATAA
>Ga0099364_10012311_pt1 | contig 11553 bp, 11 predicted proteins | sample TergutTh196P3_FD_73070 | JGI IMG/M metagenome (GOLD analysis project Ga0099364, IMG submission 73070) | Microcerotermes parvus P3 segment gut microbial communities from Pointe-Noire, Republic of the Congo - Th196 P3 | ecosystem: Host-associated > Arthropoda: Insects > Digestive system > Gut ...
TTATGTTAGGCGTGAATATACTCGGGTTCCTTGATGTTTTTTTCGGCACGGCGGCAACCTTGATCGCAGCAGTTTTAAGCTATAAATTCAGGAATATCAGAGTATGGAGGTTGCCGGTCCTGTCGGCTGTACCGCCTGTGATTGTAAACGCTGTCATCATCGGGCTTGAGCTTACTTATATGATAGAGGGCGCGTTTTTAGGCAGAACTTTCATTCTAAACGCCGTGTATGTAGGCGCGGGGCAGCTTATCGCATGTTTTGCGCTGGGGCTTCCGCTTGTGTACCTGCTTGAAAAAGCCGGGATACCGCAAAAATATTTGGGCGATTTAAAATAAGAACCCGTCTTCAATATTGGCATAAGATTGGGATAATGAAATAACCTGTTTCGGCAGGCGGGTTTTATCCGGATAATTTATATTTTCCCGATTTTACAACAAAACGGTACGAAACCCGTAAACCTGAGCAAGCTGGATCAACTCGTGGGTACAGTCGCCTTTGATAATCAGCGCATGGTGGGAACACAACGTCTGCATGATTTCGTGCCCGTTGTCGTTCTTGAAATGAATCAGCGCGCCATTGCGGCAGTCGGAGCCGGGGTATTTCGCGTAACTGCCTATTTCGGCTTCGATGACGATCATCTTCTGCATGTTCGGGTGGATCTTCGCAAGGGTAATCGGGCCTTCTTCCATCTCGCAGTCAACCATGAGGGCATTCTCGTCTACAATTTCAAGGACTTTCGGGCGGAGCGTCCACTTGGAGCAGAAGCTCCGGGGCGCCAAACCAAAGTACCCGCAGTGAACGCCAAGGGCGTGGTTGTCAGGGTTCGGAATATCCGGAAACTTGTCGATTTTTTCGTGCTTGAGCGCCGCCATCCCTACAAGAAACGGGTAAATATTCGTCATCATGACAGGACGCTTCAACGCGTTATAAACGATAAACTTGCTTACCATCGTGACAGTGTCACCCTCGCAGGCCCACAGGATACCGTCGCGCTCATACAACATATTCCATGCAAGGCATGGCGTAGTTCCGGAGTTGAATGACTCGTTTAGGCAGTTCGCGCCGACGCCGTGGATCTCCCCGGTTTCCGCGATGACTTCTTTCACCGCTGCGTATAGCTTAACCGCTTTCAAGTAGTTTTCACGCGGTACATCCTCCATTGGAACTTCCCAGTCCCTGCAGGCTTCTTCGGCCTGCGCGTCTGAGATGGCCTGTGCCCGCGCGTTCAGCTCCTTGTAGCTCTTGTATATGATTTTAATGCCGAAAGCCTGCTCCATACGCTCAGTGCATTTGTCCTCCCACCAGTAAAAGCGCTTGAATATGGTCGCCTGCATTCCCTCGCCGGGCGAATCCTGAAACATCAGGAAGCGCATACCGGTTTTCATGTGCCGTTTCGCGGCAAACGCACGCATAATGACCTTTGCAAGCTCCACCTGATACGGCGAAAACACGGTAAGCCCGGTTTCTTCGCGCAGGAACGACACGATTTCCCAATCCCACATCTCGACCGTGCCGAACCGGGAGGTCAGTACAATCACCGGCGCTGTAAGCTTTGCAATGACGTCTTTCGCACCGAATGCACTGCCGATTAGCTGGGGAAATACAACTGCGTCTACTTCGGCAGGTACGGTGTCCGAAACGGAAACAGGCGGCAGGAAGCTTGCTTCCTCCGCGTACATTTCCTGTAAACGCCCGATTTGTTTTAAGAATTCATCCTGTTCACGCTCGTTGCGGTCTGGCAGGTACATCGGTAACAGATTCGCTTTCATAACGTTCTCCTTTTGAAAAGTAGAGGATTGGAACGAACTCCAAACCTCTAAACTTTTATTTTACGCCGGAAACCTTGACTGTGCGGCCTTCCTTCGCGGAGAGAATCCCCGCTTCGAGGACCTTCATGATTTTCACGCCGTCCCACAGGTTGGGGGTGATGGCGCCGCCTGTATCTACTGCTTTGATAAAATCACACACGGCATGTACAAACGTGTTGCCGTAGCCGATAATATGCCCGGGCGCCCACCAGTTCGCCATGTAGGGGTGCGAACCAAGGGATACCGGTATTGTCCGGAAGCCCTGCTCATCCCCCGGGTCTTCTAGGTTGATGTACTCAAGCTCGTTCATGCGCTCAAGGTCAAAGCAGATACTCCCCTTGCTGCCGTAGACTTCAAAGCTGTTATAGTTCTTGCGGCCGCCTGCAAAGCGTGAGGATTCAAACGAGCCGAGCGCGCCGTTTTCAAAGGACGCCAGCATAAAGGATGCGTCCTCGACGGTAACTTCGCCCATTTGGCCCGAACTGCCGCCGCCGGATTCAAAGGTTCCGGCGCCCGCGCCGGGAACCGGCCTTTCCTTAACAAAGGTTTTCATCATAGCTGTTACGGTGTCTACTTCACCAATCAGGTAGCGCGACAGGTCAATCGCATGGGAGTTCAGGTCGAAATGCGGGCCTGCCCCTGCGTATTTTTCCTGCAAGTGCCAGGTAAGCGGGAAACCCGGATCCATAATCCAGTCTTGGAGGTATGCCCCGCGCCAATGGTAGATAGTACCCAGCTTGCCCTCGTCTATGAGTTTTTTTGCAAACGCGATGGCGGGTACACGGCGGTAGTTGTGGTTGAGGTAGTGGACAACACCCGCCTTATCGGCGGCTTCCGCCATTTCTGTACACTCCGCAGAGCTCACTGCGCACGGCTTTTCGCAGAAGATGTGCTTGCCGGCAGCCGCGGCAGCCATGACGATTTCATGATGGCTCACGGTGGGCGTGCAAACGGCGACAACGTCGATGTCCGGGCGCTCGACCAGCTTGCGCCAGTCGGGCTCGACCGCTTCATATCCCCAATTTTCAGCAAACGATTTCGTGGAGGCTGCATCCTGCGCGGAAACCGCCTTTAGAACCGGCGTATACGGCAGATCAAAAAAACGGGGGGCGGCAAGCCACGCGTTTGAATGGGCCTTGCCCATGAATTTTGTGCCAACGATTCCGATGTTAAGTTGTTTTTTCAAAGAAAGTCCTCCCTAGCTTAAAGATGCCGCAATTTTCTTGAGTTCTTTCACGCTGATGCCGACAGCTTCGTCTTCGCAGCCGGCCCAATCAGGATGCGGACAGTCGATTTCGACCGCCAGGAAGCCTTGGTAATTGGCTTTCTTGAGAAGCTCCGCGAGTTTTTTGTTGTCAATCATGCCACGGCCCACAGGCACGCCGGAGAAGAAGAACCAATCCGTGGGTTTCGCGGCGGGGTTGGGCATAAGGTCTTTGATATGGGTTGCGAATGTATACGGGGCCAGCTTTTCCATCGCGGCGACGGGGTCGTCCAGGAGACGCAGGAAGTTACCGGTATCAAAGTTGACGCCGAAGTTTTTGTTGTCAACGATTTCAATGATCTGCATGATTTCGTCGCCGGTATAGTCGATATGATTCTCGACCGCCAGCTTGATGCCATATTCGTCGGCGACTTTCATCGCATCCTTGAACTGCTTGCCCAACGCTTCGACCTGGGGGCCGTGGGGCTCGTGGCGGAACATCAGGCTGCTGCCGACAACACGCATCACGTCCGCGCCGATCAGCTTTGCATACGGGATATTCTTTATCATATCATCGTATGCTTCGGGGCTTTTGCCCCGCTCCAGGCCATCCGGATGACCCCATGCATAGACCCTGTCAAACTTGTACGCGTCAAGCTTTGCTTTCAAATCCTTGAAGAAACCCTCATCATAGCCCGGGAAAAAGCAGGATTCAAGCGAAACGCCGTCTACCCCAAGCGCTTTTGCCCTGTCAAGAAAATCGTAAACACTCATTTCCTTCCCGGGCTTCTGCTGGCCGGAGTATACCTCCCCGAAAAATCGGTGGTAGCAATAACTGTCGATGCCAATCTTCATTAACTTTTCCTCCTTTGTTCTATCGAGTGTTGTGACCGGTCAGAAATTATGAAATAGATTTTCGCTGCCGTCCAGTCGCGCAAGGCGGAGGACGCAGGCGGGCTTTCGCCCGGCAAGGACGACAAGTAAAAAATGCGTAAAATCAGCCAAAAAGACATTGGTTTGTTCTATTGTCGACACCCCCCGGGGTGCAGCTCACATTGACGAAAGGCGGTGCTCCATCATACAGGCGAAATGACAAGGACACCAGAAAAGATGGTGTCCTTGCATGGTTAATCTCCATATGCACTCTCTTGAACTACCCTTTACAGCATTCTACTTCAAGCGGACGCCCGTTTTTTTACACTATACCGAACTGGTACGTCGTCGTGGTGATGTATTCCTCCCCCGCGTGGTAAATCGGGGAGGCCAGCCACGGCATGTTGACCGCGTTCGGGAAAAGCTGCGTCTCAAGGCAGAAAGCCTGATGCTTTTTGTAGCCGGCTCCGTCCTTGTAGGCAAGGCTCTCGTCGAGCATGTTCGAGGTGTATAGCTGTATGCCCGGCAGGTCTGTGAAAACGGTCATCACGCGCCCGCTGTCAGGCTCCGATACCGTCACGACCTTTCTGTAATCGTATCCGCCGCCAAGCACGAAGTTGTGGTCAAAGCCGCCGACCATCTTTGTCTGCGGGTAATCGGAGAAAATATCCTTGCCGATTTCTTTTGGAGCCCTGAAATCAAAGGGCGTGCCCTCGACCTTTAGAATCTCGCCGTTCGGCAGGCATTTTTCGTCCATGGGCAGGAAATAATCCGCGTCAATCTGCATGACGTGCTTGTGGATATTGCCGCTGTCATGGCCCGCAAGGTTAAAATATGTGTGGTTCGTGAGGTTGATTACGGTATCTTCGTCGCTCACGGCGCGGTAGTCAATCATCAAGGCGTTGTCGTCCGTGAGGGCGTATGCCACGTTGATTGTAAGCTCCCCGGGAAAGCCGTCGCTCATGCTTTCCATCTTATGGCTTAAAAGCAGCGCCGGTATATTGCCGACCGTCCTTACCTCGCTTAGGAAAAGGCGCGAATGCAGCCCGTTCTTGCCGCTGTGGAGGTTGTTGGTCCCGTCGTTTTTCTCAAGCGAAACGGTCTTGTCGCCAATACTGAATTCGCCGTTTGCGATGCGGTTTGAGCTGCGGCCGATTAAAGCGTTGAAATACGCGGGATTTGTAACATAAGTATCGAAATCCTTGTGCCCGAGCACGACGTCCGCGAGGGCGCCGTTTTTGTCCGGGACAAACATATTCGTTATAACACCGCCAAGATTTGTGATATGAACGCGCATTTTGTTGTTGTTTTCAAGGATATACATCATAGCGTTGTCGCCGTTCGGCAATGTTCCGAAATGTTGGACGGTGATTTTCATAAAAGTTAGCATTCCTTTCGTAAAGCCTGTTTACAAGCGAATAAACCTTGAATAAAATTATATCACGAAAGAATATGTTTGGCAATACAAAAAATCCCAATTTATAACTTTAAAAATCCGTAATAATTTGTACATTTATGCAGATTCTTTTAATGATAAGATTTAAAAATAAGATTAACAGATATTTTAATTTTTTAGGAGGGACATCAATGAAAAAAATACTATCAACTTTTATGGCATTGCTGATGGCTGTGTCGCTTCTGGGCATTACGGCGTCGGCGAACAGAGTCCAGCGGGTCAGGATTATTTCGCCCCGTTCAACCGAGGTCAGGGTCAACAGGACACTGACGATAGAAGCGCGAATCACACCGGATGACGCGGATTATGAACGCATCGAGTGGGATTCAAGCGACTGGCGCATCGCCGATGTTGACAACTATGGCGAATATGCCGACGTCAACGCTTACCGCGCCGGTACCACAACCATATCGGTGCGTATTTTTGATGAGAATAACAGAAGAGTGGCTTCAGACAGCATTGAGATTACCGTTACCGAACCGGGAGGCAGTACCGGCGGCGGAAGCAGCAGCAGCGGCGGCAATAACAATCTCGACCGCGACCCCGAGCCGGGCGCCCCGCCGGCGTCAACGAACAGCAGAATTTCAGCCGCGACCGTTACGAACGCTGTGCGCGCAAATGTTGTAAGGGGCCAGACGTCGCACGCAAGCTTCAGGGGATATTCAAGCGTTGCGTCCGCCACGCTCAAATCGGCGAACACCGAAATGCAGCGCGGGGGCGGTACCGTGCTTTTAAACTTTGACACCATGAACGCTGCGAACACAAGATCGGTCGAAGGCCGCCTGACAATCAACCCCCGGCATTCCGCGAACCTGACAGGGGACATCCAGCTCGGCGTCTATACGAATGACGGGGCCACAGGCTCTACAAGAAGAAGATTCGAGAGGTTCTTCAGCAACCGCGTCGTCGTCATAAAGGCGATGCAAAAGGGCAGTTACGGCATGCCTGTGAACTACGCGGTAAAAATCGGCACAGACCTTGCAAACGCAAGGCAGCTTATGCTTTACAGCTACGACCCCGTTACAAACCGCGCAATGACAATCAACAACTCGAATATCTGGCTTGACAGAAACGGATATGTACACTTTACAACCAACCTGGGCGATGACCTGGTAATCGCGGACGGTGCGCTGAGGCTAAGATAAATAAAGCAAACGACCCGGCTTAAAACAAGCCGGGTCTTATTGTTATGCGATTGTGGCGCCTCTCAGCTTTAGCCTTAGCTTATCGCTTATCATCGCGATGAACTCGGAGTTTGTCGGCTTTCCGCGCCCGTTGTGTATTGTGTAGCCAAAATAGGAGTTCAGTATGTCTACATCGCCGCGATCCCAAGCGACCTCAATCGCGTGGCGTATCGCACGCTCGACCCTTGACGGCGTCGTGGAGCATTTTTTTGCGACAGCGGGATACAGCTCCTTTGTCACCGAATTTATGATGTCGGGCTGCTCAATTGACAGGATAATCGAATCCCTGAGATAATGGTAGCCCTTGATATGCGCCGGTACGCCGATTTGATGGATGATTTCCGTTACCATAAGCTGCAAATCGTACTGGTGCCTGCCTGTCCGGCCGGCCGGCGCGCTTAGCTGGGCTTTCCTGCGATCCTCGGCGATTTCGACGATACGCTCAATCATGATGTCCGTCTCAACCGGCTTTAAAAATAAATACGTGGCACCCGCCGCAGTCAGCTCGCGCTCAAGGGCGGAGCTGTCAAAGCTCGAGATCGTGATAAAAACCGGGGCTTCGAACGCGGCGTCGCCGTTTATTTCCTTCATGACGGCGACCGCGTCCTTATGCGGCATGAAAACCTCCATCAGAACAACGTCGGGCCTGTGCTCACGAATCATCTCACAAACCTTTTCGCCGTCTTTAGGCGCAGGGATTGCATCAAAATCATAAGCTTTAAAAATTGCCGCGCATTTTGCAAAATAATCTTTTCTGTCATCTGAAATTAACACTTTCATATGTGACAACGCTACCACTCCAATGTTTTCCAAATTTTGACATATGCTGTCACCAGTAGGTTACCATATTTTGGAAATTATTGCAACCCATTGTCACAATAATACCCTTTAAATATTATTATAATATTTCTATACAAAAAGTCAATGATTTTATGCCGCAATCTGTCCATCTTCGACAGAATTCAGTATTTTATCCATATTTTCAGCAAAAATCCCATAACCACGTGTTGGATCGTTGACAAAAACATGCGTAATGGCGCCGGCGAGCATGCCGTCCTGAACAATGGGGGAGCCGCTCATGCCTTGGACAATACCGCCGCTTATGGCAAGGAGATCCTCGTCAATCACGCGGATAATCATATTTTTTGTCGGGTTTGCATCTGAATAGTTGATTTTCTCGATTAAAATATCGAACGCGCGCGGGTTGTGCCCTGACACGGTTGCAAAAATTTGCGCGGGGCCGGGCTCTATCTCCTGCTTTAGCGCCATCGGGACAGGGACTGCGTCAAGGACAGGGGAATCGAGTATGCCGAATATGCCGGATTCGCTGTTGCGGTAAAGGCGTCCAAGCGGCACGTCGCTTGCGAAAGTGCCTTTTAGCTCGCCGGGCCTGCCGCTTTGCCCCATGCTCACACCGGAAATGTTCACGTCAACGATTTCGCCTGAATAAAGCGGCATAATTTCGCCTGTGTCAATATCGCAGATTGCGTGCCCGAGACCCGCGAAGCCGAGTGTTTCGGGGTCGTAATACGTCAGCGTGCCGATTCCCGCAGATGAGTCGCGCACCCACATCCCGGCTTTATAGCTGTCGTCATATTCGGATTTTACGGGCGTTAAGCTAAAATCAATCTCGGCTTCGCCGCGCATCGCCGTAATTCTGATTTCGTCGCCGTCCGCTCCGGAAATAAATCGCGCCGCGTCGCTGTTGCGGTGAATCGGCACGTCTTCGATATGCGTGATGACGTCGCCGATTTTAAGTCCTGCGTCTTTTGCGGGGTTTAAATTCTCCGTGCCGTTTTGGATGTCGCTCATACCCACGATAATAACCCCGAGAGTATGCATTTTAATGCCGAAAGGGCTGCCGCCCGGGATCACGGTCTTGCGCTCCGCGGTGGTGACGCTTGCCTGCTCGGCGCGTCCGCGTCCGAACAGCCTAAGGCTTATTTCGCCGCTGCGCTCCAAAACAGAGGGCTTTGACGCACCCGAAACAGGCAGATACATAACGGACATGATGAACACTATATAAAGCGAGAGAGCTCCCGCGAAAATTTTGTAATATTTTCTCATTTTGACACTCCTGTATATTGATTTTGATGTCCTACACTACTTTGCCACCTTTCAAATATTTTATTGGAGTAAGATTATTGCAATTAGACATTCTAGTATTTACAAAAACCGATAAAATGATACAATTGAAGAGTGTTTATTTTAAAACTCGCGCGACATATCATATGAAACGGGGAGCGGTTTTTATGAAAATCGGCATCATCGGCTCAAGGAATCCCCAAGGCTTTAAAGAAGAGATGATTTTGGAATATCTGCCAGAAAGCTGCACTGAAATCATAAGCGGCGGCGCGCCGGGAATTGATACGTGCGCTGAGGATTTTGCGATGAAAAGGAATATTCCTTTTCGGAAATTTTTGCCTGATTACGAAAGGTACGGCAAACGCGCTGCGCTTGAACGCAACCTTTTGATCGTTAAAAATTGCGACTCGCTCCTTGCTTTCTGGGACTTAGGCTCGCGCGGAACGGCGCATACGATTACCGCATGTTTAAGGGAAAATGTTCCGGTAAGGGTTGTTCCGCTGTAAAAATATCTTGAAATTACGCGGGTTTTAGTGTAAAATAATATACTATATATCTTGATGCAACGGAGAATGATTATGTTAATCCTTGTTTTAAACGCGGGCAGCACGTCGCTGAAGCTAAAGCTTTATGATATGAGCGCAGGCCCGGTCATCGCCGAGGGCAACTGCCAAAAGGTGGGCGGTGAAAATGCCGAGGTTAAATATCAAAGTGAAAAAACAGGAAAAATAACGAAAACTTTGCCGATTTTATCTCACGCGGACGCATTTGCCCTCATGCTTGAAATGCTGACGTCGGGGGATACGAAAGTAATCGGCGGCAAGAAAGACATCAAGGTTGTCGCGCACAGGGTAAGCATGGGCGGAGAGCATAAAAGCTCTGTTTTGGTAAATGAAAGCATCATCCAAATGATAGAGGCGAAGTCGCCGCTGGCGCCGCTTCATAATCCGGTGCAAGCAAGAGTAATCCGTGATACGCGCAGCGTGTTCGGCGAGGATTTTCCCATGGTAGTGGGCTTTGATACCGCGTTTAACGCGACGATCCCGCCGGTCGCGCATCTGTACGCCGTGCCGTACAGACTGTACGAGCAGCACGATTTTCGGCGCTACGGCTATCACGGGCTGTCATACCACTTCGTGGCTGAGCGCTACGAAGCAATCTCCGGCAACGAGCTTGAGGGAAGAAATATCGCCGCCTGCCACCTTGGCGGGGGCTCCTCCGTATGCGCCATCAAAGACGGCAAAGCCATCGACAACACCTTTGGCATCGGCACGGGACAAGGCCCCGCGTGCAGCACCCGGGCCGGAACTGTAGACCACACGGGAATCGGATACATCATGCAAAAAGAAAATTTAACATATCAGGAAATCGAGGACATGCTTCACCGCGAATCCGGCATGCTCGGGATTTCAGGCGTTTCGGGCGATGAAAAAGAAGTCGAGGACGCGGCGTTTAACGGGCACGAACGCGCGCAACTCACGCTTGATTTTATGGCGTACCAGATCAAAACATATATCGGTTCATACGCATTTGCGATGGGCGGGCTCGACGCCATTATTTTTACCGGCGGCATAGGGGAAAATTCAGATTATATGCGCGAACATATTTGCAAAGGTCTCGAAGCGTTCGGAATCAAGCTTGACAAAGACGCAAACCGCGACTTCAACAGGCAGGAGCATAAGGTTTCGGCGAAGGACTCGAAAGTCGAGATATGGATTATCCCAACAAACGAGGAGCTTGTCATCGCAAGGGACGCGGTGAGGCTATACAACGAATGGAAAAAGTAATCGTAGTAACGGGGCATTACGGAAGCGGAAAGACGAATCTATCCCTGAATTTGGCGCTATTGTCGCGTGAATCCGGCGAAGATGTAACGCTGTGCGACCTCGATATCGTAAACCCGTATTTCAGAACAGCCGACTTTAAAAATATTGCAAGCGAAAAGGGCATCAAGCTTTTGGTGTCGGATTACGCGAATTCGAGCCTTGACATACCGTCTCTTTCAGGCGGGATGGAGCCTGCGATAAACGGCGGCGGGCGCGTAATCATTGACGTTGGCGGCGACGACGCGGGTGCGGTGGCGCTTGGCAGATACGCTGAAGCGATAAGGAAAAAGCCGTACACGATGCTGTATGTCATAAACAAGTACCGGTATCTGATGGAAAATCCAGCCGACGCGGCCCTGCTTTTGGCGGAGATTGAAAAAGCGTCGAGGCTTGCGGTTACGCATATCGCGAACTGCTCGAACCTTGGCGCGAAGACGACGGCGGACGACGTCGTAAAGTCGCTTGAATACGCCGCGGAGGTTTCAAGGCTTTCGGGAAAACCGGTGCTGCTTACCGCTGTTGACAAGCGTATCGCAGTGGAATTAACCGGCTTAGAGGATGTTTTTTCTGTCGGGGTCTATGTAAAACCCCCGTGGGATAAATAGACCTCTTGCGAAATCAATACCGGACAGGCGCCGCGAGAGGTTTCGCAAGAGGCCTTAATGATAAAAAAAGGGAGGATGAATTTTATGGCAAACAAAGTGACAATCGATGAAAATGTTTGCAAGGGCTGCGGATTATGCGTAGTTGCGTGCCCGAAAAAAATTGTCGAGCTTGACCAGACTAAGATCAACAACAAGGGGTATCACCCGGCGTTTGTGTGTGATATTCAGAAATGTATCGCATGCGCAATGTGCGCGATTATGTGCCCTGACAGCGCGATTAAGATTGAAAAGGAGTAGTGCAAATGCCTGAAAGAGTATTGATGAAAGGCAACGAAGCGTTAGCCGAGGCCGCAATCCAGGCCGGATGCCTGCATTTCTTCGGCTACCCGATTACACCGCAAAACGAAGTAAACGCGTATATGTCAAAGCGTATGCCGAAGCTTGGCGGCGTCTATCTGCAAGCGGAATCAGAGGTCGCTGCAATCAACATGGTATACGGCGCGGCGGCTGCG
>Ga0099364_10012312_pt1 | contig 11552 bp, 10 predicted proteins | sample TergutTh196P3_FD_73070 | JGI IMG/M metagenome (GOLD analysis project Ga0099364, IMG submission 73070) | Microcerotermes parvus P3 segment gut microbial communities from Pointe-Noire, Republic of the Congo - Th196 P3 | ecosystem: Host-associated > Arthropoda: Insects > Digestive system > Gut ...
AGGACGAAAGTGATGCCGTGTCCGCCGGTTAAAACCGGCGGTTATAGACATTTTGCCCCTTCGGGGCAATGATGAACACTGTGCCACCAAAGGGGAAAGCGAAGACAGAAAACACCACCCACTAAACTTGGATGCTCCCAAAAAACGTCCAATTTCTCCCTGTTTACGGCATATCTTGCCGTTTATGGTATAATGAGATTGCCTTCCAACCTAAAAAAACCTTATGGAAACCGGAGAAATTCTTCTACACCAGGGACTCTTAACCGAAGCACAACTGACCGAACTGCGGACAATCCAGCGCAGTGAAATGCGCAGCGGACATCGGGAGGACATCCGGCTCGACCAACTTGCCGTCCAGAACAAAATGGTTTCCGAAGAGGCGGTTCTCACTGCACTCGGACAAGAACTGGGAATCGGATATGTTGATTTACATGATTATCCCGTTAATCTGACGCTGCTCAAAACGTTTCCGACGCGGTTCATTCACCGTGAACGGATTTTTCCCGTCGGTCAATATGACGATATGCTGATTGTCGCCACGAGCGATCCGCTCAACCTCTATCCGCTGGACGAAGTTGCCTCCATTACCGGCATGCATGTTCAACCGGCACTGGCTCTCGAAAGCGAAATCGATAAACTTATCAAGAACAATCTCGGTGTCGGCAGCGAAACGATTGACGGACTCATCGCGCAAACAAAAGTGGACGACGGCGGGGTCGAACTCATCGGCGATCTGGAACTGGACGGCTCCGAACTTTCCGAGCAAGCGCAAGAACCGTCTGTTATCCGGCTGGTGAATGAAATGCTTCTCGAAGCGATTGAATCGAGAGCGAGCGATATTCACATCGAAACCGAGTCCGATGGACTTTCGATCCGCTACCGCATTGACGGTGTGATGCATGTGCAAAACTTTCCGGCGGAGATTCACCGCTTTCAGTCGGCAATCATCAGCCGGCTCAAAATTATGTCGAAGTTGAATATTGCCGAACGGCGGCTGCCGCAGGATGGGCGGATTCAACTCAAATACTCCGGTCGGGAAATTGATGTTCGTGTTTCTGTGATTCCGATGATTCATGGTGAAGGAATTGTCATGCGGCTTCTCGATAAAGGGGCAATGGAGTTTTCGCTTCGAGGACTCGGCATGAATCCGGTGATTTACGAGCAGTTCTCCGATTTAATCCGTCTGCCGCACGGCATCATTTTGGTAACAGGTCCCACCGGCAGCGGAAAAACGACGACGCTATACAGTGCCTTGACGGAAATCAAAGATTCCTCCACGAAAATTATTACCACGGAAGACCCGGTGGAATACCGGTTAGAAGGAATCAGCCAGATTCAAGTGCATACAAAGATCGGTCTCACCTTTGCTGCTTCGCTTCGGAGTATCTTGCGGCATGACCCGGACATCGTGCTGGTCGGCGAAATTCGGGACTTGGAAACGGCGGAAAATGCCGTACAGGCGGCACTTACGGGGCATTTGGTATTCAGCACGCTTCACACGAACGATGCGGCGGGTGCCTACACCCGGTTGATCGATATGGGAGTCGAACCGTTTTTGGTGTCAAGTTGCGTCGAAGCCGTGATGGCACAACGTCTTGTGCGAAGACTCTGTACACATTGTAAAGAAAAGTATGTTCCTAATCCGTCGGATATGCCGCCGGACACTCCCTGGGACTTAATCAAAAGAGATGCCGGAGGACAGTTGTACCGGGCAAAGGGATGCCGCGAGTGTCGGCAGGTCGGCTATCGGGGACGAAGCGGTATTTATGAGTTACTGATAACGTCCAATCCTGTCCGTGAAATTACGGGTAAAAATGCAACGGCGTGGGAGATCAAAAAATTGGCATTGAGCGAAGGGATGAGCACGCTCCGAATGGATGCCTGGCGCAAGGCATTGGCGGGAGAAACGTCCGTCGATGAAGTTGTCGGAAACACAAAACGGGATGAGTTTGGGAGTTAGGGCGGAAGTTGCCCCTTGCGTCCTTTGCGGGAACTTTGCGTCTTTGCGGTTAAATTCTCTTTTTTTTACCGCAAAGGAATGCGCAAAGGACACAAGAAAGAACGTCCAATCCCTCCCCATGTGCAGTGTACCGTTCCTATCACAGCGTCCACGGCGCACGCAACGGGCGGTCGAGCATTGCGGTTTGTGCCGCAGTTGGGTCGATCAGTTCCCTTTTGACCGGATCCCATTGAACCGTCGATTTAGTGCGGACGGCGATGTCACACAGTTGACTGATGTTATCGCTGCGGACAGCATCCCGCAGCGGCGATACCGGAGTCGTCCTGTTCTTGACACACTCGATAAAGTTTGCATAGTGATTCGGACTGTGAAAGAGTGTCTGGTCGTTCTGTTCGGGGGCAATCTGGAGCAGACGTTCATCACTGGCAGAGTTTCCGTTACGCCGGACTTCGATCCACCCCCGCTCACCGATAAAGCGGGTACGGTCGCCGCCGGGCTTGAAAATTAGATTTACGTCGCCGAGTTTGATCTTCATGTCCCAATTGTAAACAACATCGTAGAGTCCCTGCGTCGGAATCACGCCGGTTCCCTCGACAACCACCGGACCCGACAGATCGGCATCGGAACCCCAGACCATAATATCCAACGGATGCGATCCCCAACCGGCAAGGTAGCCGATGGACTGGTCGTAAATCCAATAGGTGCCGTTCGGCTTGCAACGGTCAACGGTGTAAGGTTTCACCGGCGCAGGACCGATCCACATGTCGTAGCCGTCTCTGCCGAGGTCGTCGGGAATAGGAACTTCGGCAGTCGAACCACCTGCTCCGCCATCGGGAGCATCCACTTCAATGGTATGCACCCTGCCGAGGACACCCTGCCGGACAAGTTGACAGCCGAGCCAGCAGTTTTGCTGACTGCGTTGCTGCGTGCCGTATTGGAAAACGGCACCATTTTCTTGGAACACTTTTTCACAAGCAATGTTTTGGGCAATGGTCAAGCCGAGCGGCTTTTCGACGAACGCTCCTTTCTTTGCTTTGGCGGCGGCAATCGCTATCGGCACGTGCGTGTGATCCGTTGTGGCGATGATGACGCAATCAATATCGTCCCGGGCGATGATTTCGCGGTAATCAAGGTAAGCCGTTCCCTGACAAAGGGCGGCAATACCGTCACGCCGGCTCTTAAAACAATCGGAGACGGCAACACTTTGAGCAAGCCGCACCTGTTGGGTCATGCGGAACAGATGCCCGCCTTGATTGCCGACTCCGATGTGTCCAACGGTCACACGTTCACTCGGTGCTCCTTGCCCGAAAACAGTGGAAGGGACTATCGAGGGAACGGCAACGGTGAGTGCCGCCGCTTTGAGAAAATGACGACGCGTTTGTGTTCGTTGGCTGGACATGATGCTTTTGCTCCGTAAAGGTAAACGAGTAGGACATGGTGATTGTAGAGTATGCAAAATAATCCGTCAAGAGAGTCCGAAGCGACGGTAATACACAAGGACATCTCTAAAAATACCCGGCACCTCAACAGGATTTGAAATACGTTTCGGCACCAAGTCAAAAGGCAAAATTGATTTTTAGAGGTTCCCTGATATAATGGGGGGCATGAACCCTTACATGAAACTCGCTATCGAAGCCGCCAAGGCGGGAATGGAGTCCGGCATGGGCGGACCTTTCGGAGCGGTGATAGTCCGTAATGGAGAGGTGGTCGCCGTTGCCCATAATGAAGTTCTCGGCACGAATGACCCAACGGCACACGCCGAAATAGTCGCCATTCGCCGGGCGACGGCAAAATTAGGACGATTCGACATCTCCGATTGTGAAATATACAGCACTTGCGAACCATGTCCGATGTGTCTTACGGCAGTCTATTGTGCGGGTATCCGAAAACTCTATTTTGGGGCAGACCGGCATGATTCTACGGTAGGCGGATTCGACGATGATGTGATTTACCGGCTGGCACAAGGTACTGCCGATAGCCCGCTACTCCAGCCTGAAATTGTCGATCAAAAGGAGTGTACAGAACTTTTCAAAGAGTGGAACGCGAAAGCCGACCGCGTGATGTATTGACCAGCATGTGAAACTTCATCATTTTGAGGAGCGTACTATGAATAAAAAACTTGAATTCGACTGTAAACGGGGAGAAATTTGGACGTTTTCTTTGCGTCCTTTGCGCATTCCCTTGCGAACTTTGCGGTTAAAAAAAAGAGAATTTAACCGCAAATCGTCCCTCTACTCCAACTCCTCCACCCGCGGAATATCGCCGAGCGATGGAAGTTGAAATAACTCCAAAAAGCGGGGAGTTGTGTGATAACAAACAATACTTTTACTCTCCTGCATCTCCCGGCTCGTGTACAAAAGATTGCGGCGGACCAGTTGATTCAAAACACCGGTGCAGGACTGTCTTCGGAGAGTTTGAATCTCCTCTGCGGTGATCGGCTGCCGATAGGCAACCACTGCCAATGTGTCGAGAGCCTGCGGTGAGAGGCGGGTTTCACGAACCTTGCCGTAGAAATTGGTGCGAACCGATTCAAATTCCAAGCGGAGAACCATCCGATAACCGCCCCGTTCGGAAATGATGGTGTAAGGACAATCCCGTTCCTGATAGTGTCCGTTCAAATGAATCACCGCCTGATCAACCTCTTCGATGGACACATTCCGCAATTTTCCGGCAATCTGGTCGGCGGTGAGCGGCCGGTTTTCCTGATTGCCGACAAATAACATTGCCTCGATGACCGTTTCAAGATGGGTGTCCACCGGAATGGAGAGTTCGGTGTTTGGGACGGGCAAATCGCTTTTATACTCCAAGCCGACCGTGTCGTCGATGCCGTAGTCCGTACCATAGTCGGGGCGTTCGGGCACTTCCGGTTCTTCCTCTGCCGAAAGTCCGGTTTCGCCCGGTATCGGCATCGCAAACGCTTCACGGAGCGAATCAAATGAAAGAATGTCCGCGGAATCGGTCTCTTCTTCCATGTCAAACGTTTCCTCGAAAGCGACCGCACCGGGAAACAGGTGTTTCCCAATCGGAATGGTGTCTTTGTCGTCCTGCATGCCTTATGATACAAAAAATGCTGGTAAAATTAAAGGGCAAAATGATTGTCCTTTGCGCCCCTGGCGGTTCTTTTTTTTTAACCGCAAGGGATGCAAAGTTTTCGCAAAGGGACGCAAAGTACAACTCTGTGCCGTTATACGGTATAATGCCGCTTTCAGAGAGCCTTTCACCTTTCATAACCTTTCACCAACACAGCCATGAAACATTTCCTACACTCTTTCCTTTGCTTCATCGCTTGCACCGGCATACTCCGGGCAGCGGAAACTTACGATGTCGTTGTCTATGGCGGTTCTTCGGCGGCAGTCGTTGCGGCGGTGCAAGCCAAAAAGATGGGCAAGTCTGCCGTTCTTGTTTCGCCGGACAAACATCTCGGCGGACTCTCCAGCGGCGGACTCGGCTTTACTGACTCCGGGAATACGGGAGCCGTCGGCGGACTCGCACGGGAGTTTTATCAACGCATTTATCAAAAGTACCAAGACCCCGCCGCGTGGCGTTGGGAGAAAAAAGAGGAATACGCCAACCAAGGACAGGGTACGAGAGCAATGGTTCACGGCGACCAAACGATGTGGATTTTCGAGCCGCATATTGCCGAGGCGGTCTTTGATGAGTGGGTTGCCGAAATGGAGATTCCTCTCTTCCGAGAAACGCGGCTTGACCGGGAAAAGGGAGTCAACAAAGAGGGTACGCGAATCCTTTCGATCACCACGCTCTGCGGCAAAACCTTTGCCGGTAAACAGTTTATCGATGCAACTTACGAAGGGGATTTAATGGCGGCTGCCGGAGTGAGTTACCACGTCGGTCGGGAAGACAACTCGGTCTATGGCGAAACGTGGAATGGTAATCAGGTCGGTATCCTGCATCATCAGCACTGGTTCAAGCCGGGCGCAGTTGATCCGTATAAGATTCCGGGCGATCCGTCCAGCGGACTGTTGCGGCACATTTCGACCGACCCGCCGGGAGTACGCGGCACCGGCGACCATCGGGTGCAAGCCTATACTTTCCGCACCTGTCTGACCAATAATCCTGAAAACCGGGTGCCCTTTCCGAAGCCGGAGGGATACGATCCCGAAGAATACGAACTCATGCTCCGCATCTTTGATTACGGATGGCGGCAAACGTTCGATAAATTCGATCCGATCCCGAACTTAAAAACGGACACAAACAATCATGGTCCTTTCAGTTTCAACTACATCGGGCACAACTACGATTATCCCGACGCTTCCTACGAACGGCGCAGAGAGATCATCGCGAGCCATACCCGGTATCAACAGGGTCTTTTATACTTCCTTGCCAATGATGAACGGGTTCCCGAAGAAGTCCGCAGTAGAATGAGCCAATGGGGACTGGCAAAGGATGAATTCGTGGACAACGGACATTGGCCCCATCAGATTTACGTTCGGGAAGCCCGGCGTATGGTCGGAGAATATGTGATGACGGAACATGATTGCTTCGGCAGACGCACCCCGCCGCGTCCCGTCGGGATGGGTTCCTATACACTGGACTCGCACAACGTCCGGCGGTACATCACGGCGGAAGGATACGTTCAAAATGAAGGGGACATCGGCGTGCATCCGGGACGACCGTACAGCATTGATTTTGGTTCGCTGCTTCCGAAAAAGGCAGACTGTACCAACCTGACCGTAGCGATCTGCGTGGGTGCCTCGCACACGGCATTTGGTTCAATACGCATGGAACCCGTCTTTATGATTCTGGCTCAAAGCGCGGCAACGGCGGCAGTCTTTGCGATTGAAGACAACATTGCAGTACAGGATGTCCACTACGAAAAATTAAAAGAGCGTTTGCTCGCCGATGGTCAGCGGTTAGTCTATGATCCAAGAAACGCTCCGGTTCGCGGCATTGCGGCGGGGACGCTTGCCGGAATTGTACAGGATGACATAGACGCAGAAGTCGAAGGAATATGGACAAACTCAACTGCCCGGCAACCGTTTGTAGGACATTACTATCTCCACGACGGCAATGAAGGGAAAGGGGAAAAAAGTGTAACATTCACTCTGCCAATTCCAGAACCGGGAAGATACGAAGTGCGGTTAGCCTACACGGCTGACCCTAACCGGGCAAATAATGTACCGGTCAGTATCAGACATCGAGGCGGTACGGCAGAATTAAAGGTTGACCAAACGAGAGCACCGGCGATTAACAATTTATTCATATCGTTGGGAGAGTTCACATTTGGCGATACCGCTGTGGTAACAATTGCGAACACCGGCACGACGGGACACGTGATCGTCGATGCAGTGCAGTTGATTCGGAAGGAGCAGGAGTGATGCCGCAAACGGCATAAAACTGTACCTTTGCGTACTTTGCGAAAACTTCGCGTCTTTGCGGTTAAAAAAATAGAGGCAAGGACGCGCAAAGACGCGAGGAAAAAAGGGAGTCTATCCCCGTTGACGGCATAAAACCGGACTAAACCCAGTCATCGGCAGGGATCGAAACGTCGCACGGCGGCATCTCGGCACGCTGCTTGTCGCGGGTCTGTTTGAGACCCTCCTGACGGATTTTTTGACTCAAGACTGCCGCATCGTACCATGTAAAACTTAACTCCGGGTTCGATGCGTACCGTGCCAACAGGCGAAGGGTCTCCGCACGGTTGTCTTCGTTGTAAATGAAAACATATTGTTCCCTTCCTTTAATCAGGGCGATGACCTTAACGTCCCGATCTTCGATATTGTAGTCCACGGGATCAAACCTTGTGTGAGCGGATATTCCGGTGCTCCGGTGCGGAAATGTCAACTGCTGAACTTGCATAGCCTTGTTGTTAAAAAAGGGTGAAACAATGCCGGCACAGAAATCAGCGGTTCACCGTTCCTATCGGGATTATTGCCGTCCCGACTCAAACGAATGCACGCTTTTTTCGATTGCCTGCTAAAATAGGTTGGGAAAGGCGTTACAAAAGGAATAATCGTTAGCCTTTGCCTGGTTATACTACGTTTCTGATGGGTGTTTGTTTGGTAAAATCTGGCGATTTTTCCATGATTTTTCGTTTTTTTGCCTAATACGGTTTCGCGGCACCATACTGCGGTTTCCACGCCCGAATGACCTTCTGTGCTGGTCCGGCACCGCCGCGGGCGGAAAATATCTGCCAAATGTGCATCCGGCAGCAAAAGGCAATAAATTCACTCCGGTTCGACAAAATTGTCTGCTTGCCGCTGAGCCGTTTGTCATCACGGAACAGCATATCGTAATCCGCCAATGCCTGCACAAATTCGCTGTCATCCCCTTTATAGACATCGATCCAACTGATAATCGGACCGTCATGCCTGTTTTTTCCAACGGTTCGCTCCGGTTTGGGACCTTCGGGAATAAGTCCCCGCGGGTCGGGCCAATCGTAAGGTAAGCCAGTCATCATTTCCCATCTTTGGCGGTCAGGTTCTCCCATGATCATTCCGTACTGCCCTTCGACAGGCATACCGGGCATCAGCGGGTACATCGGCGGTACCGGCATAATCGGCTGCGCCACGATACCATATTCTGTCAGCAATTCTGTCGGCATGTCCTGTGGAGGCGGTGCCATTCCCGGATGCATGGCGGGATAATTTCCGGCAAAACCGCCCGGATTTTGCATATTCTGCTGATAAATCGGGAAACGATTTTGCTGCGACCAGGGCAACTGGTTCTCCTGTGCCGTTTCGCTCTGCCAAGGACCATATTTGAGGGGATGCTCCAAATCCAATCGAACGCTGAAATCCCGCTGCTCCCGCTCTGTCAGCGGTTTTGCTTCGGGAACAAAGGGCACGCCCGTCGATGCTAAATGCCGGCTTAACGCCAAATCGGTCTGGTGTTGGGCAATATCGAGTATATCATTCTCATTGGTACTTTTTACCTGCAAATTATTGGGAATCGTTGCCGACATCTGCCGGATTCCATTATCCCGGCGTGCCTGCCGGGGCGGTTCAAGCGGATGGAACCCCCCGAATTCCTCTTCTGTTTTGTCTGCCTTTCGTCGGTCGGTAATGGTCTCAAAGACGGGCGTTTGCGTCTTGATTTGCGCTTCGGCAAGGTTCATTTCGGAAAGATGGACAATTTTGTCGGGAATAAACCGCTCAAATTCGGTTCCCCAGGGAAGCCCATAACCTTCCACAATAGGGTGCATATAGGGATTGACGTGATACCACTCGGTTTCGAATTTGGTCAAAGGGGGATAACTCATATTGAAGTGATGGATTTTTCCGATCACCACCACATCCACTTTGAGAAGTTCGGCAAGATAGCGAACATCGTCCACAGATTCAAACTTATGGATTTCATATTCCCACATCGTATCTTCGACAATTTTGTTGGCAACGACCCGAAAACCGGGGACTCTTTGGAGTTCAAGGGCGAAATGCCGTGCAAATTCCCGACCATCCACTTTGACCGCATTCCCCGTAAGATCAGCAAACGGCACAACGGCAACGCTTCGCATTTCCATAAAGGGATTATGCAGCGTCGGCTTATACCGCGTAACCGGCATGACTTCGCAACCCGTGAGGGCGAGTCCGAGCAGAGTCAGGATTAAAGCGAAAAATTTTGCCGATTTCATGCGTGATTCCAGCACCACAGGCGGTATAACCGCTATAATCGGCAAAAGTTAACAGGTTTCTCCAATTTATTTTGGGATTTTGCGGGACAAGACGGTGCGGCAGCGGCGGCAACGACTTGTTGCGTACTTGGTGTTCAATTCTTTTTTAACCGCAAAGACGCGAAGTTTTCGCAGGAGGTGCCAGGGAAGAGGTGCCAGGGAAAAAGTCCCATTTGACTCAAGCCGTCGACACGTTTACTGAAACCCCGTCATTCCGGCGCAAGCCGGAATCCAGACGAGGGACTCGCAGCCTGTCTTTCTGGATTCCGGCTTGCGCCGGAATGACGAAAAATCAAAACTTGTCAGCGGACTGATTTCCCCCGGAAACTTTACACACCCGGGACTTGTCCTTTGTAAAAAATGCGGTAGAATCCGGGAGACTTACGTTGGAGACTTTGCAACAAAATTTATGCCTAACATTGCCAGTGCCAAAAAGCGGCTTCGTCAGAACATCGCCACCCGGGAGCGGAACCGTGCCAGGAGGTCTTTCGTTCGAAATCGTTGTAAAAATGTCGTTAAAGCCGTTCAAGCGGGGAGTATCGAAGATGCCGACCGGTTTTTTCGTGATGCTGTTAAGGCACTGGATCAGGCAAGTTCTAAGCGGATCGTACACCGCAACACCGCCGCCAGAAAGAAGTCGCGGCTTTCCGCGATGATCCGAAAACTTAAGGAAGGGGCAAAATAACGCAAGGAACAATTTTCATGCCGTTTAAGGCTTCCGCCGGAAAGTAATCTACCATCATTTCGCTGCGCTCCATTCCGGCTTTTGTTGATAAACGTTTTTGTTAATAAAAGGTTGTTGTTGACAAAAGCCGGAATGAAACGAAGTGGAATGACGAAAAAGGACGCATTATTTTCCGGCGAAAATCTAAGGCTTCACAGCGCATCATCCGCATTTCTGTCTTTCGCGTGTTCGAGAATTTCCTGCGTACTCTGCGGATCGACTTTGGTGCAGCAAGCCAAGAGCATCTCCTTCATATCGGTCAGGTCGGCTCTCCATTCTTCCGGCGAACCATCCTTCGGCGGCATCGCGATAAACTCGTCCAGCAACAGAATCAACCGCAAGAGGTGCCGGAAAATAATCCCTTCCTGCTTTTGAATCCCTTTGGAAACGATGTACTTATTAAAATCACCTTTGAATTCGAGCAGGATTTCTCCCGCCGCCCAAACGGGAAAAATCCGCATCTCCACTTTGGGATATTCATACTCAAAGAGACGGCGTAACTTTTCGGCGAGCGGAATAACATACGTCCGCTCTTCCATCCAACCGCCAAAGTGCCGGCGTTCCTCTCGCTCCGCTTCTTCCTCCTCCTCGGTCTTCGGCACGAGTTCCTCCGCCGTTGCCAATCCCATTGTGAGGAGCCTCGAATCAAGCCGCTGCGTCGAAAGCGGACCATTCGGCAGAACATCCTGCTTGGGGACACGTATACTGGGACCGATGGAGGCAGGGAGTTCCAAAAGGCTTTCAAAGATTTGCAGCCGCTCGGCTCTATCAGCAATGCCCAAGTTTTCGAGCAAAAAGAGGGCATAGAGCGGATTGGTTCCGCGAAACTTCATCAAATCGCCAAGCCGTTCTGTGGGAAGGGCATGTTTGAAGGCGGGCACGGCAGATAGAGAGGCGGATGTGGATACAGACATCCCCACATTGTATCTTGAATCCGGCGTAATGGTACGTTGCGGCTATTCTTTTTTTAACCGCAAAGTTCGCAACGAAGCGCAAAGAAGCGCAAAGGACGCAACTCTCTCCCTAGGGCTAAGTACCTGTTTAGCCTGTTTTTTTTGCTTCGAGTGGTATGTGGTTGGTGAGATAGTCGATCAGATCGTTGCCGCGCTGTACACACGTCGCCGCCAAACTGGCAAGCACCTGCCACGTCAAACGACCACGATCCGTCTTGTTGCCGCAAGAAATCTTCCTCGTAATCACTGCCGGACGCAACGAACGCTCCGCTCGATTGTTCGTCG
>Ga0099364_10012313_pt1 | contig 11551 bp, 10 predicted proteins | sample TergutTh196P3_FD_73070 | JGI IMG/M metagenome (GOLD analysis project Ga0099364, IMG submission 73070) | Microcerotermes parvus P3 segment gut microbial communities from Pointe-Noire, Republic of the Congo - Th196 P3 | ecosystem: Host-associated > Arthropoda: Insects > Digestive system > Gut ...
CTATTCCGGTGTCAAATATTTCAACGGCAACAAAATTGTCCTTTTGCAAAATAGAAACCTCAACTTTGCCGTTTTCTTTGTTGTATTTCACGGCATTTTCTAAAATGTTAAACAAAACTTCGTCCAAAAGACGCGGCACTGCACGGATTTTAATTTTCTGCCCATCAATCGACGGAAATTCTATTGAAATATTTCTCTCTTCGGCTTTTTGACTCACTCTTGAGATTGCGGCTTCGACGAAATCCGATAAATTTACGCTTTCAAACACCAAATTACTGTTTTCATCCAAATTTGATATTTGAATTATATCGTTAATAAGCGTAAGTAAATGTTGTGCTTCAAAATGAATCTTCTTTCCTATCTCCTCGATGTCGCCTTTTTGGACAAGATTATTTACAATAATTTCCGAATAGCCTGAAATCACCGAAAGAGGAGTCTTGAGTTCGTGCGAAACGTTTGCTGAAAATTCGCGGCGAAGTTTTTCGCGGTCGGCTTGTTCCGAAATATCTATAAACAAAATCGCAATTCCCATTTTTACATCAGAAACTGTTATGAGATTAGCAATTATTCTTATTGTTTTTCCGTTCAACTCAAGTGTATTTGTATTTTCCTGCGAAAGTCCTTCTTCTGCATATTTTATTGCGTTTATAAATTTATTGTTGTGACATAAAACAAAAACGTTTTGGCCGATAAAATTCTCATATTTTGGGTCTGCACCCGACTGCCTGCAATCTAAAAGGTCTTTGGCGGACTTATTGCAGTGAATTATATTGTTTTCTCTGTCTAATATCAAAAGTCCCTCGGCCATGTTTGCTGTAATAATTTCAAACTGACTCTTACGCCTTTGAAGTTTATCCATTTGTTTGGCAACTGTGTTATGTTGTTCTTTGATTCGTTTTAACAGCGGCGACAATTCTTCGTAAATAACGCCTTCTTCAGGGTTTTCCAAATCTATTTTGTTTATAGGACGAACGATATTTTCCGTAAGTATCCTTGCGATGAAAAATACTATCAACGAAATTGCTATTACAATCAAAATAATAACGGGAACAAACTTTGTGGGATGAATTAAAATGTCATTTCCCGTTACTGCGATACGCATAACTTTCCCATCGTTTCGACGTTCGGCAATATAGAAAGTCTTTTTACCTGTTGCTTCCGAGATTCTCAACGCTTCACCGGTTTTATGTAAGTCTGCGGCCGAAATAATTTCCGGACGGTCGCTGTGGTTTTGCATTTTTTTGACATCGCGGTGATTATCAAACAAAACAACACCGTTTGAATCAATAAGCGTTATACGAAAATAGTCCAAATCATGTTTAATTGAATCCAAATAGGACTCCCCCGCTACGTCGACGGCCGTATTTACGGTCTTCAACATTGTTCTAATTCCGATTTCTGTCTGACGGGTCGTCTCAAGATATGAAAAATAATAAACAAGGATGGCCGTTACCGTAACAGATGCCATACACAAAAGACAACTTGCCGCAAAAATGATCTTTTTCATTTAACCTCTCCGATTTTATAGCCGACGCCGCGAATCGTTTGAACAAACTTTCCTTCATCACCTAATTTTTGCCGAAGCGACATTACATGCGCGTCGATAGTCCGTGTTTCCATTAAATAGTCGTATCCCCAGACTTGTGAAAGTAACTTCTCGCGGGAATGCACGATATTTTTATTTCTGATTAAAAAGCAAAGTAGGTCAAATTCTTTAAGTGACAAACTTACTTCTCTTCCCGCGATATTAACCAAATGCTTTGGAATATCTACTTCAATGCCTTCAAACGACAATTTTGTTTCTGCGTTTGCTGATTTTTTTGTCCGTTCAATAAGCCGTTTAACACGCGCTATTAATTCCATTACTCCGAACGGTTTTTTTATATAATCGTCCGCACCGCTGTCGAGTCCTGAGACTATGTCGTATTCAGTATCCTTTGCGGAGAACAATATTACCGGTATTTCGGCAACAGTTCGCATTGCTTTTATTTTTTTTAGAATACTTAAGCCGTCTTCTTTCGGTAGCATTATGTCTAAAATTATCAAATCAGGCTTATTGTTCTTTAGTTCGGCAAAAAAATCCTCACCGCTTTCAAATCCGACACAATCCAATGCCGAATTTCTTAGCGAATACAACACAAGTTCCCTAATGGAACGATCGTCTTCTACAACAAAAACCATCAATCACCTCACCTTTGGCTCGATCCTTGCTTAAGCAAATAAACTACAGACTTGGCAATGTTCTTCGCGTGGTCCCCGATTCTTTCCAAATGCTTTGCTATCATCAAAATATCGAGCCAAGTCTCTCCGCTCACGGAGTCTTTTAAGATTTGTCCGACAAGTTCCTTCTTTATATCTAAAAAATAATTGTCAACGACGTCATCAGTGGCTATTACCTCTTTTGCTTTTGCAATATCGTTATGAACAAGAGAATCTACCGCTTCCAAAAGCATCTTCGAACACACCGCAACCATTTTGCAGATGTATTCATATACAAACGCACGCTGCTCAACGTTTATTTCTTCAAAAAGTAAGGCGATATCAGCGGTCTGATCGCCTATTCTGTACATGCTGTTCGCCATTTTTTGAGAAGCGGTAATAAAACGGAAATCGCTTGCGACCGGCTGTTCGCGAAGCATAAGTCTTAGACAGACGTTTTCTATCTCGCGTTCTTTCAGACTGATTTCTTTTTCCATTTCAAATGTCTTTTTTCTCAAGTCATCGTTATTTTCAATAAGTCCTTGGATAGCGCAGTTTATCGCTTCTTCACACATCGCCCCCATAATAACCAACTCCTGGCGGAGTTCCTTTAATTGTTTGTTGTATAACTTCCTCATCCGAACCTCCCTGTTATATAATCCTCTGTTCTTTTATCTTGCGGCCGCGAAAATATCATCTCCGTCGATCCGCTTTCTATAATTTCTCCAAGCAGAAAGAAAGTCGTCGTGTCGGATATTCTCGCTGCCTGCTGCATGTTGTGTGTTACTATTACTATAGTGTATTTTTCCTTTAATTCTTCCGCTAAATCTTCTATTTTAGACGTAGAAATCGGGTCGAGTGCCGAAGTCGGCTCGTCCATTAATAAAATTTGCGGCTCCACGGCTAAAGCACGCGCAATACATAACCTTTGTTGCTGTCCGCCGGAAAGTGCCAAGGCCGATTTCTTCAAACGGTCCTTTGCTTCGTCCCACATCGCAGCGTCTCTAAGCGATTTTTCTACAACGGCGTCAAGTTTCACCTTGTTTTTAATCCCGTGTGTCCGCGGGCCGAAAGCAATATTGTCGTAAATACTCATCGGAAACGGATTCGGCTTCTGAAACACCATCCCGACATTCTTTCTGAGAAGATTTACATCAACATTCTTGTTGTAAATATTCTTCCCGTCAATAATAATCTCACCGGTGATTTTACAGTTCTCTATCAAATCGTTCATTCGGTTCATTGTCTTGAGAAATGTTGACTTCCCGCAGCCCGAAGGCCCAATTAACGCTGTGATTCTCTTCTCTTTAATAGAAATATTAAGATTTTTCAGGGCGTGAAAGTCCCCGTAATAAAGATTTAAGTCTTTTGCGACAATCTTATCCATATTTATTCCTTACCTTTCCCCAGTTTAGACGCAACAAAATACGCTGAGGCGTTTATTATTATAACAACCATAAACAAAACAGCCGCTGTTGCAGCCGCTTGCTTCATATAAAGTCCTTCACTTGAAATATTGTAGAGGTGAACAGCAAGTGTACGTCCCGAAGATTTCAATCCTTGCGCTATGCCCGTCGCAGTTCCCGCTGTGAATATCAACGCAGCCGTCTCACCGAATATCCGCCCGACCGAAAGTATTATTCCCGCAAAAATTCCCGGAAATGCGCTCGGTAAAATAATCTTAAATGTCGTAACCAAGCGCCCAGCACCAAGCCCGAAACTCCCTTCGCGGAAAGTGTCCGGAACTGCAATCAGCGCTTCTTCCGCTGTTCTCATAATAAGAGGCAAAATCATGATTGCAAGTGTTAATGAGCCTGCTAAAATAGAATATCCCATCTTGAGATATATCACAAAAAGCAACATTCCGAACAGTCCGTATACTATAGAAGGTATTCCGGACAGAGTTTCGGCCGCAAGCCTGACGTATTGGACAAGTTTGTTGCTCTTTGAGGCATATTCCGTAAGGTATACAGCCGAAAATATCCCGATGGGAACCGAAACCGCCAGTGCTGTAACCATTATTACCACCGTATTGATTATCGCAGGAAAAAGTGAAACGTTACCGCTGTTATATTCAAACTCAAACAGCGACGGTGTTATGTTCGCAATCCCAGAAATAAGAATATACGCCGAGACAAAGCCTATCGTTGCAATAACAAGCGCTGCGCTCAAGTATAATGCCCATCTAATTACTATAACTTTCTTCTTTATCACCTTACAACTCCCGTTTTTTACAGATAAAATAAACAATGTATTTTTGCGTTCGTGTATAAACATTGTAAAATCTTGGTAAAATGATAAAGAATAAATTATTTTATCTATTATTTTCAATAAAACAAAAGGAGTATATATGCAAGAATACCTTTGGACGGCAGCAGGCTTGTCGTTTATCTTTATTATGACGGTCTTAGGGGCCGCAACAGTGCTTTTTTTCAGAAAATCCGCGCCCGGAAAGTTACAAGAGTTGTTTCTTGGCTTCGCAGCGGGGATAATGATTGCCGCATCAGTTTGGAGTCTATTGCTTCCGGCTATCGAAGCGGCTGAAAATATGGGGCTTATTGCTTGGATTCCTGCGGCAGGCGGATTTGCTTTTGGGGCTGCGTTCCTTTTTGTCCTCGACAAGTTTATCCCACACCTGCACCAGTTCTCAAATACCCAAGAAGGTCTATCTTCCAAGTCAAAACGAACCACCCTTCTCATCTCAGCGGTTACTTTACACAATATACCCGAAGGAATGGCCGTAGGACTCAGTTTTGCATTGGCTGCACAAAGCAGCGCAGAAGCCGCGACGGCTTACGCACCCGCGGTTGCATTGGCTTTAGGCATCGGAATACAAAACTTTCCCGAGGGTGCGGCCATCTCGCTGCCTTTGCGGCAAGAAGGCGTTTCGCCGATGAAGTCTTTTCTGCTGGGAGCCTTATCCGGAGCCGTGGAACCTATCTTCGGTATTCTCGCATTCTTACTTGCAATATGGATTGCACCGTTTATGCCATGGTTTTTGTCTTTTGCGGCCGGTGCGATGATATACGTTGTCGCCGAAGAACTTATTCCCGAGGCAAATACGGGCGGCCATTCCCACGCAGGAACCGTCGGCGTTATCATAGGATTCTTAATTATGATGGTTTTAGACGTTGCTCTCGGCTAAGCGTTTTTCTTCCCGAAAAAAAACTCCTCTTTCCTTATTATATAAATAATCGGGAAAGATGGTTTATTATTCCGCCGATAAAAAGAGCCGTAAATGTCGTCGAAACGAAAATAAGCACTGCGAATTTTAACTTAAATTCACTGACGAGAACCCCAAACACCGATAAACAAGGCAAATACATAAGAGAAACCGCCCCCGCCACAAACGCTTGAAGACCCGTGAGTTCCAAAGACAAAAGCGGCGCAACCGCCATTTCCCGTCGGACAACTCCCAAGATCAATCCGATTACCGCGTCTTTCGGTAATCCCAGCCAGCCGCTTACAAAACCCTGCGCAAGATTCGCTATTGAGTCTATTGCTCCCGTCTCCTTGAGCAAAGCAGCGATTACTACCGCAAAAAGCATCGGACCCTCGGCGTCTTTTAAGAAATGTTTCATTCGGATCTTAAGTTTCCGCAAATACGCAACACGTGACGGCAGCAAAAGATTAGGAAGTTCTATCAAGAGTGGCTCTGTTTTCCCTTTTATCAGTTTTGACGCGAGAAAACTTGCCGTTATAAACAGAAAAATCATAAAACCCAACATTGCAGGAAACAACCACGGGGAATAAGCCGACAAAAGCGTGATGATTGCTCCCGTCTGACTGATACAAGGAATTGAAAAACATACGGCTGCGGTGATCACTTTCCTTTCTTTCTCAGATGTAAAGGCGCGTGTGCCCATAATTGCCGGAATAGAACATCCGAAGCCCATCATCACCTGAACAAGCGAGCCGCCTTGACATCCGATCTTGCGCATTATATTATCAAACAGAATACTAAGCCTCGGCATGTATCCACTGTCCTCCAAAAACGAAAACGCCACGTAAAACAAAAATACGTACGGTATAATTACCGCCAAAATCCACTCAAAACTTATTACGAATATCCCGTATTCCCCGATTAATATATTAAGGAAGACGCCTTCAGGTATAAAAGAGGAAAAAATTAAGGCAAAAAACGGCACAATTATCTCTTCGACAAGCGGCTCAAGGATAACCCCCCGCAAAAATTCCCCCGTTCCCACGATAAAGCCGATTAACGCCGCAGTAACAAGAAATGCTATCGGAAGGCCCGGGAAAGGCCGAACTGTGTATTCTTCCAATTTGTCCGTGAATGTCACAGCAGCCTGCGTTTTTTTCACTACTCTCCGAAAAATCTCCTTTGCCCGTTGCCAAACTTCTCCCGATTCGTCAAAAGGACATTTTTTACAGTTTCCGCCGCATGTATTTTTTGAAATATCGGCCTCTCGACTAAGTGCTTCTTCCAATTCTTTCCTTAATACGTCAAGTCCCTGCTTTTTTACTGCCACTGTGGGGATAACGGGCGCGGCAAGTTCAACTGAAAGTAGTTTTTCGTTGATAAAAATCGAATGACGCTCGGCTACGTCGCTTAAATTTAGCGCGTATATTATCGGACAAGTCTTGCATTTACGCTTTTTTATCTCTAAGGCGAGGCTTAGATTGCGCTCAAGGTTCGATGCGTCAAGAACGCAGATTATAAGACGGACTTCGTTTTCGATAAAATTAGGCGGAAAGACCCCGTCCGCCAAAGAATATAAGCCCGGAACGTCAATTAAAGTATAATCCTTGCCGCCTGCATTAAAAATTCCCTCCAGCCAATCTACCGTAGTCCCCACATAATTGGAACTTACGGCGTCAAGCCCTGTTAACTCGGAAAAGAACACGCTCTTTCCGACATTTGGATTTCCAATAAGTAAAATTTTATCCGTATTCATAAAACGACGCCCCCATCACCGGACGCTTGAGCCACAATTATCTGTTTGGCAATATCTTTTCCGACGGCAACAGTATATGCGTCTTCAACGCGAAGCACAACCGGCCCGCCGAAAGCGTATCTGTTTCGAACGAGCAGTTTCGTCCCTAAACGTATTCCCATATTTTCGAGTAATTTGACATCGGGCAGAGAGTGAGCAGTATAAATGCAGTCAGGTTTCGCCTTATAAAGATTAACTAAAGGCGACCCTTCCTTAACCGACTGTTTCACACTGCTCACAAGTCTCCGTCTCTTTCTTATTTCTTGGCTTTGAACGCGCCATTTCATTCTTGCATCTGTCAACAATGACATTGTGTATGCCGATAAAATGCTCAATATCGTCATCTTTGTCAATAGCGGCATTCGCACTTATGACATTGCAAATCTTATGGTATGCATCGTCGACTCTTGCTCGGGCAACGCGGGTATCCTCGGTCATTCCGGTGCGTCTTTCTTCGTCGCGGACGGCCACGAGTTCCTTAAACTGTTGGTTTACCGAGCCGAGTTCGTCAACGAGGTCTCTGGTTCTGGTGAGAGCAACGTCGTTTTTGTATTTATCGCTTTTAAGGTCGGCGAGAAGATTATCCGTTGCCGAACTTTGTTCGTTATACGGCTTGCGGCCGATATTCCCGTAAGACTTACGAAGTATACTGATGTTCTTTGCGGCATCAACGACTTCCGGAGAGTAATGTAAAAGCGCGCCGCTGATAATACGGTCGAACGAACTTAATATTCTGTCGCGCGAACTGTCCAAAAGTGCCAAATGCTCGGTATATGCACTTTTCCTAACCTTAATCAATACGATATCGAGGTCAAACAAAGCCTGAATATAATCGGGATACACGCTCGCAACCTTAAGTTTAGCCGTCCCCACCTCAGCAAGCCTAACCGAAATGTCCCTATGGAACGTATAATGCAAACCGTTTCTCATCCCCGTAATACTAAATGTCTTCAACATAAAACAATTCTCCTTTTTTAATAAGTTGCACAATCACAACAAACAATCTTTCCCAAAAAATTTATTCTAACACAGAGTCAACAAACAATCTTTCCCAAAAAATCAATTCCCGCAACCCGTCAACACATAATCTTTTCCAAAAAATTTATTCTTGCACGCCGTGTTGTTTAAATCTTTCGGGAAAAATATACTAAATATAGGAAGGCTGTGTCAAGGGAAATGTGAAAAAAGTTAAAAAAGATTGTGAATATTTGGTTTTTGGCTTAAAATGAGGCTAAAAAAAAGGTGCGTCGCGCGGGTTTTTGGGAAATTTTACGCGAAGCACCTAAAAGTGAAAGGAAAGTCCGGCAAGAATCTTAAGAATGATAACCGTTACCGTTAATTTTACATTAATTTTCTTTATCATAATAATATCCTCCTTTTAATTAAAACGACTTTGCCTCATTTTGATTATCGTTAAGTAATCCTACGTTGGCATTAAAACTAAGTGGCGCCGCAATTTTGAATCCTCCGTCAATACCGCCGGAAACAATCGGCTTCTCATCTGGATTTGAGAGCCGTCTGCTGTCGTCTGTACTGTCCGTAGCAGCGTTTCCGGTGATTTTGTCGCCTCTTGTTCTGATGTTTACAGCCGGTTTTACGGAAATTTTACTGTCTGCCAAAGACAAATCAGCCCCTAAAACGACTCTGGCGCTGCTATACGGCGCTACAGTATCTGTTTCGCTGTATTGGTAGATATTAGCATAAGTATTATCAGTAATTCCGGCAGTAGTGAAGATCTTTAGAGCGGACGATACAGGAAATGAGACAGAAATTCCGGCAAGTGAATTTCCGTATTCGTTACTAAAGTTCCTTGTTGGGTTCTTCGTAGTCCATGCGGCGTCCAAATTAAGCGCTGTGTTGGCAATAACATTGAGTAATCCGGCAGAAAAGTTGAATATTTCGATAGGTTTCCAAGTAAAATACGCATTCGGTAGCGTTATTTTGAGGAAATCCGAGAAGTTACGCCCACTTCCGGGCCCCCAGATTTCGGTATTACCCGATTCAGCCTGCGGATCGGACAACCTAAAATAGATATCCAACCTTTCATTTACAGCAATATTCAACCTGTAAGCCCAAGCAAACATCAAACGTCGATGAACGGGGATATATTCCAAGTCCGTACCGTTTGCATCAGTTCTTGAGAGAACTTCAAGGCGCGGATTGAAAGAGACCGAACCGCTTTGTTTAAACTTAGGGTAGTCGTTTTTCTTTTTTTCTTGAGCAATAGCCGACGCTTGAACACCTTCAATCTCGACAACCGCGTTATTAATTAAATCTTCCTGCACAATACTCCCCCGCCCTTGCGGTTCCTGTGCAGACACAACGACAGCAGCCAAAAATACTGTCGGCAACACTAACAATTTTATCATAATAACCTCTCCTTTAGGTTTAACTGTTATATTAAAAACAAGTATATTCACCATAAACATATTCGTTTTGTAGGAAATTACTAAACGGATAAACCTTTTGTCAAGAAAAAAATGAAATTTTTTATATTTTTTTTAATTTTTTTTTATGTCACAAACATTATAAACTGTGTACCGTTGTCAAGAGAAATTTGAAAAACCTTACTTTTTATGAATTTACTATTCCCTTTTTCCACTCGGCGAAGCTGTTGTCGAGGATTTTTTGTCGGGCGGTTTTTACCAGATTCATGTAGAAGTGTATGTTGTGTAGCGACAATAGGCGAAGGGCGAGGATTTCACCGGCAATGTAAAGATGGCGCAGATAAGCGCGGGAAAAATTGCGGCAACAATAACATCCGCAGGTCGGGTCGATAGGTGTGTCGAAGTCGCGGCGGTGTTGGGAATTGCGGATATTTACCGTGACTATCGCTGCTCTTGCGGCGCCGGCGGCCGACGTGTCCCAAGAATAAACGCTGCCGTTTCGCGCGTTTCTGGTCGGAAGAACGCAGTCGAACATGTCTATTCCACGGTCGATACATTCTAAGATGTCTATCGGCTTGCCCACTCCCATAAGGTATCGGGGTTTGTCGGGCGGCAGTTGCGCAGCGGTAAAACCGGCGACGGAATACATATCTAAACTGCTCTCTCCAACCGCAAGTCCGCCTACGGCGTAGCCGTCAAAACCAATATTTATTAATTCTTTGGCGCAGTAACTGCGCAAACTTTCGTTGATTCCGCCTTGGACTATTCCGAACAGATATTGGGGATAGCCGTGGCAAAAACCCCGCGGCGCTTCTTCGTGGGTTTCCTTGCAGATTCTCGCCCAGTTCAGCGTGCGTTCAACGGCTTTTTTTATTGCGGCGTCTTCGGCGGTCGAGGGTGGGCATTCGTCGAATTGCATTATGATGTCGGCACCTAAGGCGTGCTGGGTTTCGATGACGCTTTTGGGGGTGAAGAAGTGTTTTGAGCCGTCGATGTGGGACTGAAAATGAACGCCTTCGTCGGTGATTTTTAGGCTGTCTTTGAGTGAGAACACTTGAAAGCCGCCGCTGTCGGTGAGTATGGAACCGTCGTAGTTTTCAAATTTGTGCAAGCCGCCGGCTTCGCGGATTATTTCGCTTGTCGGGCGCAGGTGCAGGTGGTATGTGTTGGCGAGGATTATTCTTGCGTCGGCATCTATAAGTTCGTGCGGAGAAAGCGATTTAACGCTGGCCTGTGTGCCGACGGGCATAAATACGGGCGTTTGAATCTCTCCGTGGGCGGTGGTAAATTTTGCAGCGCGGGCAGCGGAGTTTTTAGCCGTTGCGATTAGTTCAAAAGCGAGCGTCGCTTCCGTAGGTAACATTAGCGAGCATCTCCTCCGTGGCGTTCAAATTCTTCTACGTTTATGATTGTTAAATTAGGTATTTCGGTTTTTAGGGCAGATGTGTCGGTTACGATTAATGTAAAGAGTTCTCTGTTATCGAAGAATCTGCTTGCTTCAAAACTGACCGAATCGGCAGGGATTAGCCTTAAACGTTTTTCGTATTCTATATAGTGGTCGTTTTTGCGTCCGTTAAATTCGTCTTTTAGAAAGGTTGTTACGCGGTCGGTGCTTGTGCGAAAGGCTGTGGGAAGCGAAAGGATAAACTGTTCTTTCTTTTCGTTGACCTCTTCGGCCGAGAATTTTTCGGCGGCTGTTTCGTAGATAATTTTTTGCGTAAGGCCGATTGCGCGATCGGTGTTTTCAATTCTTGTCGAAAGCGATACGTAGAAGGCACCGTCAAAATGGTAGGAACTTGAAAACATCGAATGAATCGAATAAGTAAGTCCGGCGTCGCTTCTCACCTGTGAGACAAGCCGCGAATTAAATCCCATTCCCAAAATGTCGTTAAAGACCGTCAGCGGGTAAAAACGGTCGTCGGGACGCTTGAACGACGGTAGGCCGGTCATTATATAGGACTGATTGAGGCCTTCTTTGTGGATGATAAGGGTTTTGGGTGTTTTGGC
>Ga0099364_10012314_pt1 | contig 11550 bp, 15 predicted proteins | sample TergutTh196P3_FD_73070 | JGI IMG/M metagenome (GOLD analysis project Ga0099364, IMG submission 73070) | Microcerotermes parvus P3 segment gut microbial communities from Pointe-Noire, Republic of the Congo - Th196 P3 | ecosystem: Host-associated > Arthropoda: Insects > Digestive system > Gut ...
ATGTTGTTAGGATGCTTGGCGAAACCGAACACATGTTCAACCGAACGCGCAATCTATAAAGCATGCCACTGCCGTTTGCCGGAGCAAGGATTGACAGGTCAAGGCGGAACTTTTGCACATAGCTCTACTACTGCGATGCAAAGAAGAACAAGTCCTAGCAGACCAAAAACGATGCCCAAATCCGACACGTGCATTTCGCCAATAGTCCGAATCACGTGTGCAGCGACGACATGACGTCCGTGGTACTCCGATGAAGGTGCGCCAGTTGCTTTGGCGGCAAAATATTCATCCCACCCGGCGACAAACGTAAGTATGCCGAACAGCGACAAGCCCGCTATGCCACCGCTGGCGTAAGCAATGATGCGTACTGTCCTGGCCGCAGTGCTCGTGATTGCTGAGCATGCACCTGCGATAGCCAACGACAGAAGTACGCCAATAATTAAATAGCCACGAAGTGCATTGAGATGGTCTAACGTCGTCATTTGACTCCTAACGGTTGAATTAACCGGCGCACGGTACGTGCGTCCGGGTTGAATGACGGGTTAGGCTGCGCCAGTTGCTAATCAATCCCACCATAGAAAGAGTCCCCGCTGCTCTTTGATGGCCTTTTCAAGGGCGGGCAACGATCCAACACCTTGATCAACAATGTCTGGGCAGAACTCGTAAACCTCACGTGCAAACGCTCTTATGTTCGTAGGTAGCTTGTTGAGCTTGAGCTGGATTGTGTCTGTTTCTGCCTGCCAGATATCAATGCCGTAAGAGGTATGCCATTTGCTCAGCTTTTCTTTCAGATGTTTGGTGACCATGTTGTAGTTCACCGCATCTGTTTTTGCTATTTCAAGAATGCCTAATGGATAATTTCCAGAACCCACTACGATCTCTACCCCGACAGCCGGAGGCTTAGTCAGGCTTTGAGTCGTGCCAATGAAGGCTACAAGGCCGGGGGGTAGCTTTTTGCGTACAGCCATGAGTGATGCCTCTGCATTCGGCTCGAGTACAAGTACAGACACTGCGCCGTCAAATTTATCTCGACCGAAGTCCCTGGTAGAGAAGGGGCGTACATCTGCCTTCGTAACCCCCTGAAGGATGTCTGACGCGATTTTGAGTTGCGGAGATAGCTCCGCATGTGTCGAGAACGAGGCAACCATCAGCGCTGCACCGAGGAGTAAGAGTTTTTTGATCATGCTGTGTGGGTTCGTAAGAGCCTAACGTTTATGTTAACCGGCACCCAAGCGCGCAGCGATTGGGTGTCCAGCGACCGAAGGGAGCGGGGTTGAACATGTTGTTAGGGAACCTCTGAACAAAAGTCTGTGTTATTATTCTAATAACATATTCGGAGGTTCGCCATGAAACAGAAAAGCTTTGCGTCGATCGCGTTTGAACAGAAGAAGAAACAAACCCGTCGTGAGCGTTTTTTGTCGGAGATGGATAGTCTGATTCCGTGGTCCGGGCTGTTATCGGTCATTGAGCCACATTACCCGAAGGCTGGGCGTCGTGGTCGCCAGCCGATGCCGTTGGAGACAATGCTGCGGATTTATTTTCTGCAGCAATGGTACGCGCTCTCCGACCCGGCGATGGAAGATGCGCTGCTTGAGATCGAATCGATGCGCCGTTTCGCCCACCTTGATCTGATGGATGACGCCTTGCCCGATGAGACGACGATCCTGAATTTTCGCCATCTTCTTGAGAAGAACGGTTTGACCCAGCAGATGTTGCAGTTGATCAATGAATTGCTACAAGCACGCGGTTGCTTGTTGAAAGGCGGCACGATGGTGGATGCGACACTCATCCACGCGAGCCCTTCGACCAAGAATCGTGACAGGCAGCGTGACCCCGAAATGCACCAAACCCGCAAGGGCAAGCAATGGTATTTCGGAATGAAGGTTCATGTCGGGGCCGACGCGCAAAGCGGGCTGGTTCATACGGTGGGGGTGACTGCGGCCAATGTGGCCGACGTGAGCGGCTTGCCTCATCTGCTGCGCGAAGATGACCGAGCGGTGTTTGGGGACAAGGGCTACGTTCATAACGGGTTGAAACGTTATGCGCGCTGTGCAGGCGTGTTCTGGGGGGTATCGCTCAAAGCGCGCCCCGGGCATCGGCTCGGTGAGGCCCACAAACGGTTCAACCGCAGGCTGTCATCGATTCGGGCCAAGGTTGAGCATGTGTTCCGGGTTATGAAATGTCAGTTTGGCTATCGCAAGGTGCGCTACAAGGGGATTGCGAAGAATGCCGCTCAAGTGTTTTCCTTGATCGGCCTAGCCAATTTGTACTTGGCCAGGCGAAAACTGTTGCTCAGTTGAGGGGCAAGTTGCGCCCAACGTGCCCGAAAAGGGCACAAAAAGCCTCCCAACTCCTTTGGGAGGGCAAGAAAAACGACTCATTTCTCTTCTTGAGAGCCAATGAATGGCTACGCGCTCGTTTTGAGATTCAAAAACTCAGATATTCAGAGGTTCCTTAGGACGCTTGGCGAAACCGGACTCACGCTCAACCGAACGCACGACCCGCAAAGGATACCACCTCAGCCTGCCAGAGCGGGATGTGACCACGAGGCCGAACGCTGAGCGGATGTGGCGAGAGAAAATGGAGTTGGAATATTCAGATCGTCTGCAAACTCAGATGCACGGCGATCTCTTGCCAAGACTCGTGATTGAAGAACATGTGTCCGGCGCCTACAAGGGCGTGAATCCTACTCATCGGAACGACGCGGGCACTGGCTTCGCCATTATCCAGCGGAACGAGTGGGTCGTTTGTGCCGTGCAGAACCAGAAACGGGCACCGAACCCGAGCAAGCTCTCTTTCCAACGGTGGCATGGTGGTCATTGCGTGGATGTGGTGTGTCGCCATCTGAGCATTGCGTGGATCGCCTTCGTAGAGATGGCGCGTGTATGCTGTGGCGGCTGCCGTGTCGAAGGTTCTGGAACCATTCAGAAAGCGCCAACTCGTCAGCCAGCCGGGCAAGTCCTGTTCAAACTCGCCCTGTGGATGATTGCGCATCAGGTTCTCCCAGGTTGCAGCGGAAGCGCTACTGAGGCCCAACGCTTGTGCCACTTTGGGCGAAACTGGCGGCCCCGCAGAAATGGACGTGGCCGACACCACCTTGTCAGGGTGCTGACACATGGCAATCTGCGTCAGGTAGCCGCCCATAGAGTGCCCGACGATGTGAGCATGTGGAACGCCAACGTGCTCAACGAGTGCAAGCATATCCAAAAGTAGTTCGTCGATAGGGTATTCGGCATCAAAATGCGTCGAAAGACCCGTGTCACGATGGTCGTAGCGGACGACATGGCGACCAACCGCTGCGAGACTGGCGCAGAAATCAGTAGGCCAGAACTGCGCTGGCGCTCCCGCGCCCGACACCAGCAGAACAAACGGATCGCCATTTGAACCAAATACATCAAAACGGAGGCGGACGCCGTCCCGAACGATGGCTTCCGGCATTGCATTTCCTCTGTAACGAGTTCAGGTGGTTGATGCTCCTAACGTTTATGCTAACCGGCACCCAATCGCGCAGCGATTGGGTGTCCAGCGCGCGAAGTTGAGCATGTTGTTAGGACGCTTGGCGAAACCGAACTCCCGCTCAACCAAACGCACGACCCGAAAAGCATACCACTTTCGCCTGCCAGAGTGGGATGCGACTGCAAGGCCAAACACTGAGCGAAAATAATGCAGGAGACTGAAAACGGCATAGGCACGGTCTTGAGCACGAATGCGGCATCTGAGCACCTAACGCTGGAGCGATTTGTTAGCGCATTTTGTTCCAAATGAAGCATGCCAAGAAAGTAAAGGCTGACACAATTGGCACGCTTATTGATAGCCCAACCAATATTTCCAAATCAGCTACATCTTCGGCATTTTGAGCGCCATATAGAGTGGCAAGATATTCAGCGATCGGCTTTGGAAACTCAGGAAACATTTCAGGGTGGATAAGCCAAAGCCGAGTTAAAAGCATAGAGGCGATGACAATCCACAAAATGAGAGCCACTACCTTTGTGGGGCGTTTCATCTGACGAAAACCTTCAAGCTAGTGCCTGGAATTTCGGCTTGGGCGGAACCCTTTAGCATGGCTCTCAAGCGTTGAAAGTCACTGTGAGACTCAATGGTTATGCAACCTTCACTTATGCCGAGAGGGCCTTTAGGATGCAGCCGGAAACTTCCCCTCTTGACCTTATTGCAGTAGGTGATGTCATCAATTTTTTCGTCGATCGCATATAGCGCGAACCAGTCTCTACGATCATTGAACATGTCACGAAGAGGGCCAAGGAGTCCGCCAGATTGACGGTCAAGGATGTAGTAAGTTCCAGGGGGAATTGGGCCAACATTCGCATGGCATGCATATTCGCGCCGATTAGTATGCGCACCGAGCTCAGAAAAAGCGGGAAACGACACTGCACCACAATGCAGGGAGCTCATCGGTTTGCCGTTTAGTTCAAAAGCACAATTGAGCATTTGATTCCTCTCCAATGGATGGGTTTGTTGTTCGCTAACTACATACAGATAACTTGTCTTGGATGGAGCAGCGTAGTCTAACCTTCGACTGCTGTCAAACTTCCTAACGTTTATGTTAACCGGCACCCAAGCGCGAAGCGATTGGGTGTCCAGCGACCGAAGGGAGCGGGGTTGAACATATTGTTAGGATGCTTGGCGAAACCGGGCTCCCGCTCAACCGAACGCACGACCCGCGAAGAATACCACTTTCGTTTGCCAGAGCGGGATGCAAGTGCGAGGGCAAACACTGACTGGAATGCAATGTTAGGCACTATGCTTTCTGAGAATTTCAGCCTTTTTCTTTAGAAATTCATCATGCGAAATTTCCCCTGCACTTCGCGAAGACTCTAATTCTTTCAACTCTGCGCTTAATTCCTGCTCCAAGATATAAGGCATATCCCAGGGGGGATAACCACATCCAGCGGCGTAGGCTATCTCTTCTGCGCTATAGCCAAGATCATGCATTTCGTGGAGAAATTCCCAGTCACTCATTACTTGCTCCTTTTTGCCTAACCACACAAGACATCCTGTCTTGAGAGAGGAGAGAGGTTTCCGCTGCCTAACGCCTAAGTTAACCGGCGGCGAAGCCGTCCGGGTTGAACGCAATGTTAGGTGCTGTGATCTTGTTGATGATCTGTTCCTGCATAAATCCACATCGGCACCGTTCGGCCCGCTCGCGTGAACCCCATTGCTTCGTAGAAACGTAGCGCATCACCATCGGCGGTGAGCATGAGTTGGTGGAAGGAACGATAGCGATTCAGCATCGCTTCCATTAGCGCGCGACCGATGCCTCGACGATACACATCTGGATGAACCAGCATGTGCGGAAAGTACACGACCAGACACCCATCTGATATTGCGTTCGCCAGACCCACGAGCCTGTCGTCAACCCGAGCAGTCGCAAGCGAGTGCGAGTTTCTTAAAGCCGACATCAATTCGATGGGTTTGTTCGCCGCCGACCAACCGTTTGCTGTGTAGAGTTCGACTACTTCATCTGCTTTGATCGAGTCGTTCAAACTCACAACAAAATTCATCGCCTCTCCATGCTTTGCCTAACGCCTAAGCTAACCGGCGGCGAAGCCGTCCGGGTTGAGCGCAATGTTAGGCACACAGCGTAATTTAATGCGCAACTTACTCATCATCATCTTCTTCTAGGTCAAATATCATGGAGGTGATAACGAGCCAGCCATACTCATACCAGTCGAAATTGAGCATTTCCCGAAAACTGTTACTCCAAGATTCACCTGCGAGTTCTGGGCATTCATTCAAAATATCTGGATTGTCCTGCTCAATAGCTCTTTGAATGCAGTCATTGTTTTTTTGAACTTGACTAAAATACCACCTTGCAACTTTTTCCAATTCGTCGTCCTTGTCATACAGCGTTGTGCTCAGATCATAAAAAATACTGCTGGCATCCAGATGAAACCAAGGATGGCGAGCGCGTTCATCAAGCAACTGAAATATTTTTTGGCGAGCCTTTTGGAAAGTCGGTATATCATCCACGAGGGCTTCGGCATGTTTGTCAATAAATTCATATAACCTCCGAAGAGCTGCGATACCACCAGCCGCATCAGCATACAGCCCTAATTCATCATTTTCGTAGTTATAGCTATTTTCTTCTATACGAGGACGACTACTAACTAAAGGTTGAAGCATCAAAGGAAATTCGTATCCCCATTCCATAAATGGCTGACACGGATCTTCATTAGAGGCGATTTCAGCTTTGTTGTAAAGATAAAGGCGATCAGACATAAAATTTCCTAAAGAAAGAGTGGCTAAGAAATGCTAACACAGTACACAATATGATAGCACACAGCCTAACGCCAAAATTAACCGGTGGCGAAGCCGTCCGGGTTGAATGCAATGTTAGGCCCCAAGCGATGATGCGCCTACTCCCCTGCAGCTTTGAGGAACCATTTTGTTGCCTGAGCAGCATCCGGCGAGACCCCTTCGCCGTCTACATACATCAAACCGAGCTTGGTCATTGCGGGCGCGTAGCCCTGATCGGCAGCTTTGCGGTACCAAGATGCAGCCTGAGCGACATCTCTCGCAACTCCATGACCGTTCTGGTACATGAGACCTAGATTGAATTGAGCATCAGCAGCACCCTGCACGGCAGCTTTTTGAAACCAGAACTTCGCCTTGATAAAGTCTCGTGAAACACCACGGCCTTGTGCGAACATCAGGCCAAGGTTGTATTGAGCTGCGGGGTCGCCTTGCTCAGCGGACTTGCCATACCAGAACGCAGCCTGACTTAGATCCAGCGTGATGCCGTCACCTTGTTCATACAATGTTGCAAGATTGTATTGGGCATCGCCATGCCCTTGCTCGGCGGCCAGACGATACCATTGCTCTGCTTGCTCCACATCCTGCTTATCATGATAAGCCAGCGCAAGGCGATATTGCGCGCATGCATCACCTTTTTCGGCAAGTTGATGGTCTTTCATAGATGTGATGCTTCCTTTTGTTGATGTGTAGCACGGCGATTTTACCAGCCTAACTTGATTGGAGTTGAGCGACTGTCACGCGCGGAAGGCCGTTGGGTTTGCGTAAGCCTGTTCCGCGGACTGTCGCTCGAACGACGGGTTCTGCGACGTTGGGGCGGGGAGCACCCCATCCCTGCATTTGGTGCGACGCCTTGCCCGCTCCACCGAACCCAGCAATGCTGTACCTCCGCTGCGCTGTAAGTGTGTCCGCATAAGCTCGCTTATGCCGCGCACTGTAAGCGCAGCGCATGCTAGCAGAATTTCCTCGGTTTATAAACACCATCCACCTTGTGTATAATATCGGGTTTTTTTACCGCAGCCCTAATGTCGAAGAACGTTTATGTTAACCGGCACCCAAGCGCGCAGCGATTGGGTGTCCAGCGATCGAAGGGAGCGGGGTTGAACATGTTGTTAGGATGCTTGGCGAAACCGGACACACACTCAACCGAACGCACGACCCGCAAAGAATAGCACTTCCGTTTGCCAGAGCGGGATACCCCTGCGAAACCATACGCTGACTAGATGCAAGATGGTTTTCGACGCCAATGTGGTGATTGGGTACCTCACGACCTCTACGCTAGATTTTGACTGGCGCAATTCTGCGATGTGCAAAATACATGAACAATGCCCCAAAGACAGAAAACGCTGTTCCGGCCCAAACATACCAGTCATTCATACCGTGTGTCAGTGCCCATACTCCAACGCCTGCATATCCTAGGTAGGCTGTTGTTCCTGCGTATTTCATAATGAGGCGGTCAGTCAACATTCTTTCTAGTTGCTGCGGCACGAATGGAATAGACTTTAACTTCTGTGAGATGCCTGTTAAAGCAGAGAATCGTAAAAATTTGGAAACCCCTTTTATTTTTCCAGTTATACAGAAAGACTGTGAGTCATCTCCATTGTGAACAATTTGGATAACAAAATATTCCCTATAGTCCAGATACTCGAACTCAATTGGATAAGATTGATATTCATCCGAATTTGAAGGTAGTCCGAGCTTTATTGCATTTGTTGAAGAGCTGAAGTTTGTTATTTGAATGTTGAGTACGTCAATATTAATGGGGCAAATTATCCTAATGGGATCCGCAATAACGAGATTGTTCTTGTCTATGGTTTCTCGCCCTTCATTCCAAAAAACAATTTTTGTAACTGTGATTCGACTTTGTGGTTGACCACGATAATGAAGTTGGAGGCCATCTAAAGTTTTGTCGACTCCTTCGATAAGTGTCTTATTTGAGTACTCATAACATGGAATACGCTCCTTTTTGGCTTTGGCGTAGAAGACTGCTGCCAGAACTAGACCTAGGAGGCCGATAACGGATCCGCCGAGTGTTATCCAGGGATTGGATGCAAGAGAACTGATCGTTGTAGGATCCATAGTCTTTGAAACTCCTAACGTTTATGTTAACCGGCACCCAAGCGCGAAGCGATTGGGTGTCCAGCGACCGAAGGGAGCGGGGTTGAACATGTTGTTAGGACGCTTGGCGAAACCGAGCACACGCTCAACCGAACGCACGACCCGCAAAGAATAGCACGGTCGTCTGCTAGAGCAAGATACGCTTGCTAGACGCCCCCCTGAAAGTGTTGATCGACCTTACGCCTAACGATTGAAAACATCTTTACTACGTCTCCGTCATCATAGAAGACCTTGCCGTGTGAGTGGCCTTCGTCGGTTTTCATGCCCGCGTAATTGTCATCAAATTTGACTATATCGTGTTCTCGCTTGCAGTGCTCGCGCAGTTCCGGCAGGTGAACATCCCCGTTCTTCTCTAGGTCGAGAAATGCGCGAATTATCTTGTGGTTAACTTGAGTGGGACGATGTGCCCAAAGCTCGATACGATGAAGTTTTTTGAAGTCACCATTCGATTTGTCCGGCTCGCTAGTCGTATAGGCCGTGCTTGGAGGCGACCTCAGTTCCTGTACAACCCAAGGTAGATCCTTGCTTTTCCGTACGTAAATGGAAAAAAACGACCCTGCCGTAAAGATGCCCTCGGGTACTGCGAGCAGAGGACTCCAATGTGCCGTGCCGTCTCTTGAGTTCTCCGCCTTTGTGATGAGTGCAACAGTATCGTGCTCAAAGAAGTAGCCAAGAAGTTCAGCTTGGGTGAGGGGCTGGTCACGCTTAAACATGTGCAAGGCCCTATCGTTGCGAGACAAGATATGGCCTCGCTGCAGACCTTTCGCCGTCTTGTTCAGGGCGATGCACTCAAGAGCGGCCCTGGAGATTGAGACAACGCGCCACATGTCCCGTGATTCCGCTGCAGTCTCAAATGTTCGCTGCTTGATCCGTAGGCTGACATTCGCAGCGAACAAGTAGCTATAGAGCCCGAACAGGAACTGAGCTGTGGACGAATCAACGCGGTGAGGACGGTTCAGTGGATGAGTGGGCATGAAGCGTCAATTCCTTCCGTGTGGCTTGGGCAGGCTATCTTGCGAAAGTCTGCGTCTCCTAACGTTTATGTTAACCGGCACCCAATCGCGAAGCGATTGGGTGTCCAGCGCGCGAAGCACGCAGGGTTGAGCATGTTGTTAGGATGCTTGGCGAAACCGACAGCAAGCCCAACCGAACGCGCGATCCGCGAAGCATACTAGGGAATGCGCCGAGGATGAACACCGAAGCCTAATTCTTGAAGCCGAGCAACTTCCGCCTTTAGTTCTGCGACTGCTTTAGCCAACTGCTTTCCTTTCAAGCGATGTCGTGACTCCGTAGCATCAATGACAGATATTTCGCGTGGAGAGGTGTTAACAATGTGGCCACATGGGATAACGGCAACAACATTCGTGCGAGGGGAGATTTCTCGACTAGGGTTAACCTCCAACACGGATGGAAAGAAAAGCTTACCTTCAGAGTCGATGGCTTCGATGCGTTCCAACCGCATCTCGTGAGAAGAGGGGTTGATTATCTTGATTGAAAAACCAACAAATGTCCCGACTCCATCGTCGTTAACGTGATTAGACCAACCGCACAATAGCCTAAGGCGTGGTCTTCCAAAAAACCACGTTACAAGAGAGGACAGTGGATTCAGCAGTGCTTCAATCATGGAGCCAATTTACCTAACTACGTATGGACAGTATATCTTAAGAAAGTCCGCGCCTCCTAACGTTTATGTTAACCGGCACCCAAGCGCGAAGCGATTGGGTGTCCAGCGACCGAAGGGAGCGGGGTTGAACATGTTGTTAGGATGCTTGGCGAAACCGAACTCACGCTCAACTGAACGCACGATCCGCAAAGCTTACCACTGTCGCCTGCCGGAACGGGGGCTGTCAGACCAAGTCTGAACTCCTACACCTTACGCTCAAGGTGAGTACGCTACGAGGCTTTATCGCGTGAAGTCACTTCGACCGCAGGGTTAGCCTTCTCTCGAATTGTTGGCTTGAGTTTCTCCCACGCATTGAGAAACTCGATCTGACTGAGAATCGCTACTCTAGCTTGCGCATCATCAGTGAGATTGTGAGTGGCACCGATAGCCGCAACAATTTCAAAGTGCGTCGGAGATCGATCCTCTACTTCAAGGAAAATCGACTTAATAAGACTAAGCCTCTTTTGATTAGCGGCTTCACGTAGTGTCCCCACATTTCTGATGCCACGGCTCGTCAAGAGCTTGAGCAATCCGTCAATTTCACGTTGTGCACAACTTATGCCGATTTCACTCAGAACTGGTGGTAAATTTTCGGCATTGAGTGGGTCTAGGTCTCGGTAGGTGACTTCTTCTTGGAAACGGGCCAATTCTTCGTAAAGGAGATTGAAATGTTCATCTATTGCGGTTAGCTGCGAGCTAATAATCTGGAACTGCTTCTTCACCGCGAATGAAGTACGCTTGTTCGGCTTGTACCCGAGGATATGCTCTATTTCTCCCCAAACATCTTCGACCAATGTTCTGACTTGAATTTCGAACCATGGTCGATCTACAAGAGGAATTGCTGAAGATCGGAGGCGAACTACATAATGGATAGACGCATATCCGCTTTCTTTTTTCTCCCAATGAACGTGTTCTAGGCCAAACCGTTCCCATAAATCACGGCTAAGGTACGCAACGGGCGGGTCGGCTGCTGAAATTTCGAGAACTTCGCTGTGGCGCAATGCGTGATCGACCATTGGAAGGTTCGATAGAAAGTAAACAACGATCCGTGCGCCCAAAGTATCTTGCATTCCTTTAATGCTTTCGGCAGAAAATCCGTTTGGGAATGAGGATGGTTTTCGCAAAATCTTGTCGGCAACACTTTCAGGACGTTTGATGCGGGTAATGGATCGCTTTATTGGCGATGGCGCAGGCATGCGACTGGAACTGACCTGATTTACCCAAGCTGTTGGCTGACGCCAATAGCTAAAGAAGTTTCTTAGTTCTTGTTCTGTAGGTAACAGGACTGTGCGTACGTATTCGTCATACAACCGAAGGAATTCTTGTTGTTGGGCTGAAATCACTAAGATGACTCCTCGATAAGCCTAACGTTGATGTTAACCGGCACCCAAGCGCGAAGCGATTGGGTGTCCAGCGACCGAAGGGGGCGGGGTTGAACATGTTGTTAGGACGCTTGGCGAAACCGGACTCACGCTCAACCGAACGCGCAATCCGCGAAG
>Ga0099364_10012315_pt1 | contig 11550 bp, 8 predicted proteins | sample TergutTh196P3_FD_73070 | JGI IMG/M metagenome (GOLD analysis project Ga0099364, IMG submission 73070) | Microcerotermes parvus P3 segment gut microbial communities from Pointe-Noire, Republic of the Congo - Th196 P3 | ecosystem: Host-associated > Arthropoda: Insects > Digestive system > Gut ...
GGCTTCTTCCAGAACGGCCATTTCCACATCCAGATACCATTTATAGCTACTGCCCTCGTCCGTGCCGCTAAAGAGGTTTTGGGCATCGTGCATATAAAGGACGGGAAAGCGCCTGTTTCCGTCATAGCTTTGGGGCAGCCAGACCCGTATCGTACGCGTCCTTTTGTCGGCAAAGGTCGTCATCTCGATGTCGAAAGTGACTATTTTGCCATGCGCGATGGCGTCCTGGCCGGGTAATATGTTCAGGTTTTTTTGCATAAAATCATCTCCAATCCGCCCGACACCCACACAGCATAGCTCAAAGCAGCCATAGCGTCAGGCCCCCAACCTTGCGAGCAATCGGGAGGGGCTGTCGGCAACGCCAATCCGCCGAGGCTCACGGCTGACTCACCGGCATGAAAAACGGCGATAATACTATCCTCGCCCGCCGTCCGCCTGACGGCGTATAGCTGCCCACCTTTTTCCGCGCTCAGCACCTCATAATCGCCGTGGATTACGGCGCGATTTTTACGCAAGCCCATCGCCTGCCGGAAAAATGCGCCCATGTCGTTGCCGCTCCCCCACGGCATGGCCCGCCGGAACTCTGTCTCTGCCCATCCCTCCACAGCCATCTCATCACCATAGAACACGCTGGGTACGCCGGGAAAAATAGCCAGAAACAATACCGCCATCCTGAAACGACGCTCATCGCCGGCACATAAGCTGAGGAAGCGGCTGACATCATGGCTATCCAAGAGATTGAGCTGTCCTTGCACGATGCCGCGCGGATAACGCATCCGCATCTGGCCGAGTCGGGCATCGAATGTGGCCGCATCCATGCTGCCGAGGGCAAAAAAGTCACGGCAGATCTTACGGAAATCATAGTTCATGGCCGAATCGAACATATCACCCCTGAGCCAGCTCTCGGCACCCTCCCATATCTCGGCAATCAGCACACAATCGGGATTGCAAGCCTTGGCCGTGCGGCGAAAAGCCCGCCAAAATTCCCGGTCCACTTCGTTGGCCACATCCAGACGCCAACCGTCAATATGGTATTCACTAATCCAGTGGCGGCAGACCTCGATAAAATAGTCCCTGACGGCAGGGTTAGCGGTGTTCATCTTCGGCATCTTCGGCTCATGGGCGAAACAGGCATAATCCGGGCGCACGCCTTTTGCCGGATATGTCACCGGATACTTCAGGTCGTAAAACCAGTCCGCATATTTAGAGTCCTGTCCGTTTTTCAGTACGTCCTGAAAGGCGAAAAAGTGATGCCCGCAGTGGTTGAAGACCCCATCTAAAATCACGCGCAGCCCCATGTCGTGGGCGCGCTCCACCAACTCGGCAAAATCGGCGTCGCTGCCAAAACAAGGGTCAATGTGGAAATAGTCGATCAGGTCATATTTATGATACTCGCCCGCCGTAAAAATCGGATTCAAGTAAATGCAATTAAAACCCAGATTTTTGATATAGCCGAGATTGGCGGTGATACCGCGAAGCGTACCGCCATGTCTGGATTTGACAATAGCGTCGCCATCAAGACGGATATTTTGCCCGCCGCCATCCAATATGCCTTCGCCGTTAGCAAAGCTGTCGGGGAAGATATTGTATACCACCGCCTCTTTGAACCATGCGGGCACATCGCTTATCTCTTCACGGCGGATAAAAGGATACTGGTAAATATCCGTGCGATCGGGCGCTATCTCGGCCATGAAGCGGTCATTGCAATAGAGCAACCTCTCGTCCGCCGACACAAGCTCAAAGAAGTAGCATACCCGCTCAAATCCCGGTGTAAAGCTAATCTCGAAATAGTCAAACAGCTCATCCTGCGTCACTTTCGCCATGGATAGTGAAAGAAAGCGAACCGGATCGTTATCATCAACACGGTCGCCATAGCATAGCACGCAGGCGCTCAGATTCTCACGCGCCGCCCGCAGACGGATGGTCAGTTGTGCCTCAGCGGGCGCGTAGGCGTACTGGGACAGCGGTATATGTAAAATCGCTTCACGGTGAATCATGGGTAAACCTCATATTCTACTAACATTTCTTCGACAACCCGGAAGAATGTCAGCTTTATCGACATTCTTCTGCGTGAAGGAGCTTCCTTGCCCCGCAAGGAAGCGTTATATTTCTTAGACACGGTATTTTCGTGTCTTAGAAATATACTTCACGTTTCCCCTTTATTCGCCCCGGCGGCCAGCCCGGTAATCAGAAACTTCTGGAATACCAGATACAGTGCCGTGATAGGCACGGAAATCAGGATCGAACCGGCGCAAAAAGCCGTCAAGTCGGCCTGTATGTCCTGAGGATTGGACATATTGAACAATCCGACGGCCAACGTCTGCTTGTCCATGCTTTTGATTAAGTAACGCGGCAGCATAAAGTCCATCCACGGCACCATGAAAGAGATAAGGGCGATGAAGGAAATAATAGGAACAGACAGCGGCAGGAGGATTTTCACGAACACCTGTAGTTTCGACGCCCCGTCGATATAGGCGGCTTCATCGATGGATCGGGAGAGATTTTGCAAATTTCCCCGGATGAGCCAAATATTGATGGGGATGGAGCCGGCTACATAAACAATAACCAGCATATTCAGGTTGTCGAGCATCCCAAAGTTTAGGGCGATCATGAAAATGGCGATCAGACCCATAAAGCTAGGGAATGTCTGCAAAACCATGGCAGCCAACATCCCGCTTTTTCTACCCCGAAAGCGAAAGCGCGCGAAAACGAAGGCTGTCATGGTATTGACCAAAACCGAAAAAATCATCGTCATCACCGCCACATATCCGGTGTTACGATACCAGTTCAGATATTTCGTATCTTGAAGCAGTCGGACATAATTATCCAGGGTGACATTCAGGGGTATAATACTCGTCCGACCCAGATTGTTGATTGGATCAAAGGACGTGCCTATCACCCATAGGAGGGGATAAAGGATGAAAATCGACATGATAATCAGCACAATATAAATCAGCAAATGTATCAGGACTTTTCTCACGATCGACCAAGTATTTATTCGTTTATCCTTCACGTTACTCCTCCTTGAATGATTTAGTTCTCATCAGGTTGATGCTGCTCACGGTGGCGACCACGATAAAGACCAGGATGGACACGGCTGATGCGATGTTGTACATACGGTAGTCGAGGGTGAGCTTGAAAATCCACGTAATCAACAGGTCGGTTGACCCCGCCATTTGCAAGGCCGGGTCACGCGGGCCGCCTCCCGTCAGGAAATAGACGGCGCCAAAATTGTTGAAATTGTTGGTTATGCTCATGATAATCATCGGCGTGGTGCTAGTCAGGATGACCGGCAGCGAAACATATCTGAATTTCTGCCAGCCCGAGCCGCCGTCTATGGCCACGGCTTCATGCAGCTCAGGGGACACCTGCGTCATCGCCGCTGATATCAGGGCCATGAAATAGGGAAAGGCCAGCCATGTGTTTACCAGTATAAGCGTCATTCTGGCCCAGTTGGCCTCGCTCAGAAAGGGGATGGCCTGACCGGTGATGCCCGCGTCCAGAAGCAGTTGGTTAAACACACCCCTGTTGCTGAACATGGTTTTGAACATTAACAGTGAAACCAAGGCCGGCATGGCCCAAGGTAAAATAAAAATACCGCGCCACATGGGCTTGAAACGGATGCCTTTTGTGTTGATCAACACCGCCATCAAAAGCCCCAAGCCGAAAGCCATGAATGTAGCGGCAAAGGCCCAAAACACGTTCCAAGTGAGCACCCTGATAAAAGTAGTGTTCCATGCCGGAAGCGTAATTATGTCAGCAAATGTCTTAAAGCCCGTCCAATCGACCAGTTTTAGCGGCGGTATCGCGTTGGCGTTATAATTCGTGAACGCGACTAGCACGGAGAACAGCACCGGTATTATCGAGATGAAAAAGACGAGGACGGCGCCGGGGGTGATCATTATATATTCAAATGAACTTTTCCACAGACGTTTGACATAAGTGATACTGCTTATTGCTTCACCCTGCTCGATCTGTAGCCTAGAGCGGTATGCGTCACGGATATTCCATATCCAGATCAGGCCAAAGAAAAGCAGTATGACCGTGGAAATAATACCGCCTATCATCAACATGATGGAGTGGTCGTAGACAAGCGAGGCGGAGCTTTCGCGGGGTATGTCGCCCAAGGTTATCAGACCCCATAGCCCCTTTGTAAAATAACCATAGTTGCGAAAGCTAGGTTCCGAAGCCCCCATCAGCACGTCCCATGTACCGGTCGATAGTTCGACCAGTAACAGGACGCACTGGATGAGAAAGAAGAAGAAGCCCTTCAAAGCCTGTTTGTTGATGACCTGTCCGCTACCCCAGATAATGGCGGAGCAAATCGCCGCGATGATTTTCATATTTCTTCCCCCACTTCGTCACTACTGCCCTCAATCGTACATCGACAGTCCGGCGGCATTTAGCAGCAGTTCGTATGTTTCCATCGCCTTTTGCTGGGCATCTTCGATCGACAACAGCCCTTCCCATGCGAATGTGTGCAGCTCTGTCCACGGCTCCCAGATATACATGGCTTCAGGTATGTTGAGCGCGGGGAAGGTAAAAGGGGCTTGCTCAGCCATGCCAATCATCATTTCGTTTTCCGCAAAGCCCGCGATGGAGGAGAGGTCTTTTAGCGCCGGCAAGGCGCCAAGGACGCTGTAAACATAGCCCGCCACCTCCTCTGATGCCATGTATTCGGCGAAGGCAAAGGCAGCGTCGGGGTTTTTGGCGTAACTGGAAACACTTATTAAACGCGAAGCCGAGAAAACATGGGGCTGCTTGCCGCCTATGGTCGGCAACTTGGCCGTGCCGAAATTCAAACCGGCTTCAATGGCGCCCGAAGCCGCCCACGGACCGGTGATGCAATAAGGCGCCTCGCCCCTTTGAAAAGGTGTGACCACACCTTCCCAACCGGCATCCTGTGCCGTATAGTCGAACACTGCTCTTAGATTATTGACGATAAAGGAAAGGCCGGCCGTCATTTCCGGGCTGTCAAATCCGGGGTTTTTCCAATCGTTTCCATCCGCGCCAAAGGGCCTGTAGCCGAAAGTCGAGGTAAATGCAAGGGCGTGGAAACCGTCGCCTGTCGGCCAACGCATGGCATACTTGTCGGCGGCGGGGTCGTTGTAGGAGGCGGCAAACGCTATGATTTCTTCCATCGTCGTCGCCGGAGTGTCAATCAGGTCTTTGTTATAATAGAGCGATATATGTTCAATGGTAATCGGTACGCCATAAACCCTCCCGTTGTATGTTCCCACGGAAACGGGCGTTTCCAGTAGCGCATCCTCGACTTTGACTTGCAGCCAATCTGGAAACGGTTCCAATTGCCCGTCCATAATCGAATTCGTGATTGCGCCGTCTTGTAACATCAGGACATCGGGGCCTATTCCGGCGGGACCATCCAGCGACAGCTTATCGCGGGCATCCAAACCGACAATCTCAAATTGGATATTTACATCTGGATATATGGCGTTAAATCCCGCGATTACCGCCGCGGCAAAGCTGCCTTGGTCATCCATCCAGACGATCATGTCACCGCTAATATCGGAGCTGGCGGTGTCGTTGTCGCTGCTATTGTCGGTGCCGGTGTTGCCGCCGCCGCTACCGTCGGCTGTGCTGTCCGTGGCGGTCGTGCCGCCTGATGTGTCCGTGCCTCCGCCAGAACTACCACCGGAACAGGCGGCGGTAAATGTCAGCACGAGTGCCAAAGTAAGAGCCAGTAACTTTTTCATGGTAAACCCTCCTCATGGTGCGTCATTCCGCAATGCTTTTGTGCGGAATCCCCCACGTAGGGGATTGCGGGTCAAGCCCGCAATGACAGGTTGCTTTTCATAACTCGCTTTACACTACCTATAAAGCTAATGTTTCGGTTACATGTAAATAGTAAGTCAATTATCCTTATTTAGTCAACATATTTTACGAAAATCTATTGATTTATTTACGAAAACGATGTAGTATTATCGTAATGAAAATAGCTTTATTTTCGTAGAGTGATTCCTGCATAATCCTCACTGCGGGGAGACGCGTTGCGGAATGACGAAAATGCAAAGGAGGAGCAAGATGGCAGTGACAATCAAAGACGTGGCCCGCGAGGCGGGTGTTTCCATTTCCACGGTGAGCAAGGTTATCAATAACTCACACGAAATCTCCGAACCTACCGCCGCCATGGTTCGGGAGGTGATGCAGCGCATGGACTATACGCCCAATGTCCGAGCCGCTAGCTTCAAGCGGCGTCAATCCCGCCATATCGCCTATCTGACGGTGCTGAGAAAGGGGGAGGCTTTTGTCAATCCCTGGTTGTTCGAGTTTCTCTGCGGCACCCACGGCGCACTGGCCCGCAAGGGTTACAGCATCGCCCTGGTGAATGTCTGCGGCGACGAAAAACCCGGTGACACGTTAAAATCCGTCATATCCGCCGGGGGGCATGACGGCGTCATTGTCCATGGCGAGGCCCTCACCCGCGATACCGCGACAATGCTGGCGCGGAGCAGCTTTCCCCATATCGTCGTCGGTAAACCGGAGTTCGATAGCCCCGTGTGTTGGGTGGACAATGATAATGCCCTAGCCTGCGGTATCGCCGTGCGGCATTTGGCCGAGGGTGGGGCGCGGCATATCGCCTTCATCGGTGGAGGCCCGGATGACAGCATAACAAAAAAACGTTTGGCGGGTGCATATGCGATGCAAAGCGAACTGGGTTTGATTATGGGAGAAAGCGACATCCATCACACAGATTTCAGTATCGGTGAAAGCCGCGTCGCCGCCATGAAGTTGTTGACGCGCGCCGACCGACCCGACGGCATCATCTGCTTGAACAACATAATTACTATAGGGGTACTCCGGGCCGTGCATGAGATGGGCCTGAGTATGCCCGCGGATCTGCAAATCATCGCCTTCGACGAATACCCCTTTTCGCGGATAATGGATCCACAGCCGACGGTGGTGAACATCGACGTCCACGACCTAGGCGAACAGGCGGCCTCGCAGCTACTGAAAAACATCCGCAATCCGGCCTTGCATGTGCAAAGCTATATCACCCTGCCGGAGCTTATCATTGGCGGAACAACGAGGGTGGGGGAGAAGCCTTCCAACTAAAGGCCCCGGCATCTTATGTGTCCGTTTTTTAGTAAAACTTTACAACTCATGACAAAGTGCTATACTTGGATTAGTTCTATGGCATAGGAGGACGCAGCCATGACACTCTACGAAGCCATCTTTGCCCGGCGGAGCGTCCGCCAATATGACAAGTCGGCGCTTGATGCGGCGGCACTTTCCGAAATAGAGGATTATGTGGGCGCTGTCAAGCAACTGCCGGGGCAGACCGCGACCTTTGAAATCGTGGACGGCACGAAACTCAAAGGCGGTATCGCCCCCTATGCGATTTTGGCACAGGCCGACGACAGCAGCGCGGCGTTTGTAAACATCGGCTACACACTCCAGAGCGTCGATTTGTGGTTGCAAAGTAAGGCTTACGGCAGTGTTTGGTGCGGGATGGCCAAGCCGCAGGAGCCTAAACAGGACTATCGGATTTTACTCGGCTTCGGTCAAACCAGCCTTCCGCTCCGCAGGGGCGAGGAGGACTTCAAACGCAAGAAACTCTCTGAAATCAGCGACACGGACAATGCCATCGCCCGCGCCGTGCGGGTTGCGCCCTCGGCTGTCAATTTCCAACCGTGGCGGCTTTCGTTTGCCGACGGCAAAGTCATAGTCACAGCCAATGTGCGCGGCGTGGGGAAATTATTGCCGGGGCGCCTCTTTCTCTTTGACATCGGTATCGCCCTCCGCCACGTCGAAGTCGCCCTCGGACAAGAGGGCCATGCGGTGACGGCTTTTGAGTTTAAGGGCGATGACAGGGATTTGACGGTCGAGCTTACTTATAATTAGCACCAAAAACAGAGCGACAAATTTAACATCCGATGGTTGCCCATCGGATGTAGTGTTCTCGGTACAGGATACTCCTTTGACTGCCCCATCAGGGCTGCCCGGTCTTCCTGTATGACTTTATTCTACTACATTTACTTTTGGAGTTCAACTACTTTTTCCGATAGAGCTGTCCCCTCCCGCTTTACCTTGCCAAACCCTCGCACCCTTTGCTATAATGAACCATTCCCATGGATTGAGAGGATTCGCATTGAAAAAGCCCGCCGCCGACAAAGCGCTTTTGGCCACCGTAAAAATTTTGGCCGTCCTGATCGCCGATATATTTTTGCGGCGCGTCGTCCCGCTCGAATTTTGGCGAATCAACACAAAAGACTTTATCCAAAAATGGTACGACAACGAAACCGTATCCCTGCCTCAATGGCTCTCCATATTTTGGAACAGCAACAACCGCGAGTTGATAATCAACATAATTTTGGTCGTCATTGTAATTATATTTCTTTTCCGTTTCCGCTTCAAAAAAGCCGAAAATTTCCGCTTTTCACGGCGCACAATACTTATCGCCCTGTTGTGCCTCGCCGTGTCGGTAATAGGCTTTATGTATGTACGTCGTTATGATTTATTATACGACGGCTCTTCCTGGCAATGGCGCGTATCGCAAATGATACAGACCCTTGTCATCGTGGCGCTTTTTGAAGAACTCATTTACCGAGGCTTCATAAGCAACGAGCTGTTCCGCCTAAAAGCATACGGATTGAAAACGCCGATGGCCATTGCGATTTCTGCCGCCGTATTTGGCTTTGCCCACATACAAGGGGGCATAACCCGTGTCTTGAACGGCCTCCCACCCTTGTTTACTTGGGGATCAGCGGAAAGGTTCATTACGACAGCGGCGGCTGGCGTATCTATGGCGTTAATACTTTACTACACAAAGGACATAATCTCTTTGCTTTTTATTCATACTGCCAATAACATACTATACGATTCGTACTGGGTCGGTTTATCCGTCGGCGGCGAGTTTAGCCCTGCGGTGGCCTTGTCCGTAATATTCGTTATATCCTTTTACGTTTGCTATCCGCTGTTTTTGATGTACAAAGCAGGGAAAAAACCGAAAGCCGCACAGGGCGATTTCATGAAAAAAGCCCTCATCCTCGTTCTCATCATCACCCCGCTCCTCTCCGCCTGCGCCCCAAAGCCCGTCATCGACGGGCAGGGGCGCCGTGAGATCGTCCTGGCGACGGTCGTAGCCGACGCCTCCCTCGAGAGGCAGGTCATTGCCTTCAATGCCCAGCACCCCGATTATTTTGTCACCATCGACGAATACTGTCTGCCGCCTGCTCCCGGTGCGCCGATCGACCTCGAAACATACACGGAGGGGCTTAGACTACTGGAGATTACGCTGGCTTCCAGTAGCGGCAAAAGGAAAAGGCCGGACATCATTGCCGCTCCGTCATCCTTATACCATAAATATGCCGAAAAAGGCATTTTTTCTGAACTAACAAGGCGATATGAAGAGGACATCGACCCGGCGGCAGTCTACACCAACGTACTGGAAACATTGCGGGTAGATGAGGAATTATACGGTGTGGTGCTGTCATTTATGGTCAGCACGATATGCCGGGATGCGCAGACGGCGGGCCTCGATATGTCTATGCAAGCGATGTTAAAGCTGCAAAACGAGTCGCCGTATTCTATCATATGGGGCGAAAGCAGGACGGAGATTTTCGCTAATTGGCTCCGTATGTATGCGGATAATTTCATCGACTGGGACGGCGGCAGCTGCGAGTTTGACGACGCGGATTTTATCGCCATGCTGGATATACTGCGCCGGATGCCTGAGGATGTCGGCTGGAATTTTCGAATGGCGGCGGAATTGGTCAGCACAGGACAGCTGGTCTTTTTGCCGCTTGTCTTTAGTGATGTGCTGATGTACCAGGCATATAATGACTTGTTCGCCGGTCATATGCTTGTGTCCGGTTATCCGGGGGCTGAGGAGGTGTTGGAGGTATATCTGGGTAGCGTCTTAGCTATAGCAAAGGACTCGCTGTATCAGGAGGCAGCATGGGAATTTATTACTTATCTCATAAGCGACGAGGGTCAAATGACGATGCTGGGTGACAGCCCATTTGGCAACCCGATCCCGCTGTCGAAAAAGATCGCCCATTTGGAGATGCTAAAAGGCAATGCCGGCAGGCGGCAGGTGGACATATCGGCGGGTGATGGCGTCACGATCAGCGTGAATCGGGCCTCGCCGGAGGTCATCGAGCTATTCCGTCATTTACTCGAAAGGGATATGAAACGCTGGAATTATGACACTACGCTCATGTCCATCGTCAGCGAGGAAGCGGCAGCCTTCATCGGCGGTAATATGCCCCTGTCGGCCGTGATCGAAAACATCAACAACCGCGTCCGGCTTTATTTGAGCGAGCTGCGATAATTAACCAAAAATTTCACCACGCCATCCTCGCTATTCGCGCCGATCACCGCCGTCGCTCTTTGCTTCACCGCCTCCCGCGCATTGGCAACGGCATAAGCCTCGTCACAAGCGGCGAAAAGCGGGAGGTCGTTCAGATTATCGCCGAAGCCGATGACGCGCTGATAGTGATATTTTTCCCGCAAAAAGACCACCGCCTCATATTTCGAGGCCGCCGCACCGAAAACCTCCAGATACCACATATCGGGCGTATAAATATCGCGGTATTTCTCGTACCTGATCCCCGCTATCCCCGTCAGCCGATGATAAATCGCCTCGATATTTTCCTCGGTATTGAGAAAACAAAAATAAATAATATCGCAGCCGACCGTAGCAAAATCGTCTACGCGGGTAAACTCCTTGCCATACCTTTCAACCCGCTCACGGACAAATGCGCGCTGAGCCGGGACGTCGAGGTTCTCATAGAATGTCAAAAGCTCTTCGCCGGCCAAGCCATACATAAAGCCGCTCTGCGTGGACTCACGCATCGCGGCGACGATCTGGGTACAAGCCTTGGGGCTGATGATTTCTTTACGCACAAATTTTTGCGTGGCCATGTCATAGATTAGGACGCCGTTCATCATTATCAGCGGTTGATCGAGCGCGACCTCGCGCAGGATATGAAAGGCCGTCGCCGGCGTCCTGGCCGTGGCGACGGAGAAGCAGAGTCCGGAGGCGATCATTTTATTCAGTTCAGCGGCGGCGTACGGCGACAGCTCGGCCTTGGCGTTTAGCAAAGCGCCGTCCAGGTCGGATATGTAGAGGCTGTTAATATCCATAGGGGTTTTTCTTTTGTTGACTGCATCGGTCAATATATCGCCGTCCGACATTTTCGTTGACTATACCAGTCAAAACGAACGAGTGCATAGGCAAAATGAAGGCGAAAATTTTCTCCGTCGCTGTGGCCTAAGTCGTTTTTGCCATACTTTATCCATCTCATAGAAGGCGGCCTAAGGCGACTACGAAATTTTTTCGCCTTCATTTTGCCCCTTATTTTGCCTCATCTACCACCCCGCCAAACCTCACCTTTATGTAAGCCTTGATCTCCTCCATACACCTCTCAAAGCCCAGCCTACCGCAATTCAAGCATAGATCGTAGTTCCGCGCGTCCGTCCAGTCGCGCCCGGTGTAGTATTTGTAATATTCGGCCTTGCGCTTGTCAGTCTTTTGGATAAAGCGGATTATCTCTCGGCGGGGCAGGGAGAGCTTCAGCGTCGCCT
>Ga0099364_10009915_pt1 | contig 11549 bp, 12 predicted proteins | sample TergutTh196P3_FD_73070 | JGI IMG/M metagenome (GOLD analysis project Ga0099364, IMG submission 73070) | Microcerotermes parvus P3 segment gut microbial communities from Pointe-Noire, Republic of the Congo - Th196 P3 | ecosystem: Host-associated > Arthropoda: Insects > Digestive system > Gut ...
AAAATCTGTATAATAGTTTATCACGCATATAAACCAACCATAAACAAAGCCTGCCCTATGATGGGCAGGCAAAAAATACAGTTAATTGGTCTGTCCGCAAAGATCGACTTTGTGGACAGGCACTAATTACCGCCAAACAATGTATCAGCGTTAATCCGATCACCTCGATTAAAGCTGGCAAGATATTGATCATTTACATTGGTGCCAGCGATAACAACCTCGTAAATATAATCAATATCATAGCCGCCTTCCGGCATAGGAATGGTAACAGCCTGTTGCAACATACCATCAACGGCAACCGTTAAACTAAATGATTGTTTGGCAGGGAAGTTGATGTTAGCCCCCGATCCAGTTGATGCAAATCTAAGCACAAAATATTCTGTTTGCCCTGCACGAACAAGATAGTTGCCTAATTGATTTGCTATACGATTGCCGCCATTCATTACTTGAAAGCCACCAGCATTTAGACTATTTGTAACTCTCAGTATAATGCCGCCAGAAGTAAGTTCTTGACCAGAAAAAAGTGTTCCTAAATCAAAATTTTCACGCCTATGTGTAGATGTAAATTCCATAGGTCTGCGATATAGCGGACTATCGTCACCAGCAAATCGAGGAAAAACATCTATAATTTCGCCATGCGCTGGAGAATATCTCCTAAACACAGGAAAAACATTCAGTATATCACCAGGTCCGCCTTCGATATACAATGTAGTATTAAGCATATTTCTGGCTGCAAAACCTAATGTTTGACCCTCAGGTCCATCCAGACGAAGTTCAACATTCCATTGGGTGGGGTTATGCACTACTAACTCATTACCGCCAATACCACCCATTCCGCTCACACGAAAGACGGTGTTATTAGTGCCATCAGCGTTATAGAAGACATATTGCATAGAAAAAATTGGAGCCTGTCTTAGTTGCATGTCACTGTTTTTACGAGCATTAAACTCTGCTTCAGTAATAAAAATTAGCATGCTATCATTTGTTCTATCAAGCGGATACACTCTTGAAAAACCATGATTATTGGCATTAGCTGGCAACCCGCCTACCATTCTGTTTAATTCCAGCCTATCAGCAAAACCTACAAGCCCCACAGATGTAGAATTCGCTAGTGATATAGACCTTGTTGCGGCAGAATAATTTGTCCAATCTACATCATCTTGTTCATCATCATCTTTACACCCCACAAGCCCTAAAACCAGGACAGCAGCCAACAAAAGTAACCAAATTTTTGAAAATTTTCTCATTTCTTTCTCCTTTGCATTGAATTCTCACAGGATAGATCCTGTGGTTTTACTGGGGATTTAATGTTCGTAAAATCATTTAATTCCATAGATTTCCGTGCGGAACATTCAGCTGCATATGCCAACTTAACCCAGGATCGTAAATCGTCTTTACGTTTCTGTGTTAATCGGCGGGAAATCAAAAGAACTTCGTTGGTTTTACCTAACATATAACCCTCTTTTATATATACTTGCTTAATTTATATCAATTATTTATAAAAATGTCAATATTTTACAGAATTTTTACAAGGTTTTTTTAAGTAATTGATATTTTCATTGTAATTTGGTAAAAAACTCGATATTCTTAAAGGAAAATGACAATACTAGACCGAATCCGGCTTGTTCGTAAAACTTTAGGGCTAAAACAGGGCGTATTTGCCCAACGAATCGGCCTGACGCAAACTGCTATGTCCATGATTGAATTGGATAAAACCACCCTCACTGATAAAAACATAAAGCTGATCTGCGCTACCTTTGGAGTTGACGAGAATTGGCTACGAACAGGCAAGGGCGAAATGTTCTGTGCCATCTCGCCCTACGAAAAGGAACTTTTATCGGTTTTCAGTAAATTAACCCCGGATACTCAGGAATTCATCCTTGAAATGGCCAGGCAATTGTTAAAAAGGCAAGATGCCCGGTAGCGCCTTAACCTACACCATCTTTCGTTCCACCGCGATTCGGATAAGATCCGCGAGGTTTTCCGCGCCAAGCTTTATGTAAACATTATTAATCACCATCTTTACAGTATTGATCGAAAGGTTGCGGCTTGACGCTATTTCTACACGGGAAAGACCATAGGAAATATCTTTCAGAATTTCAGACTCCCGCGGCGATAAAACAATACCGTCCATAATGCGATTAGCCTTTCGGTATTCCGTTACAACATGGGCATGGCGCTTGGCATAGGTGGCGGACTTGCGGTTGATTGTTTCCAGCCAAGCTTCGGGAATACTGCCGCCCGGCTCTTTCAGCGCGGAAGCAGTCAAAGTACGCATATCCTTGCCAAATTCAATAAAGGACATGATAAGATCATTAGGAGACGCCGCTTCATAGGCTTCTGACAAAGCAGCAAAGGCTTTTCTTTTGTCCTTCATTTTGTAATGCACACAGGCCTCCATAGCCAGCATTGCTATACGTCCAAACAGATACGACTCCCTCTGCTTCATTTCCCGGATATACGTCAGAACAGGAGGATAATCCCTAGTCACATAATAATACCGGACTTTCAACTGATTCCCTAAATTTTCAATAAAGCTGGCATGACTGTAGTGTGAAATATCCTGTTTAAGCCAGTCAGGAATCTTATCCGGCAAACCAATCGCGTAGTAATATAAAGCAAGAACTATATCGTAATTAATGTAGCGGTTATAATATTCATCTTCGTCCAGTTGGGCTTTTGCGTCCTTTATTGCCTGCTCCGCTTTTATATAATTTCCCTGAGCAATACTTAAGCGAACAGTATATAACAGCGCCCTGTGATATATTTCAAACTGCCTGTGCTCCTTGGCTTTTCTAATAGCCTGTGCAATTAAGGGTTCAGCCGCATTAAGGTCTCCCTTAAAAAACATAAGTTCTCCACGCACCAGTTCTTCCTCTCCGCTCATGAACCCGACAAAAATATTCGGTATAAGAGCCGTAGCACGGGATACCGCGTTGATGTATTTTTCCGGCATTCCTTTTTTTGAAGAACCATTGGCGTTAGCCCAGGGACCCAGAAGACGGATACGGGCTGAATGTGTGCAAAGAGCGCTCGGCTGACCATGAGATTTGCTAAATTTCTCAATGTAAAGATCAAAATCGAAAACATTATCGCTGACACATAAAAAGTTGCGAAGGTAGCTCCAGAGCAAATAAAGCCCGCCCAAACTGACGTTTCTAAAAAGATTGTCTTCCGGCAGTTTCAGGAATTTTGCCTCATAGTATCCCGCCAATTCAATTGCCCGCTGCCAGAGACCTATGCGCATGGAACAACGAACATGGGTCAGCGCGAGATATACCACCGTGTCGTAGGCTTCTGCCGGAGCCCGGTCAAAAATCGCCACGCAGTATTTCGCAATATCATGGGGAAACTGGGCAGGCATGGCATATAAAAGGTCAATGATCTCTTTATAATCCCCTATCCTTTCATAGTAAGACAGTGCGTCTATCTTAAAACCATTATTGTTACACCATTCCCCAGCGATTGTGTATGTTTCACGCTTTACTTCCTCCGAAAGGAGTTTCTGTTTTGTAGCGAGGAATTCTAAAAACAAATGATGAATAAGGTACGCGTTGATATAACTGTCCCGGCGTATATACGCGTTTTGCCGTTCCATTTCGGCAATCAGCCCCTCATCTCCCTTGGCCAAAAGCTCTATAAGTTCAAATGAAAGATGGTCGATAAGGGAAAGGCGTACCAAAAAACCCTGTACCCGTTCGGAAATCCCATTCCAGATTTCCACTTCCATCAACCTAAATATATTTGTCTTCATCGCGCTGCGCAGATAACCTTCGTAACCCGGAGCCTTTTGGTACGACCGTGCGATAAGGTTAAGCGCGAAAGCCCAGCCTCCAGTATCCCGCATAATTTCACGAAGGCTTTCCGTTTGGGGGAATATTTCCAGCCGGCGGAAATACTGGGCAAGTTCGTTCTCGGTAAAACGCAGATCGTTTTCGTTTATATTGAATACATGGCCTTTGGAAATCAGCCCCGCGATATTGATATTAGGAGTAGAGCGGGAAATTATAACCATCGTTGTTCCGCTTGACAGATTCTGGAGGATAAGCTCCGCGAAACTAATTACCGCAGGATCTTCTAAAATGTGAAAGTCATCCATAACCAGGATTCGTTTATCCAGCATAGGTAAAAATTCTTTCACTTTCGCCTGATACTGGTTATGCTTGTTTGGATTATCCGGGAAACCAATTTCGCTGGCCGATACGGAAAAAGACGGGTTAACCTGGGCTATTGTATGGATAAGGTTCTCCCAAAAACGCCCTTCCACATTATCGCGCTCGGAAAACTGCATCCAAGCCGTGCTTGACTGATACTCTTCTACAAAGTCATGAACCGCACTGGTCTTGCCATAACCCGCCCCGGCGCAAACCACAACCAGCGGGTATCTCACCGCTTCCATGAATAAATCGTTTAGCCGCGAACGCTCATAATGGAATAGAGTACAAGAATCACGGCGAATATGGGATATAACTTCCATTGTCATAGTCATATTGTAAACTCCTTTTATAATGACTAACTAACACAAGTTAGTTCTACATTACCAAACTATCGTTAGTTTGTCAACAAAATATTAGGTTTATTTAATAATTTCTAAGAATGTACACTAATGTGTTAATTTTCCCCCTTAACATAGAGAGAAAATATAGTATAATTAAGGATAGGCTCTTGCAAAACCAGCCGAGTTTTGCGGGAAGCTCACTAAACAAGGGAAATAAATTGGAACACGATCTGGAAAAAACGCCTACTAAGCAAAAAATACTGGAAAACGCTATAGAATTGTTTTCCTCAAAAGGTTACACGGAAACAACAATCCGGGAGTTAGCGGCGGCAGTAGGAATTAAAGAAGCTTCATTATATAACCATTTCCCCTCCAAAAACGCCATTCTTGAATGTATTATGGAAGAATACTCGCATTTTACCAGCGCTGCCTTTGTGCGGGACAAGCTTTCTGCGGTTAAGGACAACCCAACTGCAGACGGCATAATGTCCTGTATGACACTCGTTTTTACTGAAGGCAAAGAAGAATACTGCCTAAAAGAACTGTACGTTATATTACAGGAACAGCACCGCAACCCCATTGTCCGTAAATTTGTGTGCGAAGAATATATTCTGGGCAATGAACAAACAATCAAGACAATGATTAATAATTTGATGGAGCTTGGTATTCTTCGCCCTGATACTGATCCTGACTTTTGGGCAAAAATGCACTCCAGTTTATTATATACTTTCGCCAGCCGCTTGATGCTGGGTATTGGCGATAGTTCAGAAGGATTTTCCGGTCTAAGCATGTCGGAAATGCTGTGGAATCTGTACGACATGATGCTAAAGCTATGCGGCACTAAAGATAATTAATAAAGTCGGTTCTTTTCGGTTCTTTATAGAAAGCCTTTACTATTACATCGCTTCGACATATAAACATTCCCGCAGTTCATTTGCGTGGCTGCGGATTTTTCTCAAAGCCCTCATTTCAATCTGGCGTACGGTTTCGGGAGATATGTCAAGTTTGTCGCTGATTTCCCTTAATGTGTGGCGCTCGCAGCCGTTCAATTGATAACGGTAGCTCAAGATTCGTTTTTCCCTGTCTTTTAATTTACTTAAAACACGCATTGTGTTGTCGTTGGAAAATTTTTTCATCAAATTCCGCTCGGGGCAATAGGTATAATCTTCATGAATATCTATGGCGCAGGCAGTCTCGTCATCTGAAATGTTCTGTTCAAGTGATATAGAACCGGCAGCCATGTTAATGATAGCGTCTACATCCTTAACGGGAATACCAAGCTCTTTTGCTATATCATGATTTTTTGGCTGGTACATCAGGGTCTGACAAAGTAAATGATATGTATGCTGAATCCTGCGAAGTTCTTCTTCTTTTCGCATGGGCAAACGGACAAGCCTGCGTTTGTTGGAAATAAAGCGGCCTATAAACTGCCGTATCCACCAGGTCGCGTAAGTACAAAAACGTACATTCTTGCGGTAATCGTATCTTTCCGCAGCATATATCAGCCCCATATTCCCTTCCTGAATAATATCCAGAACGGGAATTTCATGTTTGTTAAATACTCCGGCAATTTTTACAACCAACCGTAAATTGGAATTTACCAGTTTATGCAGGGCTTCGGTGTTTCCTTTCTGTACCTGCTTTGAAAGCTCCAACTCCTCTTGAAAAGATAAAAGAGGGAACGGTTTAATCTGCCTAAAGTATGTCTCCAGCAAATTATCTTTGGAATCGCTGCCGTTAGACCTAACTGTTTTTCTTTGCATACACACCTCCCGGACCCGGATGTTTGTAAATTGAGGCTGTCCAAAAATTTCAGCTTTTGGGACAAGCTCGGTTGTCAGCCCAACTAGTATATAGCAATATTCATGCCAAGTTTGGTTCAATATGATATAAACACCGTAATTCCTTACAGGATAAGGAATTACATGAATCAATGAGACAGGTAAAGATCGTAATATAAAATAATACTGTATAGTTTTTAATACAACCATTATTATTTTTATATAGAAAATATAGTTTTGATATGATATGGTAAAATATGGAGTATGGAATCACTGCTTTAAAGAAGAAAGGGTGTATCGAAGATATTCAATATTTTGTAAATTGGTCGCCTCTTGCCCTTGCCGACCGGTGGGAGATAAACGCCAAAGTTCCGGCGATTGCCGGTATTTTTGAAATTTACTGGATGGATGAGACCAAACATCTTAGGATGCTCAGTATTGGGCAAACCCATTACGGCGGATTGAGAAGCGAAATACGCCGTCTTACCGATCCAGAGTTGTGTAACGATCCAAAAACCAGAAAGCTTCTTGAAGACAAAGAAATCTGGTACCGTTACGCTCCTTCAAATTCCACGAAAAACATGGCGGATGTGGTTTGGTTCTTTATGAATACTTATTTTCCGGAAAATACTCCGGTTGAACATTCGGGGCGTTATCGGAAAATATATATGAAAGAGTCTGAGCCGAACAAGCTAATCTGGGTTCCGTGAGGTTAAAATGATTGAGCATATTATCCCGTCCAATATTGACGACAGAGTACTGAGTCGGGCGGCGAAAATGCTGGCAGACGGAGGGTTAGCTGCTCTCCCTACGGATACAAGCTGGAGTATTGTTTGTTCCTTTAAGTCGCCGGCAGGAATAAAAAAACTAAGGCGGCTTTCTGGAGAAAGAGATGAGCGGCACTTTACTCTTTTGTGTTCGGGTATTTCCCAATTCAGCGAATTATGCAACGTAAACAACAGCCGTTTCCGGCTGATTAACCGTCTGTCGCCGGGACCTTATGTGTTTATCTTAAAAACCCTGCCAGGCACCGAAAAAAAGCTTGATATCCGCCGTCAGGAAGCGGGTGTACGTATTCCCGATTACCCTGTTCCCATACGCCTGATTGAAACTCTGGGGCACCCGCTTTATTCAATAACTGCGAAAAAAAGCATGACGGGCATTGACGAATGGGAAACCTATAGAGCGGAAGACGCCGAGACAGAACTGCCGCCGATTCCAGAAGAAGAGTTGTTTGAAAGCGGCTGGGAACTTGAAGGTATTGACGGTGTGGACTTGATTCTGGACAGCGGCGAAGAAAGAGAGCGTGTTTTCTCCACTATCCTGGATATGTGCGGAGATGAGGTAAAACTACTACGCCAGGGAATAGGCCCATGGCCCGCCTAGAACATCGCCGGGTAGAACCGGGCAGTCACCCACCCGGAGCCCCCACAGACCCGGACGTGCCCAATTAAGGCATCCGGTTCCTCTGGTCAAAGTTTCGCTTAACAATATGAGTGTACAATTCGTGGTTTCGGTAACGGCCAAAGCTTCAAATAATCAGTAAAGGAATTCCAATTCCGTTTTCCTTTACGACCTCTGCGGTTGAGCCATTTCTGCCATACAATCCGTACCTGTTCGTAGAACTCTGAAATACTCCAGAAGTTCAGACTAATACCGTAGTACGCATAATGTCCCTTGATTTTTGCTTTTAACGTTTCCCATTGCTTCCGCACTGGTAGGTGCCGGTTCGCCTTGCACCATGCGCTTACCGCTTTTATCGCACGCCGCATTCGTAAGCTGTTCGTCTTGCGCCCTACTATCCATTTCCCTTTACGGGATTTTGTCCAGTAGTGAGTAAAACCAAGAAACGTGAAACTGCCGTTTCCTTTTCCTTGGCAATCTTTCGGCTTTGTAAAGTCCAGAAGCCGGGTCTTTTCAGGGTGTATCTGTAACCCGTACTTGTCAAACCTTGCTCCCAATACTTTGTAAATCCGTTCCGCATCTTCTTTCAGCTCACAAATTATTACAGCGTCATCAGCGTAGCGCATCATGCTTGCCTTGCCCTTCATTCGGGGTTTGACAATTTTTACAAACCAGTCATCCAGCACTTCATGCAGAAAGAGGTTGCTCAACAGCGGTGAAATTACTCCGCCTTGCGGCGTGCCCTTTCCGGGGTATTCACGTTTATCGCCGTCCATCACTCCCGCATTAAGCCATTTTCCTATTACTCTTGTTATCACTCCATCGCTAACCCGACGGCTAAGCATATCCCTCAAAAGCCCGTGGTCTATCGTATCGAAGTATTTGCTAATGTCCATGTCTATGACGAACCCGCCGTTCATGCCCATGCTCTCCTTCCATATTCGTTCAAGAGCTTGATGGGCTGATTTACCCGGACGGAACCCATACGAGAAATCGTAAAACTCCTTCTCGAATATCGGTTCCAGCGCCATGACTACCGCCCTTTGGAGTATCTTGTCCTCATACGTTGGTATGCCTATAGGCCGCTTCTCATCTTTACTTCCGGCTTTGGGAATATACACCCGCTTTACCGGTGGCGCTCGGTAGTTGCCGCTTTTCAGCAGTTCTACCAGATTTTCAAGCCGCTCCCATAATCCTACCTCGTACTCGGCTGCCGTTACTCCGTCTATTCCGGCTGCTCCGTCTTTCCTTGTCCATTCATACGCACAATACATCCACTGCACATCTATATGATGCGCCGCGTTAGTCAGGCTTTTCCCGGCGTGTTTCTCAGCCGCTTGTGCTATCCGTTGTTGTTTCGTGTACATGTTGTCCCAGAACCTCTGTGTGTCCTGCATCTTTCCCTCCAACAGTTCTTTTCTTTCCAGGTGCAGCCCTTCCTCTGAGAAGTTACCTTCTCCCATATAGGTCAGGGTTCCTTCGGTCGCATACCGCAGGTATGAGGTTCCCCTGTTTCAAGTACTATGACTGCACTACGACTGCTCATTGTCCGTCCCGTTCGCTTCGTTTTGCCTATTCTCCCGGTACTAAAGACTTGCCCTTATTTCGTACTGCTGGACATTTTGCCTGTCTTGCCTCTTTCCTCCCAGAGCAAAAGAAAAGCCCGGTGCACTTGTATCCCGCCTTATCCGTCGGCGGCCTTTTGCCTTCAGAGGCAATGAGCTCTCACACGTTCCCGTATGACCTGCTGTACATTTGCCCCGCTCTCAGACCCCGGCTGAGGTGAACATACTCGCTTAACATACGTCCACGGTCGCTCCCACACACCGAACGGTGAAAGCCTCATGCAATGATTGACTATTTCGTGGCTCTATTACGCGGCTTTTGTACTCGCTGTTTACGCTTCACAAATCTTGTCGCCAAGACCCATGCAAAACTCGCTTCCAGTGACTTGCTCAGTCCTGCTGGATGAAGTACACGGTTTCCCATGGCCTTCATTAGGTCATTTCGAAAGGTTTCGTCCTATAATCCTCCTTTCACGAGCTTTCGTGTCGCAACCGGTGACTGTCACCATATGCGTTTACTGAACATATACCCGCTTGTTGAGACTGTCAAATTAATAAATTCCATCAAATTTTGCTCAAAATATAAATTTGACAGTCTCGTTAAGCGCCGTTTTATCCAGTAATTTTTATCCGTCTCCGACTGCTACATCTTCCTGCCACTGCCAGATAAACCATGTGAAGCCATCGGGTTTTGCCGACTCCCAGCGCGAATCGCTCCCCGTCTCAATGAATGTATTCCAACCCTGCTGCATGTCCAAAATTTTAGGTACGATCTATAATGTGTCTACATTATAGACAGACTCTAATTATTAACTAAGCTGGTGTTTTTTACTTCCCATTTCTTGAGAGAAACTTGGAAATAATAAACCGTGTAAAGACCTAATGTCAGTGGAGTTAGAAGAATACCTAATAACCATCCGCGAAGAAGAAAATGACCAAACAAAGAAAATCCCGTGCCATTAAATTGCAAGCGCTTTCCACTGACTACAGTGTGGTTTATTCGCCAACGAATAAACCAACAATTGACCCAGGGAAATGCTATTCCTAATGTGATTAAACACACAAGGAATCCACCTATACACAAACCAACAAAGTGCCAGAATCCTCCATCAAATTTTGATTCAAGGACTGCTTGTGATTCATTTTTAATTGAATTATTTTCTGATACATTTTCTTCAGATGTTTTATTTTCTGTATTTTCAACAAATGGCAAAAGTCCTTTGTTTTGGCTTATTTTTAAGAAAACAAAAACAGCCACAGAACAAATAATACTTATAATCAAATATTGTGACACAAGACTAAATTGGTAACTTATAATACTACCAATGAGACTAAATCCAGCCCTTGTAATCATTCTAATATTAAAAATTAACGACACAAAAATTCCAATAATTATTGGTGAAATTAATGTTATCAAAAACACAATCCCTGTATTTTTGATTATTGATTTTTCAGTTGTCATTGGTATAAATTGCTGGCAAATTATACCTACCAATAATCCAATTAATACAAATTGAATTATTGAAAATAAATTAAATACATGAGCAATTGAGACACCAAATAAGCATTTCACTATTATTGCTAAAACAACTACGAGCAATCCTATTGCTCCTCCTATAATTACTTTTTTGTTCATAATGAACCTCCTTTTACGTTTTAAGTCCGTTTGACTAAACATTCTAAGAAGTCGAACCGTCCAAACAGGGCGGTATCCTATCCTACGGACATGCGCATATACCGTTTGTCAGACGACATACCCTTTTATATAATTTTTTCAAACTCTATATATTTATAATATTTATTATCTTGACATATTTTTATTTCTTCTATATCAAATATCTTATCTTTAATTTTTTCTTTTATAATTTTCTCAATTTCTTTTTTTATATCCATTAATTCTATTGTAATAACTTCATAAACTATTGCAAGATCAATCCCTGCATAATCATGTACAATCCTATTTCTAAAATCTTTTATTTGCCTCCACTCAATATCTGGATATTCCAATTTTAATTTTTCAGATATTTTAGAAACATTTTCCCCAATATTTGCCAATAATGTTAACGAAGCATTTAAATTCATTTGTTCATTTAATTCAAATAATTCTTCTTCACTATTTGCCTTTTCAGTATATTTCCATATTTTCCCTATATATTCCAAAATATTTATTAAATACAATAAATCATTTTTTTCATTGGGTGACATATTTCATATCCTTTTGGGCGCGGTATAATACAATAGGATTTGCATATTTTTTTAACATTATATCTATTTCTTTTTCAGTTATTTTTTCAAGGTCTT
>Ga0099364_10012316_pt1 | contig 11549 bp, 9 predicted proteins | sample TergutTh196P3_FD_73070 | JGI IMG/M metagenome (GOLD analysis project Ga0099364, IMG submission 73070) | Microcerotermes parvus P3 segment gut microbial communities from Pointe-Noire, Republic of the Congo - Th196 P3 | ecosystem: Host-associated > Arthropoda: Insects > Digestive system > Gut ...
ATGGCGGATATGACCGGGTTTGATGGTACGAAGATCCAAGTTTTGGATGCTGGGCCAGAGGTTTTGGATAATAATGACGATTTTGTTGACTACGCAAGGCGGGCTGTAATGCTCGCCAATGCGGCGAAGCGAGAGAGCCAGGTGCGGGAAGTTCCAGCTCTCCTCATCCTAGTATGTCGAAGCGGCGTGGGTATGTCTATAGCGGTGAACCGATTCGACGGGTATCGTGGAGCTATTGTGTGGGATGAGGATGGGGCGTTTTCGTCACGGAATGATAATGATGCGAATGCGCTTTGTCTACCAGCTCGGATTATGGACACCGATTGGTTTTTGGCGCAGAGGATTATTGACAAATGGTTGACTACGCCGTTCTCGGGAGAAGAACGTTATCGCAGGCGGAATGTAAGGTTGGATAGAATTAGGGAGGGGGTTATATAATGAACGGCAACGGGCAAACGCGTGAGTTAGTACCGACAATAATGACGAAGAGCGTGGAAGAATATAAGGCGCGTTGGGGAGCGTATTACCCGTTTGCTAGTCGCGTGCAGATCGATGTTGCCGAGGCTGGCTTTGCGGCCGAGCCGTCTCTGCCCCTTCAGGATATTCTCAATGCTGGCGGATGGCCGACTGATAGGCAGGTTGATTTGCATATTATGTCAGCAAATCCATCAATGTATACTCAAACGATAATTCAGAGGCGTCCACATTTGGCGATTTTTCATGTTGAGGTTGGACAGGATTTGACAAATGATTTGCAACAGATAAGGGCGGCTGGGATTAAGGTGGGAATAGCCTTTCTTAAGCCAACGTATCCGAAGGACTATGAGGCTCTCTTGAACGAAGTTGACCACGCTTTGATTTTCAATGGCAACCAGCAGGATTTGGGTAAGCATAATCTGTCGGCTGATTCTCATTTGTTACTGCTGGAAAAGGCTGGGCTGATTAGGTCTATAAATCCGGCTATCGAAATTGGTTGGGATGGCGGGGTGAATTTGGAAAATATACATCAGATTGCGATTAGCGGGGTGAATGTTCTCAATGTCGGCGGAGCGATTTCGGGCGCGCAGGATCCGAGGGCGGCTTTCGAGGAGCTTAATGCTGAAATGAATCGCCCGGAAGTAATATAAATGAAAAACGTTAAGGTCATTACGATCGGGTCGGCGACGCAGGATGTTTTTTTGCTTGATCATGATGATTTTACGACGATGCGGCTAGGGACTAAGACAATTTTTAACAGGTTGGCGCTAGGTACGAAGGTGCTGGTTGATCAGGCTATACAGACGACTGGCGGCGGCGGAACGAACGCGGCGGTAACGATGGCGCGGGCTGGGTTTCGGACGGCCTTTATTGGGTCGGTCGGGGACGATTTGGCTGGAAAAGCAGTTGTGCAAGCGCTTGAGGAGGATGGGGTAGATACGAAATTCGTACGAGTGCGGAAAAATGAGGGTACTGGGTATACTGTTTTGCTACTGGCTCCGAATGGGGAACGTACGGCGCTGGTGGTGAAAGGTGCGTCGAAAACATTTGCTGGTATCAATTTCGCGAAGATTATTGCTGATGAAAAACCAGATTGGGTTTATGTTACGACCTTATCGGGAGATATGAAAAGCCTAGCGACTATAGTTAAAACTGCGAAGGCGAGTGGGACGAGAGTGTTTCTAAATCCGGGGGATTCGGAAATTGATCAGGCCAAGGAGTTGGCGGTTATCTTGAATAATGTTGATATTTTGTCTGTCAATACGGAAGAGGCTGAGCTACTGCTTCATAAGCTAAGAATCAAAAAGGGCTGGAAGAAATATTTGGACGATAGGGGCAAATTCAATGTGGCGGATGGCGTGATTGTAACAGATGGGCCGAAGGGGGCGATCTTTTCGGATGGGGGCAAACTTTATAAAGTTGGGGTGTATAGTAAGGAGAAGTCTCTGGATCGTACGGGGGCAGGAGATGCTTTCGGGTCGGGATTTTTGGCGGAGTATATTCGGAGTGATGGAGATGCGCGGAAGGCGTTGATATTCGCGAGTGCGAGTTCGTCGAGCGTGGTGATGCGTATTGGGGCGAAGGAGGGGATATTGTCGGCTAGGACTAAGCTGAAAGACATGCCCGTTGTCGTAAAGGAACTAAAAGGTGGGTCTGGGGAGAGAAAATAATGCTTTCCCAGCCGTTGGCTGAGGTGCTTCGGCCGAAGAAGCTGGCAGATGTGGTTGGGCAGACTGAGATTATTGGTGAAAATAAATTATTATCAAATATCGTAAAGAATAAGACGCCACTTAATTTGATATTTTGGGGGCCGGCTGGAACGGGCAAGACGACGCTTGCGAGGATTATTTCGCGCGAGCTGGAAGCGAATATGGTGGAGCTTTCGGCGGTTATTGCTAAAAAAGAGGATATTACGAATATCATCGGGCGAGCGAAGGTGGATTGGAACCTTGGGATAAGGACTATTCTGTTTGTGGATGAGATTCATAGATTCTCGAAGGCGCAACAGGATACGTTTTTGCCTTTCGTGGAGAGTGGGCTAATTACGCTTCTGGGGGCGACTACTGAGAATCCAAGCTTTGAGATCATCAATCCACTGCTTTCGAGATCGCGTGTGGTGGTGCTGAAAGCTCTTTCGGACGATGAGCTGAAGATTATTTTGAAGCGAGGCGTGAAGGCGCTGAAGGCAAAAATTGAACCAAAAGCAGTGGAGTTTTTGGCGCATGTCTCGGGCGGGGATGCGAGGAGTGCGCTGAAGAATTTGGAACTGGCGGCGAATTTGGCGGCTGGGGCGAAGATTACTAAGGAAATGGCGGAACAGGCGGCGGGCAAGAAAGTGCCGGTTTTTGATAAAAAGGGAGAGTTTCATTTTAATTTAATATCGGCGTTTATCAAGTCGATGCGAGCTGGGGATGATACGGCGGCGCTTTATTATTTGGCGAGGATGGTGGAGGCTGGAGAAGATCCGAAGTTTATTGCGAGGAGAATGGTGGTGTTTGCGAGTGAGGATATTGGGCTGGCGGGAAATGGGGCGCTGAATATGGCTGTGGCGGCGTTTGAGGCGATCGAGAGGATTGGTATGCCGGAGGGCGGGATTGTGCTTTCGCACGTCGTAACGGCGCTGGCGAGGTCCAAGAAGTCGCGGGAGACCTATGATGCGTGGCAGAGGGCGAAGGAGCTGGCGCATAAGACGTCGAATCTTCCGCCGCCGCTACATCTCAGGAACGCCGTGACGGGGCTGATGAAGGATTTGGGGTATGGCAAGAATTACAAATGGGAACCAGGATTCAAACATGAGCTCTCGAATCTGCCAGAGGATATAGATCCCAAGACCAATTTGTTTTAATGAGAGTTTTATTGTATAATTATAGCAAGAAAGGGACTCATGAAATATGAAAAATCACCCGTGGATCAGCAGAAAACGCTGACGGATTATCTTTTGGGACAGAATAAGATAAATAAACATGGGCGTTACGAAGAAGATGATGCTCCCGACTCTCTTTCTCCTATTTTTAAGGATTACTTGCTTGACTATCAGAAGGCTGAAGAGGAAAAGAGGAAGCAGAGGGAGCAGGGCTTGGAGGTTGACGGGTTGGCTCTGACTGTGGGGAAGGCTTATGAAAGGATCCGAAAGGTTATTGATTGGAAGGAGGAGAACGCTCTGCGGAGAACTGCTATTTATCGGGCCTTGAAAAGGCACCTGCTGGGGCAAATTTACGGGTTAAAGGGTGCAAGGGGCCTAAAGGCCGCCACTTCTGAGACGATGGTGATGGAGTTGCTTCGGACTGGGTATTTTGACATCACCTTGGTTTCGGACCGAGAAATTGGTAAAATGGCGAAGATTTTGCAAAAATACGCCACCATATTGGCTAACTCGAAGAAGACAAGGGAGAAAGATGGGCGAGGAAAGTCAAAGAGGCGGGATATAAGGCAACAGATGAAATTTCAGACTTGGGTATTGGAGATTGCCGCCTGCGAGATAGAGGAATGCCTGGCGCCAGCGCCTAAGGAGAAGGCGAATATTGACCTGATGGTAGCGGTGATGAGGCAAAGAATGAAAGTTGAACCAGCTGATGGTTTGGGTGAGTTGGATAGAGATATTCAGATTGAATTGGCGGTGCGGCGGGCGTTATTTAGTGCGGATAATCCGACTCTGGGTTATCAGGTTATAAAAATGCGTTATCCGTTTTGGCTGAAGAATAGTAAGGGTGATGAAATAAGTCAGAAAAGCGAAGAGATTTATGAGCAGGTTCAGCTTGATATAAAGAGTCGGAATGGGCTTGTGTTTAGTAATATAACTAAGAAATATGATGCGGCTTATAGGTTGATTATTGATATTATGGATAAGATTGAACCGGAAGTGGATGCGAAGGGACGGCGGGCGTTATTTAAGGATAAAAAATGGGTGGATAAGCAGACAGAAGAGACTTATGCGATCAGGCTGAAGAGTTTGAAAAATAGGTTGTTTCGATCGGCGGTGTGGTATACATTATCTATTCTGGTCGCCAACTCGGCTACCTTTATAATAGTGGATGGGCCACTGGCGAGACTGCTTGGGTTCCAATTCACTTGGCTTTCGATAGCGGCGGCGGTTTTGTTTCCCAGCTTGATTATGTTTTTTCTGGTTATGATTATTCGGCCGCCAAAAGCTTCCAATTATATGGTGGTACAGGGCGAGGTGGAGAATATTGTTTTTGTGTCAGAGGAAGAGAGTGTCTACCTGGTGAAACTCCGAAAGAAGAAAATGGCGCTTTGGCTGAGGATACTCTTTAATGGGATGAACGTGATTTTTGGATTGGCTGGGTTGTATTTTATCTACTGGGTGTCGTCTGGTCTTGGCTTGCCGCCGACTTCTGCCTATATAAACGTGCTGTGCGTTACGATGGTGTTTTTTGCTGGCATGTCTGTGAAGAAGAAGTCGCAAGAGATTACGATTGAAGAAAGGGGTAGCTTTCTGGAATTTCTGTGGGATTTGTTTTCTTTGCCCATGGCGAAGATCGGTTCGTGGGTTACTAACAAATGGCGGGAGCATAATGTGGTGGCGATTCTTTTTAGCACGTTGATTGATACACCTTTTAGCGCCTTGATCGGAGTGATTAGCGATTGGCGGGCCTACCTCAAGGATCGAGTGGCGGAGATGGAGTAGGGACATTGGGGTTGTGGCACTTTTGCGTGGAAAAGTCAACTGTTGTAGAATTTACAACGTTTTATCATGAAAGACTTGCAATTAGAGCATTTATGGGGTATATTTAGTACATACACCATATATAGTGTGTAGGGATGAGCAAAAAACTCATAAGAAACCAGAACATAACTTGTGCATTGGTAGAGGCATAGGCTGGTTTGCTACATGCGGGGTATATGTATGTATAACAGGTAAAATAAACACCCGTTAAAAAGATAATAAAATAAGGAGGTAAAAATGTTTGAGAATATACAAAAACGCGACGGAAGGGTGGTTCCTTTTGAGAAAAATAAAATCACCGAAGCGCTGACGAAAGCGGGAATAGCTACTGGAGAATTTGGCGAGAGGCAAGCCGAGAAAATGATGTATAAAGTCCTGGCGGAGGCGTTGGAGCAGATTACAGACGAGATACCGACAGTCGAGCAAGTTCAAGACGTGGTCGAGACGATATTGGTGAAGTCAAGATATAAGGAGACGGCAAAGGCGTTTATTATCTACCGGAATAAGCGGACGGAGATGCGAAAGCTGATTGAGGATTCGCAAATTGACTTGATGGATCAATACATTGGGCAGATGGACTGGCGAGTACGAGAGAACTCGAATATGGCGTTTTCGCTTCAGGGACTAAGGAATTACGTTGCAAGCGAAGTAACGAAGACTTACTGGCTGAATAATGTTTATAGCAAAGAGATCGGCGCGGCGCATAAAGACGGCGATATTCATATCCACGACCTAGATTCGCTTTCTGCGTACTGCGTGGGCTGGGATTTGGGAGACCTGTTAAAAGAGGGGTTCCATGGGGTTGCCGGGAAGATCTCCTGCAAGCCAGCTAAACATTTCCGAAGTGCGCTTGGGCAAGCGGTGAATTTCCTGTATACACTGCAAGGCGAGGCGGCGGGAGCGGAGGCGTTCTCGAACTTTGACACCCTTTTAGCGCCGTTTATACGATATGATAAACTGAGCGAAAAGCAAGTCAAGCAGGCCTTGCAAGAGTTTATCTTCAATATGAATGTGCCGACGAGAGTTGGGTTTCAGACGCCGTTTACTAATATTACGCTGGATATTACTGTGCCGAAACATATGGCGAAAACGCCAGCCGTGGTGGGTGGCGAGCTGATGGATGAAGATTATGGCGACTTCCAAGAGGAAATGAATATATTCAACAAGGCGTTGTTTGAAGTGATGACCGAGGGAGATGCTGATGGGCGTGTGTTTACTTTCCCAATCCCAACCATTAACATTACGAAGGACTTTGATTGGGATAATCCAGTTATCGAGAACCTATGGGAAGCTAGCGCCAAGTATGGGCTTAACTACTTCAGTAACTTTATAAACAGCGACATGGATCCAGAGGATGCAAGGAGTATGTGCTGTCGGCTACGAATCGACAATAGGCAGTTGGCTACTAGGGGTGGCGGATTGTTTGGGTCTAACCCGCTAACCGGTTCTATCGGTGTGGTTACTCTGAACTTGCCGAGGTTGGCGCTTAAGGCTAGAAAGAATAATTGGGCAAAGACGCCGAAGCCAGGCGAGGTTGAGGAGTTCAAGGAGAACTTTAAGGGTGAGATTGAGAAGTTTATGAATGTCGCGAAGGATAGCCTTGAGGTGAAGCGTAAGTTGATCGAGAAGCTGACAGAGATGGATCTTTACCCATATTCCAAATATTATCTAAGGTCAATAAAGGAGCGCACTGGATCCTATTGGGCTAATCACTTCAATACGATTGGGCTTCTCGGCATGAACGAGGCTTTGTTGAATTTGTTTGGGGAAAATATCGGGTCTGATAAAGGCAAGGCTTTTGCAATTGAGATCATGGATTTCATGCGAGATAAGCTGGTCGAGTATCAGACGGAGACGGGACACAACTATAATCTCGAGGCGACACCAGGAGAGGGCACCACATATAGGTTCGCGCATATTGACCAGAAAGACTTTGGGGCTCAGGCACACTTTGCGAATGGTATTGGAGCGGATATTAAAGTTCCTTTCTATACGAACTCGACGCACTTGCCTGTTGACTATACTGACGATTTGTTTGAGATATTGGACTTACAGGACGAATTGCAGGCGAAATACACTGGTGGAACTGTAATCCATTTCTTCCTTGGCGAGAGGTTGGATGACACAAAGACGCTGAGGAGTTTGGTGAAGAAGATTTGTACGACCTATAAATTGCCTTACTTCACCTTTAGCCCGAGTTTCTCGATTTGTAAAAACCACGGATACATTGCCGGAGAGCACGAGATCTGTGCGAAATGTAATGAAAAATGCGAAGTCTACTCGCGAGTTGTTGGATACCTAAGGCCAGTGCAACAGTGGAATGATGCGAAGCAGGCAGAGTTCGAAATACGGTCTAATCCTAGTGTGGAAAAAGCCCTGGAGAGGATGGGCGAGAAGATGAAATCGGGGGTAAAGAAAGTTACTGTGGACGTAGCTAAGCCTAGGGTGAAAGTGGCAAAGAGGAAGAAATAGGAGAGTAGATGAAGATAGGCGGCCTTATCAAGACATCCCTGGTGGATTATCCCGGTAAGGTTGCCTGTTCGATTTTTACGATTGGATGCAACTTTCGATGCGGGTTTTGTCATAATCCAGAACTGGTAGATCCGATCCGATATATCCAGGAGATCCCGGAGGAGTTGGTGTTTGAGTTCTTAGAAAAGAGGAAGGACAACCTCGACGGAGTGGCGATTAGTGGCGGAGAGCCAACCGTTCAGCCAGATTTGGCGAAGTTTTTGAGGCGCGTCAAGAAACTGGGGCTCTTGGTCAAACTAGATAGCAATGGGAGCAATCCTGATGTTCTCGAGGACTTGTTCGGGCAAAATCTGGTGGACTTTATCGCGATGGACGTCAAGGGGCCGATCGAGAAATATGAGTCGATTATGGGCTGGCCAGCCGGGGCGAAATGTAAGAGAAGTATTGATTTGATCCTTGCGTCAGGAATATCGCATGAATTTCGGACAACGGTCGTGAAGGGTATGCTTGAGGTAGAGGATTTTGAGGAGGTTGGGCAGTTGGTGCAGGGGGCGGAGCGGTTCGCCTTGCAACATTTTCGCGCGATTCCCGAGATGGTGAATACGGAAGAATATAAGGATGCAAAAACATTCACGGAGGGGGAATTCGAGCAGGCGAGGAAGATTATGGCGAGGTATGTGAAGAAGGTGGTGGTGCACTAGGTGTGGTACGACGTTGTGCAGACTATTCCACGAAAACCGAGTGCCGTAATAGCACCTCCAGTATGGTAACTGATAGACTCGATCCCCGCACCAGTGGTATCGATTGAATGACCACCACGGCCGAACCAAGAACTGCCAGAGACAAAAGAATTGCGATACGCTCCCGACCACCCAGAGGATTCGGTATATGGTTTGTCTTAGACTTAGTATCGTACAAATTATCTTCTCTATCCTCTAGGTGGTCGGGAGCACAAGCTAATTCTGTCCTCACAACCTTTTCCTGGTTCATGCGTGGAGGCCTCTCAACCCTTTCCACTCCCTCTTATGCTGGAGTTGAGTCCATAGGTAGCAACTCTGGTAATGCTGGTATATCAAGGGGTTTTCGTGGGGTGGTAAGTAAACACAACAACAATTAGGCCGACCTTATACAGGTCAGCCTAGTGTAATGCCTAGCAGAAACATCTATACTTGTACTTGTAGCTTTCGTATTTGCTCAGGGGATAATCCCGTAACATCGGCCACATCTTCGGGTTTATCGCCACGTTGCAGTAGAGATTTTGCCACTCTTAGTATCCCTTCCGCTATGCCTTCGTCTTTCCCATCAAAGTATGCGCTGGAGTGTCCGGCATCGAGTATTGCCTGTGCTTTTGCTGTCAGACACAACAACTGCTGTCAAAATGGCTGTCAAATGATTTTTTGGTCGGGGCTATAGGATTCGAACCTACGACCTCACGGTCCCAAACCGCGCGCGCTAGCCGGACTGCGCCAAGCCCCGATATAATCTGTTAATAAGGTTCGATTTTTACTACTCATTCATAGTAGTGTTAATGGAGCCACGACCGAGGCTTGAACTCGGGGCCTCATCCTTACCATGGATGCGCTCTACCGACTGAGCTATCGCGGCCGATACACTTATTATATCTCAAGCTGTGTTTTCTGTCAAGATGCCTTGAGGTAATTGCTTCGCAATTTTCAAAAATCGCCCAAAATACAAGCTGTTTTATAGCCTCTATCTCCCAAAAGCCATTCTATCAAATCCTCTGGGTGGTCGGGGGCGTTTTCTCAGTCGTTCGGCGACGGTGACCCATGGTTCACGCGTGGCGGCAGTTCGCTCACTCTCCCTTTCGCTGGAGTCGAGTCCATCGGTGTCACTTATGGCGACACTAATGCTCTCGTCGGTTTTCGTGGGGGAGGCTACTGGATTAGGTTGGCGTATGGTATAATAAGACTGAGATAGAGAGGCGAGGGATATTAAGGATTGAAAGCAAAAACACACCGTAAAGGCGCCGATGGTATATGGCAATACGTCATTGGCTCCAAGAAAATCATATGATAATAGAATCAGATATAGATAGAAAACCGAGGAAGAAGATAGGCTGGATTTTGCTTTTGGTGTTTATGGGGCTTTTGGCGGCGGCGGGAGCGTTTTCCCTTATGAAGATGAACGGAGATGGAGAGAGTGGGGACTGGGATGATGAGATGAGCGTGGAGCCGGAAATGTCGGAGTTGGAGAAGAAGGTGAATGAGGTGATGGCGGATATGACGCTCGAGGAGAAGATTGGGCAGATGCTGATGATTAGTTTCTCGGCCATTAGGATGAATGATGCGCTTCGGGGGCAGCTTGTGAACGATAGGCCTGGAGGGTTTATATTGTTCTCGGACAATGTTTACACTTATGAAAGCACTTTGGCGCTTGTAAATGATATAAAGGCAACAAATGAGGAGATTCCGTTGTTCATTGGAATTGATCAAGAGGGCGGGCTGGTGCAGAGGATCAGGGCGCTACCAGATGCTGATGTAACGATAATCCCGCCGATGTATGACCTTGGAAGGACTGGTAATGTGGAACTATCGAGAGAGATGGGGGCGGTGGTTGCGAGGGAGCTTAGGGCGTTTGGTGTGAATATGAATATGGCGCCGGTGATAGATGTTTGGTTGAATCCGAGTAATGTAGTGATCGGGGATAGGGCTTTTGGAACGACGGCTGATGAGGTGATAAGAATGGCGTTTCCGTTTGCGGATGGCATGGCAGAGAATGGTGTTATCCCGGTATTCAAGCATTTCCCGGGGCATGGCGATACGTATTTGGATTCGCATTTTGCTCTGCCGGTGGTGGAGAAAAGCAAGGAAGAGTTGGTGTCTCGCGAGCTTTTGCCGTTTATTGAGGCGATTAGGCGGAAAGAGGATGTGATCATGATGGGGCATTTGCAATTGATTCAGATTGACGAATTGCCGACGAGTATTTCGAGGAAAGTCGTAACGGGGCTACTTCGGGAGGAGCTTGGGTTCGAGGGGATCGTGATGACGGATGCGCTGAATATGTACGCGCTGACTATGAATTACACATGGGAGGAGATTTATATACATGCCGTGAACGCTGGGGTGGATATACTCCTGATGCCAGAGTCGCCGAGAGGGGCGATAGAGGTTATTGGGGCGCAGGTCAAAAATGGGAGCATCACGGAAGAGAGGATCGACGAGTCGGTGCGGAGGATATTGACGCTGAAATTCTCGAAAATGGCGGAGGGGAATTTGCCTTGGAGCGCGATAGGGACGGAAGAGAATAGAGAAATAGTAGAAAGGATTTATCAATGAAATACGATTGGTTTGAGAAGTATGCGACGAGCAAGAAGGGTGCGCGGAAGGAGTATAAGCCGGAGTGGGAAGTCGACCGGTATATGATTCGGGATAAGATGTTTATTATGCATGGCGGAGACAAGGAGGGTAAAGAGATTATCACGTTGAAGCTTGAGCCGTCGTTTGGGCAGTTTCTCAGGGAGCAGTTCCCGGGAGAGATTGTGCCGGGGTATTATATGAACAAGGATCATTGGAATTCGGTGTATGTGGATGGGAATGTGCCGGATGAGGTTCTGCGTGATATAATAGATAAGTCGTATGAATCAATTTTGGGTGCGTTTAGTAAGAAAGTTAAAGAAGAAATATTGGGAGATGAGTAGTATGAAGAGTTATGAGAGGGATCTAGGTGGGGTTATCGAGGAAGTGTGTAACGAGGAGAAAATTGCGCTGGAGAGTTATTCGTATGGATATTTCTTTAGGTTGAATAATGGCGCGGTGGATAGGTATATATTTGAAAATAAGTTTGGCCTAAACACAGCTTCGGCGGTTGCTCTTTGCACTGACAAAAGCGCCGCGAGCGATGTGCTCCGAACATTTAATATACCGAACGTGAGACATGAGTTTTATATGTCGCCGGT
>Ga0099364_10012318_pt1 | contig 11549 bp, 12 predicted proteins | sample TergutTh196P3_FD_73070 | JGI IMG/M metagenome (GOLD analysis project Ga0099364, IMG submission 73070) | Microcerotermes parvus P3 segment gut microbial communities from Pointe-Noire, Republic of the Congo - Th196 P3 | ecosystem: Host-associated > Arthropoda: Insects > Digestive system > Gut ...
CATTCCGATAGAGAAGTATTCTTCCGCAGATGCCGCAAGGCTTGCACAACTGCAGATTGATAAAATCAGCACAAAAAGGAACAGGAACTTAAAGGGTTTCTTCACTTTCCCCTGCCAAGAACGGTATTTTCAATTTCACGGATTTGTGAGCGGTAAAGATTTGCAATGCCGGAACCATAATCGGCAAGAAGCTGGACAATGTTTCTGGGATTTGTCTCATTATCGCGTCCGTTAATCCGGTCCCCGGCATCTCCGAGTCCCGGCATTATATAAGCGTCCTCATTCAACACTCCGTCCATCCATAGTGTATAGACATCGCAGTTGTCAAGCGCCCTTATAGCACGCAATGCTCCCTTTAGAGCTGCAATCGCATTAAAAAAAATAATTGAGCGCGGTTTAATTCCCGCGTCTAAAAGATATTTTACTACCGTAACAAGACTTCCGCCGGTGGCATTCATTGGATCTGCAAAAACCAAATCTTTTCCGTTAAGCGATTCAAGATTAAAAAATGAATTGTTAAAGTCAAGAATGTATTCCATATCATTTTCATGCTTGCTGTCATTACGGTAGATTCTGAACAGTGCAAAAGGCGTTACATAGCCGTAAGAAGAATATTCTTCGATTTCCTTGCTCATTATCATGGACGGCAAAAGTGCGGCGCGCAGCATTACGCACATAACGGTGTTTCCGATTTTATGGTCTATATTTGTAATTTTATGAACGGCATAATTTTGCACGGGTCTTGTAACCGGGGTTTGAACAATAAGGTAATTCTTCTGCAATCCGGAACTTGTCCATGCAAGTTTAAAAAGTATTTCATAGGCGCGCTGGATATAATAGACAAACTCATTGTTATCGGTATTTACATCCCTTAGCTTGGCAATAACCCGCGATGCTTCCGAATGATCTTCCTGCGGTGAAATAAAAGAATAGACATGCAGCCTGGGGTTTTTATGACAGATATCCTGCATAAGTATTCCCATATCATTGTATATCGAAATTAACTCGCCTGCCGCATCCTTATCGCCTTCCTGCACCCTGGGAAAAACATTAAGGGTGTTACTAAAAAGCAAATCCATATTTTTAAGATTTTCCCTGTCTTCCCGGGTTAGATATCCATCTAATTCACCGGCTTTTAAAATTAATTTATCCATGGCCTAAGTATATGTTGATTTATACGAAGTAGCAACCATTGTTTTATTAGGTATTCTTAATTTCCTTATTAATAGTTTGCTTCCATTCTTCAATATGTTTTCTGACAGCCAAAAAACTCTTTTCGCTTACCACATGTTCCATTTTACAGGCATCTTGTACGGCGGTACTTTTATCAACGCCTAAAAAAATAAGCCAGTCGGAAATCGCCACATGCCTTTCATACATCGTATCGGCTATTTTCCGGCCTTTTTCGGTCAGTGTAATATAGCCATCATCATCCATTATTATATAACCTTTGGTACGCAGATTTTTCATTGCAACACTTACACTCGGCTTGGAATATTCAAGTTCGTTAACAATGTCAATTGAACGGACTTTCTCCCCTCTTTGGCTCAATATTAATATTGTTTCCAGATAGTTTTCCGCCGACTCATGTATGTCCAATACCGCCCCCTAAGAATTATTCTAATTAATGATAGAGTGAATTTTACGGGTTTTCAAGATAAAAAGAAAAACATTTGAGTTTGTCCCAAAATTCGGTTATTTCTCGGACATTCTCATCTTTTTTTAATTTTATTCAAAAAAGATATAAAATAGCTTGACAACATGGTTTTATTTTATTAATCTGTAGATGGTTAGTGATACCTAACTCTATTGTTAGGATACTTGCCTGTGAAGAAGTATATAAGGACGGTAAACAGTGATGCCCTTAACCATGGCAAAGACCGGAGAAGAAAAGTCGATAAAAAAAGTTGGCGGCAAGGAGGATACGCGCCAGTTTCTTGCAAATCTCGGCTTTATTCCTGGTTCATTTGTAACAATTATTACCAAGATCAGCGGAAATGTGATTGTGAATATAAAAGAATCACGTGTGGCAGTAAGCCAGGAAATGGCAGCTAAAATTTTTGTTTAAAAGGTGGACTATGCAAACTTTAAAAGAAACAAAACTTGGTTCAACAGTTAGTGTGGTAAAGGTTGGGGGAATCGGTCCGGTAAAGTGCCGTATCATGGAAATGGGCATAACAAAAGGAGCGGAAATTTTTGTTCGTAAAACAGCCCCCCTCGGCGACCCGGTGGAAATCACAATAAGGGGCTATGAACTTTCCCTGCGAAAAGCAGATGCGGAATTAATTGAAGTAGAGTAGCATTAGGGATTTTTTTAAGCGGAGGACGTAACTCCGTATTTTTTATGAATTGCTGTTAGTTGTAGCTAACCGTTATTTCATTTTTTAGGAGGAAATTGATGCCTATCAAGATTGCGCTTGCCGGAAACCCAAACAGCGGCAAAACAACTTTATTTAATGCACTCACAGGCTCAAACCAGTTTGTTGGAAATTGGCCGGGCGTAACGGTGGAGAAAAAAGAAGGCAAATTGAAAAGTGATAAAGACGTTATCATAACAGACCTGCCCGGCATTTATTCGCTTTCTCCCTATTCGCCGGAAGAAGTGGTTGCCCGTAATTATTTAACCGACGAGCGGCCTGATGCCATCCTGAATATAATTGACAGTACTAATTTGGAGCGCAACCTGTTCCTTACAACCCAGCTTACAGAACTGGGGATTCCGGTCGTTGCGGCTTTGAACATGATGGATGTAATAAGAAAAAACGGCGATAAGATTGATACTGCGCGGCTTGCGAAAGAACTCGGCTGTCAGGTTGTGGAAATTTCTGCGCTTAAAGGGGACGGTGTTTTAGAAGCTGCGGAAGCGGCGCTAAGAGCGGCAGGCGGAAAAAAAACAGTACCCCAGCATAGTTTTTCCGGCGGGGTGGAACATACATTAGCCCACATAGAAGAAGCCGTGCTTCATGAACTGCCGCAGGAACAGCAGCGCTTTTTTGCCGTTAAATTGTTTGAGCGGGATAAGATAATTATAGAGAAACTAAAACTTAAACCTGAACAGATCCGGCACATTGAACAGGATATAAAACGCAGGGAAGAAGAACTTGAGGATGACAGCGAAAGTATAATCACTGCCGAGCGTTATACATATATTGATACCATAATTAAAGATTGTATAAAAATCAAAAACAAAGGCAGACTCAGCGTATCGGATAAAATTGACAAGGTTGTTACAAATCGAATTTTGGCGCTTCCGATTTTTGCGCTGATCATGTTTGTTATTTACTTTATTTCGGTTACCACCATAGGAACGCTTGCTACTGATTGGGCTAACGATGGTCTATTCGGAGAAGGCTGGAGTTTTTTTGGCGTATGGGTTCCCGGTATTCCTGTGCTGTTGGGTAATTTTCTTGAGGCAATTAATTGCGCCAAGTGGCTGCAGAATTTAATACTGGACGGCATAGTAGCAGGTGTAGGAGCCGTGCTTGGCTTTGTGCCTCAGATGTTCATTCTTTTTATTCTTCTTGCGTTTATGGAGGCCTGCGGATATATGGCGCGTATCGCTTTTATAATGGACAGAATTTTCCGCCGCTTCGGACTTTCGGGTAAATCTTTTATTCCGATTCTAATTGGCACAGGATGCAGTGTTCCCGGTATTATGGCATCCAGGACAATTGAGAGCGACCGGGACCGAAGAATGACCATTATGACCACTTCCTTTATTCCATGTTCAGCCAAGCTCCCGATTATTGCTTTAATTGCAGGCGCACTGTTCGGCGGAACATGGTGGGTTGCGCCAAGTGCGTACTTTATCGGAATTGCGGCAATTATTTGCTCCGGTGTGATTTTAAAAAAAACCAAAATGTTCACCGGCGATGTCGCTCCCTTTGTTATGGAACTTCCTGCCTACCATTGGCCGACTATAGAAAATATTTTACGGAGTATGTGGGAGCGCGGATATTCCTTTATAAAAAAGGCCGGAACCATCATTCTTCTTGCGGCAATAGTAGTTTGGTTCGCCTCAAACTTTGGATGGGGAGATGAAGGTTTTGGCATGGTAATTATGGAAGAAAGCATTCTTGCAGGATTTGGCGGCGCTATTGCTCCTGTCTTTTCGCCGTTGGGCTGGGGTAATTGGCAGGCTGCCGTTGCCGCTCTCACAGGTTTGATTGCAAAAGAAAATGTTGTGGGAACTTTTGGCATCCTCTACGGTTTTGGCGAAATTGCAGAAGACGGAATTGAAATTTGGAGCTCGCTTGCAGCCAGTTTCACAACGCTTGCCGCTTATTCTTTTTTGGTGTTTAACCTGTTATGCGCTCCCTGTTTTGCCGCAATTGGGGCTATCAAACGGGAGATGAACAATACAAAATGGTTCTGGGCAGCCATCGGCTATCAGAGTGCTCTGGCTTATGTTGTGTCGCTTTGTATTTATCAATTCGGCATGATGTTCTCCGGCTATTTTGGGTTTTGGACGGTTATGGCTTTTCTTTTGACGGCGGGATTCTTTTACCTTTTATTCCGCCCGGCGGGAGAAAGTAAAACCTGTTAGGAAGATTGGAGGTATATTATGGGTTATTTAACGGAAAATATAGGAACAATTTTAACGGGGCTTGTTTTGCTTGGGATTATCACGACGATCATTTTGAAAATCCACAGAGATAGGAAAAGTAAGGCGCCCGGATGCTGCACATCCTGCCGAACCTGCCCTTATTACTGCGGTTAATAGAGTTGTTCGGAAACTTCAATTTCTGTAAGAAGGGGGCTGTCCGAGAAGTCGGTACTTCTCGGACACCCTCAGACGTTAAATGCCAATGGCATTTACTTATAGCTCAATGTTTACAAAAAAGTTGGCAACTTGATTCCTAACGGTAATTGTAACTCTCTGTTGTCTGCCAATGCGGTTAGGCTCATAGCCTTGCACCTCAAGCTGATCTTCCGGAATAAGTTCTGTTCTTCTTTGAGTCGGGTCTGAACCGGTATAATTGCCGTAAACCAGAATGCCTGTAAGATCCAGAGGCTCTCCAACTTTATAATCGGTTTTGGTCGGCGGTTTTTCCAACACAATACTGGTGAGCGCTAAAACTTCGATGCTAAAGTCAGCGGATCTTTCGTTTTTGGTAACTGAAATTCTCTGGCTTCCTACATTGTTGGGGTTAAAGCCTGTGATGTCGCTCATTGTTATTTCAAGTTCCTCTGTCGGGAAGCCTTCCCACACGCCCATCACTCTTAAACCGTCCAGATCAAGAGGTTCGCCTTGGATATAATTCAATTTTGAAGGGGTTTGGGCAATTTGGAGGCTTGTCATGCTCCGGACATCAATATTAAAGGTAGTCGATAACCCTTCGTATACAATCCTGATTGTCTGCCTGCCTGCCTGATCCCTCATATAGCCGGTAATTTCGCAGTCAGAAAGGCTGACTACATGACTTCCCATGCTGTCCCATTCGCCCCGTATTTCAAGACCCGGCCACGCGGGATCGGGATCCTGACCTTGTTTAAAAAGCGTGACCCTTGGCTCGGAGGCGACTGTTAATGAACGTAATGCCATAACCTCTGTCTCAAAGCTGACTTCCTGACTCGTAAAGAAGCCCACTCTGACCTTTACTGTCTGAATTCCGGGTGTGTGCTTGTTAAAGGTTATGTCACTGCTGGTGACATTAACTACCCTGCGGCTTCCATCCCTGTAGATACCCCAGACAGTGATAAGCCTTGGGTCGATATCCTGTCCTTGACGTACCTGTCTCGGACCGTCTACAGTGTCCGTCTCAAGGTGACTGAGCTGCATCGATGCGCATCCCGCCAGAACCATCACAACAATCAGTACAATGCTGCCAATGGTTAAAAACTTCAAATTCTTCATCTAAAAACTCCTTATAACCATTTTCCGAAAAAATTACATCTCCGGTTTTCTTAAAAGTAAAGCCTGCAAATACTCGATCCGCGACATCACTTCATCTGTAAATATATCTCAATTTTTAAAAATGTCAATATGTTTTTTTTTTGGATATTAGTCAGGAAATTATGATTTTTGGGCAGGTTGCCCGATCTTGCTAAAATTGCCCTGATTACGGTATCATGTAAATTATATGAAAAAACTTTACTTGTTTATAAAAATATCTTTTCTGCTTGCAGTTATTGTCTTTATGAATTCCTGCACAGATAATACAAGCCCTTCAATTGAAAGAGAAGATCTTTTTTCTCTGGAAATAGGTCCAATGGAAGATCAAATTGCACTGTACAGACTTGACGGCAGCAGAGGAATTAGAAAGACTGGATTTACAATGATTGACGGCCTTTTTTATATTGCAGATGGAAATGGCGGTAAAATAGTTCGATATAATTCATACGGCGATTTGTTGTTTATGATATATAACGAGGATACAAATCCCGCGCCGTATACTTTAAGGACAAATGTTTCCGAAGATGAGCAGGTTACCCGCTGGGCGCATTCCTATCCTCTTGAAGAACCCGGCTGGATAACAGTAGATTCCCGCAGGCATATCTTTGTTGAGGATAGACTTCCGCCTCAGGAACAACGTGCGGATACAGACCAAGGTGCGATGCTTGACGGGATAATTCTTCATTTTGATCAAAACGGAAGATTTATTAACTATCTTGGCAGGGAAGGAATTGGAGGAAGCCCCTTTCCAAGAATAGTAGGGCTTACAGCTTCCATAAGGGATGAACTTGCTGTAATCTGCCGGCTTCAGGATGGATGGGATGTTTACTGGTTTAGTTCTTCCGGAATGCTTTTATTTCTTGTACGAATTTCTTCCAATATAGTGCCTGCGCATCCGGATTGGCCGGATGCATTTGCGTTTATTGACAGTATATGGGCTTCCCCGGATTCAAGGCAGATTTTACTTAAAGTTGATTACCTTACAGACACCTATGATCTTTCAACAAATATCCGTACCGGCAGTGAACCCATAAGTTCGATTATCTGGACGCTTAATGTAGAAGACGGCTCATACTCGGGTTCTGTAGAAATTCCGCTTTATGAAATTATAGAAAACGGGCGTTCCACAAATATCAGGGTTTTTTACTCTATTCTTGGCATCGCGCGTTCAGGCAGGACTCTGCTTTATTTTCCTGTGGAAACAGGATATGCCATTTTATTTGTTAATACCTATACTCATGAGCAGCGCCGGGGTAATATTCAATTTTCATTTGATGAACTTATTTACAATGATTTTTATCTTTCAAATGAAGGAATCCTTTCCGCAATGCTTGGTGATAATTACAATGTAAAAATGACATGGTGGCGTACTGACGGTTTTATGGGAGAGATGCCTTGACGGATGACAGTGAACGGCAAAGACCTAATCTTAAATATAAACTTTCAAAATCGGATGATGCCCTTCCGGGCGAAAATGAGGAACTTCATTTTTATTATAACAGGGAACGACGGCTTGAAAAGGCGCCTCAAAGCGTTAAAGACCTCTATAAAGAACATCCAAAGACGCGCTTTAGTCTTTTTCGTCCATTAGTTGCCGACAAGCCCAGAAAGATACTTTTTTTTTCCATAGTTGTGTTATGCATAATGATTTGGATAATTTCGTTACTTGGTTATTTTGATTCATCTTATTCTCTTGAAGGGAATAAAATTGAAATTTCCGCAACGGTCATAGAAGGCATTACAATTGTTGAGATAAAGAAATCCCATGATGCCTTATTAAGGTCATATTCGGGGCTTGTAGATATTGCTGTTTCGATTCCCTTGGAAGAAGGTAATGATGAGGCATCTCTTTTTTTTCATAGGATCTTTTTTTCCCCGGAGACGGAGGAGCAGTTTACTTTCGTAGTCCCCTTTGACAATCCGCTTCTTCTTATGGTGCTCCAAACAGAAAATTCATCCCTAAGATTAACTTTTAATCCTGATGGCAGTCTCGAAAAGGTTGACTAATTTTGATTAATACTATAACTTTATAGCATGATTCAGTTGTATTTTTTATCAATTTTATGCAATGGTCTCAGCGGGTATATACTGTTCAAAGATAATGACAGCAGTATAGTTGAATTTCCCCGTTTTTCTATGAATGGTCCGACTTTTAATCTTATTCTGGGCATTTTAAGTGCTGTAACCGGGATATTAAAGCTGCTTTCACCTTCTGTAGACGGGATCCCTATTTTGGGGGATTTGGTTCCCTCCGCCGCCGGTATTATTGCCGGCATTATGCTGATTTTTGGTATTTCCCGCAAGGATATTTCAACTAGATCCGAAAGTACAAATTCACTGGATGCTGTTGGTTCAGGGCTTATGCGTTACAGAAAACCAATCGGGCTTGGATTACTTGGTTCAGCCCTAATTCACTTTTTATTTCCGCAGGCGCTGTTTCTTTAGATTAGAGTTGTTCAGGACAACTAACCAAGTTGTCGAACGAGCCCATTGTTATTATTTGAATGAGAAAAACAGAAAAATATATATTTCTAAAAGTGTTTTTTTTACTCTGCTTTTTTTATCTTTACGGCTGTACGGCGAGGGGGGAAGAAACACCGGTAATTCCACCTGTTACATCTCCCCTGTCAAGTGAGTATATTGGTTTTGGAGTAATTAAGGATTCATTTACTCATATTACAGCAGATCCTTTGGAGGACAGCCTGTCATACGGCTACCTGCGCCGAGGCTCTCTTGTTAAAATTGTAAGCCGGCAGGTTATTGGAACTACAGGAAATTTTGTCTCATGGGTTTTAGTTGACGGACCTCCCGACGGATGGCTTAAAGAAGAAGTTATGGACATCTATAGCAGTGAGGGTCAGGCTAGAACAGCATCGGAGTCGATGTCCAGGTGAATAATATTTTTTTCTTTATTGTTCCGCCTCTCGTAGGCGCAACCATCGGTTATGTAACCAATGCAATTGCGATAAAGATGCTTTTCCGTCCGTTAAAGGAAATCCGTGTTCTCGGCATAAGGCTGCCCTTTACGCCCGGAATTCTGCCAAGGCAGAGAGCAAGGCTTGCGCAGAGCATTGGCGGAATGGTGGAACGCGAACTTATAACGGCGGAAATTATCAGGGGGCGTCTTTCCCGTGATGATGTGAGTGAAAGAATCGGCGAATCTATAGAGGGCGCATATCCGGTTTTATTTACTGCTGTTTCAGAATTTCTTCGCAATGAGGACATCCGTCGTGAAATGGAATCAAAAGGCCGCATTATTCTAAGAAACATTTTTCAAAAAATGAATTCATTTCAGCGTTTTTTTCTTTCCGCAGGTCAATATGACATGACGCTTGAACAAAAAATGCCGGAAATTATCGAAGATTTAATAGTCAATATCGAAAATACATTAAATTCCGATAATGTAAAAAAGAAACTTACAGATTCGGCATCATCTTCCATAGGTAAAATTACATCAAGCGAAGGAATAGTAGAAAACCTTCTTAAAACAATAAATGTTAAAGCCCTTGTTGCAGACAGAATTGATTCTCTTGATATGCTTAGGGTAGAAAGAATAATTTTGGATGTAATGTCGGATCAATTTAAATGGATAAACATTTTTGGAGGAATACTGGGTTTTCTTATTGGTTTATTTCAGGTTGGTTTTAGTTATTTTCTCGGTTAGCGCCGGTTCTGCTCCCAATTGTCCGCAGGCTCCAAGAACTTTTCTTCCTTTGTGCAGGCGCATCGTAACTTTTAGATTTAATTTTTCAAGTAAATTAACAAAATTGGCTGTTTCTTTTTCTCCGGGTTGAATCAGCGGTACATTTTCAAATTTCAACCCTTCCACCGGATTCCATGGTATGATGTTTACGATCGTGTCCAAACCTTTTGCAAATTCTGCAATTGACAGTGCATCTTTTTCGCGCGTGTTAAGACATCCGAGTAACGGTACTTCCAGTGTTATTCTTCCGCCTCCGTTTTTTTGAAACAGCAAGAGGGCTTCCTTGACTGTTTTTAGGGGATTGGTTTTGGTTACCGGCATTAATCTTTGTCTTAAATCTTCATCTGCAGTTGTAAGAGAAAGCGCCAGTTTGGCAAAGGGCAGGGTTTCTGCTATTTTAAAGAGGCTTTCGCAGATACCGCAGGTTGAAACTGTTATTCTCCTTCTTGAATAATTTAGTCCTGCTTTATCATTAAATACTTCCATTGCTTTTTTTAATTGTAATAGGTTTAAAAGCGGTTCTCCCATACCCATTATTACAATATTGTCTATTGTATGCTCTTTATCGTTATGAATGTTTTTTACAGTATTTTGTAAATACAGAAATTGTTCTACAATTTCTGTACTGTCAAGATTACGGATAAATTTAAGGGAACCTGTTTTGCAGAAAACACATCCAAGCGGACATCCTGCCTGGGTAGAAAGACAGGCAGTTAAGCGTTTTTTACCGTCACTTAACAACACAGATTCTGTTTTTATTCCGTCTTTCAATTTTATTTGAATTTTCTTTATTTCACCATCCTGATAACATCTTTCGACCGAACTTGAAAAGATACAGAAACGTTCTGCCAATTCATGCTGTATTTTTCCGGGAAGATCGGACATTTCGCTGAAACTGCAGACGCCCTTTAAAATCCATTTGTAAATTTGCTTTGCGCGCATTTTAGGCAGAAGTGAAAGATGTTTTTCTATTTCTGACAGTGAAAGCCCTGCAAGTGATTGTTTCATTTTATTTTACAAGTGACTCAAACATTTCCGAAACCTTTGGATTTTTTATTCCAAATTTCATAAAATCTTCAAGGGTTTCGACGGCTTTTCGTTTATCTCCCTTTTGCAGATAACAATCGGCAAGGTCAATGTACAGACGGCTGTTCCTGTTATCCTGCTGGATTAACCGTTTGAATGATGCAATAGCTTCGTCGAATTTTCCCTGCGTCTTTGCAAGAAGAGCCAGTCCCATTACGGCATAAGTATCATATTCAACATTTAAAGCTCTTTCATAAAAGTTTTTTGCCTTTTCAAAATCTTTTAGGTTGCGGTAGGCATCGCCGGCACGGGTTAGAATCATTTTATTTCCGTGGTCTTTTTCCAGAATACAGTTCCAGTAAATAAGGGATTTTTCTATCTGATCCATTCCCCGGTAACAATCGGCAAGGCCAAAAAGAGCGTAAAAATTCATTTTATCTCTGCGAAGCGCTTCTTCAAAAAACGGTACGCCTTTACTGAATGTCTTTAATTTTCTGTGGCAATTTCCGATTAATGTTAAAACACGGATATCCACGTTACCAAAGCCCGAGGACTCCAGCATTTTTTCCCAGTAAAAAAGCGCATCATTGTATTCTTTAAAATCATAATGTAAGTGTCCAAGCCCTATAATTGCGTAAGGATTTGAATTTTCCATTTCAAGTACGCGCAGGTAGGTATTTTTCGAATTTGTAAAGTCTTTGATCTTTCGGTATGCGTCTGCTATTCTTGTAAGAACAGTTATATTTTTTTTATCATGAAAAAGATACTGCTCCCAGATCTCGATGGCTTTTTGATATTGATTCATTGCCTTGTAACAATCAGCAAGACCAAAGAGAGCATAGTTGTTCCCGGGGTGGTGGGAAAGGCATCTTTGATAATACTTTGCGGCTTCGCGAATAGAACCTGTTTTACGGCTTGCATCTC
>Ga0099364_10012319_pt1 | contig 11546 bp, 7 predicted proteins | sample TergutTh196P3_FD_73070 | JGI IMG/M metagenome (GOLD analysis project Ga0099364, IMG submission 73070) | Microcerotermes parvus P3 segment gut microbial communities from Pointe-Noire, Republic of the Congo - Th196 P3 | ecosystem: Host-associated > Arthropoda: Insects > Digestive system > Gut ...
TATTATTAAACAGTAAGGATTGCCTTACAATATCATCTTCTTTTTTTGTTTTTTCCAAATCTTTTTCCAGTTTATCAAGATTCTTAATCAATTTTGATGATAAAGATGAAACTTGAGTTAATAGATACTCTTCCAGAGTACTGTCAAATTTTCCATTGGTTTTTTTACTGTTTAAAAGTGACAATACTTCATTTTGATATGAAATACAGGCAGGGATGATTTTTCCCTTTGTAATATCTATCATGGCCAGAGCTTCAATATTCAGGGTTTTACAGTAAATTTCGGTTAATATCTCATAACGGGAATGAACCTCTGTTTCGGAAAATACTCCATGCTTTGTAAACAATGCAATACTTTTTTTGCTTACAAACTCAGGAAGCGCTTCAACAGTATTCTTGAGATTTGACAAACCCCTTGTTTTTGCCTCTTTTACCCAGTCTTCGCTGTAATTATTCCCGTTAAATACTATACGCTTATAATCTTTGTATGTTTTTTTAACAAGGGCAGCAAGGGCAGCATTAAAATTACTATCCCCTTTAGAAGCGTGTTTTTCAAGGGTTTCAGCAAACTGGGAAAGTATTTCTGCAACAGCAGAATTAAGCACAATATTGGGACCTGCAACAGAGAATGAAGATCCCAGCATGCGAAATTCAAATTTATTGCCAGTGAAGGCAAAAGGAGACGTTCTATTCCTGTCTGTAGTATCTTTGGGGAAATGAGGAAGAGCAGTAACACCTATTTCCATTTGGATTTTTTTATTGTTTTGGTAAAGTGAGCCGGATTCAATAGAATCCAGTATGGCAGTTAATTCATCCCCCAGAAACATGGACACAATGGCAGGCGGTGCTTCATTAGCCCCAAGCCTGTGATCATTGCCTGCACTTGCTGCAGAAACCCGGAGCAGATCCTGATATTCGTCAATTGCCTTAATTACTGCGACCAAAAACAGAAGAAACTGGGCATTATCGTGCGGAGTATCTCCAGGCTCCAAAAGGTTTAAACCAGTATCAGTTGCTAATGACCAGTTATTATGCTTACCGCTGCCGTTTACTCCCATAAAGGGTTTTTCGTGTAACAGGCATACCAGATCATGCTTATAGGCTACGCTTTTCATCATTTCCATAGTAAGCTGGTTATGATCTGTTGCAATATTTGTCGTGCCGTAAACTGGTGCAAGTTCATGCTGTGCAGGTGCAACCTCATTATGCTTAGTTTTAGCATGTATACCCAGTTTCCAGAGTTCTTCGTCAAGTTCCTTCATGAAGGCGGAAACCCTGGGTTTTAGACTTCCGAAATAATGATCTTCAAGTTCCTGACCTTTTGGCGGACGTAAACCAAAGAGTGTTCTTCCGGAATAGATAAGATCCGGCCTGTCATTAAACATTTTTTTATCGATAAGAAAGTATTCCTGTTCAGGGCCGACTACCGGCATCACATGCTGAGCTGTATTATTACCGAACAGTTTCAATATCCTAATTGCCTGTTTGTTTAATGCCTCCATTGATCTTAATAGCGGAGTTTTTTTATCCAGGGCTTCTCCGCTATAAGAACAGAATGCTGTGGGAATGCATAGAGTGCCGTCTTTAATAAAAGCATAGCTTGTTATGTCCCAGACAGTGTAACCCCTAGCTTCAAATGTTGCACGCAGACCTCCGGAAGGGAAACTTGATGCATCAGGCTCACCTCTTACAAGTTCCTTGCCTGAAAATTTCATTATGATCTTTCCATCCCCTACAGGAGAAATAAAGCTTTCATGTTTTTCTGCAGTAATACCTGTCATAGGCTGGAACCAGTGAGTAAAATGTGTAACACCCTTTTCTACCGCCCAGTCTTTCATGGCATTGGCAACAATATTTGCAACTTCAAGTTCCAAATGAGTACCTAAAGACATGGTTTTTTTTAATGCTCTGTAAATATCATCCGGAAGTTTTGCTTTCATTATTTTATCATTAAAAACATTGCATCCAAACAATTCTGTAATATCCTTTTTTTCTGAACACTTCTTAATTGACTCCACTTTATCCTCCTAATAAAATATCTGGTTAAATACCAGGAAATTTATAATCGTTAATCATCAGAGTAGCAAAATAATCTTTTGCTGTTTCTGCACGCCTTATTAATTCTACTTCTCCATCTTCTTTTAATAGAAGCTCAGCCGAGCGGAGTTTACCGTTATAGTTATACCCCATAGAAAAACCATGAGCACCTGTATCATGAATAATTATACGGTCACCTATTTCAATTTTTGGAAGCTGCCTGTTAATTGCAAACTTGTCATTGTTTTCGCATAATGAACCTGTTACATCATACAGCTGATCATGAGGAAGGTCTTCCTTTCCGCTTACGGTAATGTGATGGTATGCCTTATACATGGCAGGGCGCATTAAGTTCGCTGCACATGCATCCAAACCTATATACTGTTTATAAATATCTTTTTTATGTACTGCTGTAGCAACAAGACAACCGTAAGGACCAAGCATAAAGCGACCAAGTTCTGTATATATTGCTATATTTAATAATTCAGCCGGTACCAGAACCTCATTATATGCTTTTTTAACTTCATCTCCGATAATATTTATATCGTTAGCTTTATCTTCGGGCTTATATGGAATTCCTATTCCGCCGCTTAAATTGATGAAATTCAATTTTATTCCGGATTCTTCATTAATCCAGACAGCAGTTTCAAAGAGCAGCTTTGCCAAAGCCGGATAGTATTCATTTGTTAATGTATTACTTGCAAGAAAAGAATGAAGGCCGAATTCTTTTACTCCCATATCACGGAGTTTAATATAAGCTTCCAGTAATTGTTTTTTTGTAAGGCCGTATTTTGCTTCACTGGGTGTATCCATTATCTGGTTATTTATAATAAAATCTCCGCCCGGGTTATAACGAAGACATATTGTTTCAGGAATTCCTGCATGTTTATCAAGGAAATCTATATGCGAAAAATCGTCCAAATTAATTAATGCTCCGAGTTTTCTTGCGTAAATAAATTCTTCCTTTGGTGTTGCATTGGAAGAAAACATTATCTCTCTTCCCTTAAAGCCGACTGCTTCAGCCATCATAAGTTCCGTCATGCTTGAACAGTCTACGCCGCAGCCTTCTTCTTTAAGAATATTTAGAATAACAGGATTAGGTGTGGCTTTAACTGCAAAATATTCTTTAAAGTTTTTATTCCAGGAAAATGCATTATTTAGCTTTCTTGCATTTTTCCTTATTCCTTCTTCATGGTAAAGATGAAAGGGAGTTTTATATGTATTAATAATTTCTTCCAGTTTTGAATGAGATACAAAAACTTCCTTCATTAGGCTTTCGCTCCGATATTTTCCAGCCTTGCAGCTGCTTCAATCATATTTTCTTTCTTTCCAAAAGCAGAAAGGCGAAAGTATGATTCACCGTTCTTGCCAAAACCTGCACCAGGGGTTCCTGCAATACCTGTTTCGTTTAATAAATAATCAAAAAAATCCCATGATTTCATATTATCTGGACACTTTAACCATATATAAGGAGCGTTTTTTCCGCCTGTGAACCAAATGTCAAGTTTTTCCAGAACACCAGTGATTGTTTTTGCGTTTTCCAGATAGTAGTTTATATTGTTCTTTGCCTGTAAAAGACCCTGCTCTGAAAGAACAGCTTCCCCTCCCCTTTGTACTATATATGGTACACCATTAAATTTTGTTGTCTGCCTTCTAAGCCATAGTTTATTTAACGAAGCATTTTCTTTTTTTAGTTCATGCGGAATAATCGTATAACCGCATCTGGTTCCTGTAAATCCTGCTGTTTTGGAGAATGAGCAAAACTCTATTGCACAGTCTTTAGCACCGTCTATCTGATATATGGAAGAAGGTAATTCTTCATCCTGTATAAATGCCTCATAAGCACTGTCAAATAGTATGACAGCATCGTTTTCGAGGGCATAATTCACCCAGGTTTTTAACTGGTCAGCGTTGTATACTGCTCCTGTAGGATTATTGGGCGAGCAAAGATAAATAATATCAGCTTTGGTTTCTTTATTTGGTATAGGAAGAAAATCATTATTTATATCACCGTCTATATAAATTATTTTTCTTCCTGCCATTATGTTTGTATCTACATATACAGGATATACAGGATCAGGAATAAGAACGGTATTATCAATAGAAAAAATATCCAATATATTGCCAAGGTCGCTTTTTGCCCCGTCACTAATAAAAATTTCATCTTCTTTGAGTTTTACATTTTTATTTTCATAATACCTGGTAATTGCACTTCTAAGGAATAAATAACCCTGCTCTTCACCATAACCTTTAAATGTACCTGCTTCTCCCATTTCCAGAACGGCTTTCTGCATTGCATCTATAACAATGGGCACAAGGGGAAGAGTTACATCACCTATACCAAGCCGTATAATATCCTTTCCGGGATTGTATTTTGAAAATTCATTGATCTTTGCAGTTATGGTAGAAAATAGATAACTTTCATTAAGGTTAAAATAATTTGAATTTACTTTCATTGACCAGCTCCAAACACCAGCGGCATTTTTCTTTTATGTTCGCTTGCCTTATGGAATTTTTCAATAATTCCCCTATTATTAAAATCTGCCATACCATTAAGAAGAAACCTGTCAATATTCTTGTATGTTATACCCATTTCGTCTTCATCAGTCTGCCCGTCAAATAATCCAGCTGATGGAGCTTTTTTAATAATAAATTCAGGTGCCTTTAGATGGCTTAAAAATTCATATATTTCTGTAACTGTAAGGTCTGCAATGGGATTAAAATCATGTGCGCCGTCTCCCCACTTTGTAAAATAACCCATATATGCTTCGCTCCTGTTACCAGTACCTGCTACAAGCCTATTTTCACTTGCCGCAATGGCATAAAGGGCAGTCATTCTAAGGCGCGGTGCAATATTATTGACAGCTATATCATTAACTTTTGTATTTTCTTCAACAGCTTTTAACAAGGTGCTTTTTATTTCACTTAAATCAATATATCTGATGGGTATGCTGTATTCTTCTGCTATTTTTTCTGCATCATTTTTGTCAATTTCGTAATTTCGTTTGGATCCGCAGGGCATAATTAACCCAAGTGTATTTTCACATGCCATTTTACAAAGTATTCCTGTCAGAGCACTGTCCTTGCCGCCGCTGTTTCCATATACTATTCCTTCTGCTCCAGTGGATTCCAGTATACCCTTAATAAAAGTTACCCTTTGTTTAATTTCTTCTTCATAATTTCTCATGTTGAACTCCAAAAAAAAAGGCGTTTACCGCCTGACCGCTAAAAAGTGATCAGCCGATAAACACCATTGTTTACATACTCTTTATATCATATTTAAATAATTTATGTCAAGTACTTTTATAAATTTTTAATTATTTTCCCAAAAAATCAATAATTTTTGCCTGCCAATATCTGAATGTAAAATCAGGCTCTGGGTCTTAGCAATATGTATTACCTCATTCCATTTATCTGTACCCAATATTTCTCGAGTCAGATTTTTCAATTTTAAAATCTTCTCTTCATGAAAGATCACACCCTCTTCCCTGTCAAATATAGCTGCATAAAAAATATCCGATTCCACCAGATCCTGAAAGAAATGGCTTCCATAAGATAGTTCGGGTATAAGACCTGCCTTTGGATAAGATATTTCACAAATGACAGACATATTGCATAATTCACTGAAGTGGACAGGGACACCCAGAGAGGGAGTTGTTGTACCCCACCTCCCAGGGCCAAGCAAGAGAATAGTTTTACCTTTTAGTTTTTGGTTAATCTGCCCTATGAGTCTGGCAGTTTGATACTTATCATGTTCAGATAAATCAAGATACTCTTTTGTTTTAATAAATACAGCATACTCAATTTCAATTCTTGCATTGCCTCCCATAAAATTACTGTCAGCAGCCAGAAAAATTTTTTCCGGTTTAGGGGATGGAACTTCTAAAGCTCTGCCTAGTCCCTTTGTCTGTAATGGACGGCATTGCAAGATACTTAATTTGAAATCTCCATTGGGGGTAAAATTCACAGTAAATTCAATGTCCACAGGGTAATTATATGCATAAGAAAGGGTTTTTAAGATCTCTTGTACAAATTTTGGGAAAGTAGTTCCTGAAAGTAGTTTTTTAAAGTCTGCAATAATAGGGGGTGAGTCCATACTGTAACCAAGTTCACGCATACGCTTTAATTCAGAATTATCTGTGCTAAAGAACATCTGTTTATCTGTTTTTAAATCACACTTGTAAATTTCTTCAAGTGATATATCTGTAAGGCAATTGGAACATAAATTTATTATGTCCGCTTTATGCTGGGAATATTTTTTTTCCTCTCCGTACTTTACAGGAGATCCCTTGCCAGGCTTGTCCAAAGGCACAAGTGCTGCATAATCACCCGATAAGCGATCTACTGCTCTGGTACCCAGTCCAAAGACCAGACGCAGCATGCCTGCATCGGGATCCATTGCCTTATCCCAGACATAAAGGTTTTTGGAATTCCCTACCCCTGCAATATGGGGGAAAAATAAATCACCATAATGATTACCAGAAACACGCTGAACAAGTATTGCCATTTGTTCATCCAGGTTTTCCAGGCCTCTATGACGGCGGTAGGACAAGGCATCCTCATTCATTGTGCTGGCATAGACCCTTCTGATTGCATTTACAAAGCAGTCATAACGTTCTTCGGGAGTACCCTGATTTGCACAGAATATACTTTCGTATTTCCCAGCAAAGGCATTGCCAAAATTATCTTCTCTTAATGAACTTGAACGGACTATAATTGGAGACTGGCCAAAATGCTCAAGCATCTCCTTAAACTGTTCTTTTATGGAATCCGGGAACTTCCCATGCAGCATTTTCTCCCTTAGATCCTGTGCAATACTAAAGTAACCATTAGGCGTTTTTTGTTCTATGCGCAGTTTCCACCAGCCGTTTAGTACAATATATGTATAAAAAATATCAGAACCAATATAATATGAATCATGGCTTTCAAAATTATTCAGGGAATCCATATCTTTATTTTCAGAAAAATAATTTTCAAGAATTTTCCTTGCTAATAACATTCCAACACTTTTTCCACCGATAAAACCAGTCCCTATTACCCTGTTCGCAATATTCAAAAGATCCTTTAATGTAAAATACCTAAATGCAAGTTCTTTTATCCGCTTTTCTTTTCCTATCAAAAGATCAATAAAAAGCTCTTTCATCTCTTCTGTATTTTCACCGCTTTTTAAATATACTTCACCTTTATCCAGAGTTCGACTCCAATAATCACCTCTCTGAGGTATGCGGCCAAGCCTGGAAAAAATCATAGCTGCATCTGCACTTGAAGTGATTGAGTCAGCTCTTCCGCCGTCTATATAATGCGGAAAAAACATGGTGGGTGAATGCCTCTCCCATACTTTTAAAGGATGTATATATAGCTTTTCATCGATAAAAAAAACATCCAAAAGCACCTGGGTTGTATTACGGATGCGTGAAACAGTGTCTCTGGTATGAAATCCTCTTATAATGGAAAAATATGCGATTGTATCAAGCTGATAGAGAAAAGGGCATGCTATACTAAAAAAATTACCAACCATCATATCAGAATGCCAGCTTTCCAAAAGATCACTAAGACAGTCGAAAACATAAAAAGTATTTTCACCTTCTGCCTCAATTATTTCATGTATCTTCATTGCAAATAGTTCAAAACCCAGAGATATGTCTAGCTTATATAAAACAGAAACTTCATCTTCATTCAATAATTCTTCATGAAAAGCAAATCTAAAATATACAAGCCTTCTATTGTCTGAATTTGCCTGTGTAACATAGGGACGCAGTACCTTTAAATAATCTTCTACTGATTCTACCTGCCAGACTACATTGTCACCAAGGCGAAGCATATCAATAGCAGTATCAAGACCAGGTATTCCAGTCTTAACAGTTTTTATATCAGCCAAAAACATTCCCTTTAATTTGCTGTATAAAGTTGTTTATAGGGATTTTTTGCATTGGGTTTAAGGACATGGTATCTATCTTTTAATAATTTTTCACTTTCCATCCCAAAATATCCTGCAAATTCTGCTATGTATGAAGCAATCTCATTTATGTCCTCTTCTTCTGCAGTTTCCAGAAGCACCTGCCTGGGAAGGGAACTTATTTTTTCTGTAGTTCTTATGAATATTTTACCACCGTGCATACCTGTACCTGTAAAATCACCTACAGGCAACTCATTAATACCTATTCCAAGCACAATAATAAGACCGCCTGCAAGATACTCACCCAGAAAACTTCCAACCCTGCCCCCGATTACAATGACAGGTTTTTTTTCTTTATACTCTTTCATATGTATACCTGTCCTGTAACCGGCATCATTTCGCACAAATATTTTGCCGCCCCTCATGGCATAACCAAGCGCATCTCCTGCATTACCGTGAACAATAATTTTACCATCATTCATTGTGTCCCCTGCTGCATCCTGTGCATTTCCATGGACTATAATTTCCCCGCCGTCAAAATAAGCTCCCAGAGCATTTCCCGGTGTGCCATTTATTGTTATCCTAACATTTTTGGCTCCGCTTCCTATAAACCTTTCACCAAAGCATTGTTTAATGTGAATTTCTTCCATGCAGTCCTCCCAGTTTTTCTTCTCTTACCTCTTTGGTAAATGCCATTAACCCTGGTTTTTCACATATTAAAGCAAAATCAATGGAATCAAGAGCCGTTTTTTCCCGGATTAGGTTAGTATAAATTCCGGCTTTATCAATATCACCTATAAATATATAGCCTTTTAAATTATTTTCTTTATAAAACAATTTTTTATAGGTATTTTCATTTATCGATTCATATACATCACCTGTATAATTACCAGCGGTAATAATATGCATGCTCATAAAACCAATGGCATTCATTGGAATAGCCTTATTAAACTTACTATTCCCTCCTGCCATATTTATTCCGGCACATTCACCTTGCATATAGGCATTTGGTAGGAGAGCCATAATCTTCTCCTGATTACTGGAAACATCAATACTTTCTGTGCAGTCACCTGCTGAATAAATCCCGGTATGGCTGGTTTCTGAATGTTCATTTATCTTGATTCCGCGTCCAATTTCTGCAATGCCGGTAAGCAGCTCGGTATTTGGTCTTACACCTGCAGCAAGCACTGCAATATCAAAATTAATCACAGTGCCGTCATCGAGAATAGCATTGTATGTTTCTTTTATTTTATCAGAATTTTCAAAACTCTTAACACTTCTGGAAAGCAGAAACTTGACATTTTTTTCTTCAAAATGTGCCTGCACCATGGCAGCAGCATCTTCATCCAAAATGCTGGGTAGTACACGGGGAGCAAGATCAATTACAGTAATTTCCGATACTTTTTCAATAATTCCTTCTGCACATTTTAAACCAATTAATCCAGCTCCTATAATTAATACCTTTTTTTCTACATCTATCATAGTCTCCAGTCTTTCTGCATCCTCCATAGTCATAAAAGTAGTTTTATTTACCAGTAAATCCAGCCCCTGCATGGGAGGTACAAATGCCCGCGATCCTGTAGATACCAGTAATTTATCATAAGCAATAATGCTGTTATCCGAAAGAATAACTGTTTTTTCCCTGGAATTTATCTCAATGACCTTTTTTCCGGAAAGAAGCTTAACATTATTATCAGTGTAAAAATTATCTCCTCTGTAATTCATTCTTTCCCTGCTTACCTTGCCTTTAACATAATAGGAAATTAGAGGACGGGAATAAGTGTGATATTTTTCATCGGAAATAATACAGATGCTCCCTTTTTTATCAATTTGTCTGATTCCTTCTACACAGCCTATTCCTGCTGCTGAATTTCCTATAATAAGATACTTAGTCTTCATTCTCTCTCCTCAAAAACAATGGCATTATTCGGGCAGCCCGTAACACATTCAGGCACAGCCCGGGATGTTTTTATGCATAATTCGCATTTTTGTATTACTCCGCTGTCTGAGGATGAAATAGCCCCAAAGGGACAGCTTAGTATACAGGTATAACAGCTTACGCAGTTATCCTGATTAACAGTTATTACTCCGTTTATTATACTGAATGAACCGGTAATACAGCCTTTTACGCATAATGGTTCTTTGCAATGCCGGCAGGATACTGCAAAACTAATCCCGTCTTTTTCTTCTATCCTTATTTTCGGGTTTATCTTTACCCCTTTCAAAGACCGTGCTATATCTTTTCCTTGAGATCCTGCAAATGCACAAAAATATTCACAAAGCCTGCAGCCAAGGCACCATTTTTCATTTACATAAACTCTTTTCATCTATCATTCTCCTGCATGCTTTATACCCAATACTTCCAGTTCCTTTACATTTAAACCAATCCCCCTGAGCATAAAACGATTTCCCTTGAGTGCCTCAATTGAATTGATACCCATTCCTCCCATCATCTCTTTTATTTCGTGTTTCCATGCATTTAAAAGATTAACAAGTCTTTTATAACCAATATCGGGGTTTAGGCGTCTTGTAAGTTCAGGGATTTGAGTTGCAATACCCCAGTTACATTTGCCCATATGACAGCTCCTGCATAAATGGCAGCCCATGGCCAAAAGAGCACCGGTAGCTATATAAACAGCATCTGCACCTAAAGCAATGGCTTTTACTATATCTGCACTGCTGCGTATGCTGCCTCCGGCAACTATTGATACCCTGTCCCGTATACCTTCATCTCTGAGTCTTTTGTCTACACTTGCCAGGGCAAGCTCTATAGGGATACCTACATGGTCTCTCATTCGGGTTGGAGCTGCTCCTGTGCCTCCCCTAAAACCATCAAGCGAAATTATGTCTGCACCGCTCCTTGCAATACCACTGGAAATTGCCGCAACATTATGAACGGCAGCAATTTTTACTATTACCGGTTTTTTAAATGCAGTTGCAGTTTTTAATGAAAAAACCAGCTGCCTTAGATCCTCTATGGAATAGATATCATGATGCGGAGCAGGACTTATTGCATCTGTCCCTTCCGGTATCATTCTTGTTCTGGAAATATCACCTACTATTTTAGAGCCTGGAAGATGACCGCCAATCCCGGGTTTAGCTCCCTGCCCCATTTTTATCTCGATTGCAGCTCCTGCATTTAAATAACCGGGATGAACGCCAAAGCGGCCGGATGCAACCTGAACTATGGTATTTTTCCCATAACGATAAAAATCCTCATGCAGGCCGCCCTCCCCTGTGTTATACAAAATTTCCATTTCTTCTGCTGCTCTTGCCAGAGATTCATGTGCATTATAACTTAAAGAACCGTAACTCATGGCAGAAAACATTACAGGCATGGATAATTTAAGCTGAGGCGGAAGATTGTTAACTATCTTTCCCTTTTTATCCCTCTCTATGATCTGAGGTTTTGCACCCAGGGACACTTGAGTTTCCATTGGTTCTCTTAAGGGGTCTATGGAAGGGTTGGTAACCTGGGAGGCATTAATCAGCATTTTATCAAAGTAAATTGGATATGGCTCAGGATTTCCCATGCTGGATAAGAGTACACCGCCTGAATCCGCCTGACGGTATAATTCATCCATGTATTTAGAAGTCCAGTTAGCATTTTCCCT
>Ga0099364_10012320_pt1 | contig 11546 bp, 6 predicted proteins | sample TergutTh196P3_FD_73070 | JGI IMG/M metagenome (GOLD analysis project Ga0099364, IMG submission 73070) | Microcerotermes parvus P3 segment gut microbial communities from Pointe-Noire, Republic of the Congo - Th196 P3 | ecosystem: Host-associated > Arthropoda: Insects > Digestive system > Gut ...
TCGCCTAATATTTGCAGGGTTGCCCGTTTGAACAGCGAATTGACTATCCACGGTTGCCCTTGCGTTTGTTCAAAAACAAAATCCAATGCTTCCTGCGTTATTTGTTGTCCGGTTTCTTCGGTTCGCAGGGCAAAAAGTTTTGCGACATCATTTTTGCTAAAATTTGCCAATGTAGCAGAATCTTCTTTGATATTGAACGGCGAACCCGGATTTGGTTCTTTTCCATCTTTTGACGCGGTGATATAGTCTTTCAGGTCGCGCATTCCGACTAAAGCAATGGAAACGGGGAATTTACCGATGCCGCGGTCTGAAAAGCCATCTCGCAATTGTCGCAAGAAACTTATCATTGCTTCGCCTTCTATCACATCAACCTCGTCGAATAACACTATTAATGGTTTAGTAATCAAAATTGACCAATTGAGCAGTATATTGCTCAACATACTTGAAGCGTCAACGGAGTCGACCTCTGGAACAGGAAGGGCTGATTTTAAGGCTCGCTCTCTGATAGAGGCACAAATAGCCGGTATAGCGCGTTCTATTTGCGTCAATCCCTGACAACGCTCCACGCTTACATAACAAGCCACTGCCTCGTCGCCATCATTTATCTCGCGCACCCAAGATTGTAGAAAGGTCGTCTTGCCCACTTGACGCGGCGCATGAAGCACCCAATAAAGTTTATTACGTATGTAGCGGTCTAACTGCGCGCTAACAAGACGTTCATGAGCCGGAAGCATGTAATGGTCGTCAGGATTACACGGTCCGGTGGTATTGAAAAAACGTTTAACACTCATTATTTTCGATTTTTGATTTTTGATTTTCAACTTTCAACTTTCAATTATATTCAGCACCCCAAAACATTCACATTTCCTTCTTTTTCCCACCTTATTCTTTCGTCCCATGGCGCCTTTTGTTTATTCGAGCGGCGGTCGAAAATTATCAGATACACTCCGGCTATGTTTCGATGTAAGCCTACCGGTGGCACAAATACATCGCGATAACGTGTTACCTGCTTCAACCCCTGCGCTTTTACCCAATCGAAAGTTTGTCTGTCGCGTAACAGTTTTACTTCAATTATGTTCCATTCGCCCATGTATTCTACAGCCAGATCCATACGTCCGCTTCCGGCAGCATATTCGCGCTTGACACGCCCTTTGGCATTGGTTACTCTTTGCAGGAAAGCCATTAGCAATAGTTGCGGGAAAGCGTGCGTATAGGCTGTCCAGCGTTGCCATGTATTAGAGTTGTTGCGCCAGAAATCCTGAAATTCACGCAGCAGCAAGTTCATGTCTAAACGTCCGTCGTCGGTTTGCCAACGCCATGTTGAGGGCGACGGCACTTGTGCGTGATAAACAGAATTGAGTGTAGTGGTCAATATATCTTCGTATATCGGATTTGCTATCATAAAGCCGTGTTCCGTATCCCATTTTATCAAGCCTAAATCGGTTGCCAGCATGACGTCGGGATGGTTAGGGTCTAATTTAGAACTTGTATCGCCCACAAGGATAGGCTGCACTATGCCTCGTATACGCGGGTCTCTCAATCTTTCGGCTAATGCGTCCAAATGCGTTTCGCGGGCAGCGTACATTTTTTCGCGCGCTGTTTCTATATGCTCAAGCGTTACCGTTTCGGTGTTGTCTTCGCCTAATATTTGCAGGGTTGCGCGCATAAACAACGAATTGACTATCCATGGTTGTCCCTGCGTTTGTTCAAAAACGTAATCCAATGCTTCCTGCGTTATTTGTTGTCCGGTTTCTTCGGTTCGCAGGGCAAAAAGTTTTGCTACATCATTTTTGCTAAAATTTGCCAATGTAGCAGAATCTTGTTTGATATTGAACGGCGAGCCCGGATTTGGTTCTCTGCCGTCTTTGGAAGCGGTGATATAGTCTTTAAGATCGCGCATTCCCACTAAAGCGATGGAAACTGGGAATTTACCGACGCCGCGCGAAGCAAATCCGCCGCGCAACTGTCGCAAAAAACTAATCATCGTTTCGCCTTCTATCACATCAACCTCGTCAAATAACACAATTAACGGTTTTGGAGCAACAAGTACTGCCCATTTTTTTAACGTTGTACGCATAAGACCTTCATGTTCCCGTTCTTTTATCAAAGGAACGGGTAACCCGCCCCAGTCGGCATAATCACAAATTGCCTTATAAAGCGTATTCATGCCTTCTTGTCGTTCGGTTACTCTCTGGCAGTCTTCCACGCTCACATAACAAGCCACTATTTCATTACTTTTGTTCATTTCGCGCACCCAGGATTGTAGAAAGGTCGTCTTGCCCACTTGACGCGGCGCATGAAGCACCCAATAAAGTTCGTCGCGTATGTAGCGGTCTAATTGCGAACTAACAAGACGCTCATGAGGCGGAAGCATGTAATGCCTGTCAGGATTACAGGGTCCGGTGGTATTGAAAAAACGTTTTACATTCATATTTCAAAAATACTTGGATTCAAAATATTTTCATACTTACTTCTTTTTTAAACCACAAAGATAAGTACTTTTTTTCAAAAAAAAACTTTTTTTCAAAAAAAACTGCAAGGTGTTTTTTTATCGAAAAATCCGTTCAATCTGAGTGCTAAAAAACTGAAAAATATTAATCATTTAATAATCACATAATTCTGTGAATTTTTCGGACAAATTGCTACCTTTTTCGGACAAATTGCCACACGAAATTGACAAATTGCCACACGAAATTGACAAATTGCTACCTTTTTGAAAAAAAATACCCTCACCTTTGCCGAAAATTTTTAATAAATGCTGTGGCATATTAATTAATATAATGTATGGTATCGGAAATATTTTTCAAACTAACGTGCATGACTAACAGAGTTCATGCGCATTTTCACGAAAGGGCGACCGCGCTGATTCCGAGAGTTTCGGAAATAGCGCAGCAATACAGGCAGGCGGCGAGCGCAGAGGCGAACGCGCTGCTGGAGGTTATTATGTGTCCGGTGATTGAGCAGATTGCCGACGGTCACTTTGTACAGGAAAAAACTATCAGCGGATTTTCAGATATCGTTGAAGCCCAAAAATCGCATTTCGACAGTCAATATAGAGAAGCGGCGAGCATCGTTAGCGAAACGTTTATGCTTATTGGAAATGAAGGTATCGAAAATCTGGAGCAAGAAATTCAGGAAAAAAGCGAGATGATTGAAGTATTGCGAAAACCCGAAATGCAAACGGCTATGGAAATATTGAAAGTAACAGAATGGTTTGAAAAGTTGGACGAAGAAAACAAAAAATTAAAACATCTGGCAAACAACGATATAAAAAACAACAGCGCCGTTTTGCAACACATTTTCCGTATGCACAGAGCAAGAGTAAAAACCGACGGCTGTTTTACAATGCTGATAATGAAGCATATCGAAAAAATGACGCCGGGCGAAATGTCAAACGATTTCATTATCAACCAACTAAACGAAATTTTTAATCAAGTAAATAAATAATTAAGTAAATAAAAAATAAATAATAATAAATAAGTAATAAGTAAAGTAGTTTTTTTTAGTAGTAATAATTTTTTAAATTTTAATTGTATGAATATCAATAAGTTTTGTAGTTTTTTAGTAGTAGCAGCCATGATTTTTTCGGCTGCAATAGTAGCGACCTCCTGCAAGGATGACCCGAACAATATTCCGGTACCGCTTCATTTGGTGAGCGCCACAACGCTCCAAACTATCCCAAAAGCAACATTAGCGCAAGTGGGCGCTACGTATTTCGGATTAGAAGCCGCGCTTTTCAAAAGCGATGTGAGGGTGGTCGAATTGGTTTATAAGACGGAGTACCCCGCTGGTACGCCTCTGAATGTGTCGGGCATTGCTGCTGTTCCGGTAGATGTTGCTCCGAACTTTCCCACGATGATTTACCTTCACGGCACTATCGTAGAAGGGCAGGCGCCAACGGAAGTCCCAGAAGGTTATACGGATTTCGCTTTGCTTGCGTCAATAACCCAGGGCGTGTTTTTGTTGCCCGACTACATCGGCTACGGCGAAAGCGACGACGTGCTGCACCCGTATTGCCACGGTCCATCGCTGGCGCAAACGTCGTTCGATATGATACGCGCCTATAAGGAACATGCGCCCGCCAATTTCAACAGCAATATCTTTATAACGGGATATTCTGAAGGCGGATATGCGGCTGTTGCGCTGCATAAGAAAATTCAGGAAACGTCCGCAAGTGGAATGAAGGTGAGTAAAACAGTTGCAGGCTCGGGTCCGTATGATTATGTTGCTTTTGCTGAAGAGTTTCTTGCAAAAGACGCGGTTTTGGATTTTGAAGAACTTGGCAGTTATCTATGGGCTATCAGCATGTTCAAAATAGATTATGGCTATTCAAGACCATGGAGCCAAATACTTTCTGCCGAAGATGACGCCAAGTTGAGCGCCATCAACTATGATATGGGCTACTTCCGTCCGGTTATGGCATCCATAAACTTCAATCCACACGACTTGTTTCAGCAGTCTTGGAGAGAGGGTGCGATAAACGGAACAAACACGGAATTTATAGGACATCTAAAGGCAAATTCGGTGGTTGACTTTGCCCCGTCTGACAGTTTGATTTTTGTGTACGGCGACGCCGATAACTGGGTGTACCCCCAAAGTACCATAAACGCCTACAATACAATGAAAAACAAAGGAAATCCTGTAAAAGCATATCTGCAAGAAGGCGGCGACCACGCTACAACAGCCGATTTATGGTTTAGCGTGCTGTTTAGCAGATTATTGATGGAAATGCAATAGTTTTCAATAATTAATAATTAATAATTAATAATTAATAATTAAAAATTCATAATTCATAATTCATAATTCATAATTCTCATAATTTTCATAATTTTTTCAATTTAATTTTTTAATAATATGTATACGAATTTAACAGAAGGGGCAAACAAAGATTTTTGCCCACAAACGGGCGGCTACAACGCCGCAGAATCGTCGGAAAAACGATTTCGAAGGTTTTCAAGATTATCGGGACAAAAAAATCCTGTCAATCTGGCTAATCTTACGAAAATCCTAGTTCTGACAGTAATGGTATTCCTGGCGCAGACGACACTTGCGCAGACTCCGAATACCGATTGGTACGACGACCAGGGAGGAGCGAGTCAGGACAACTTCACCATTTCCACTGACAATGAGTTGGCAGGTTTGAGGGAGTTGGTAAACGCTGGAAATAACTTCGCTGGCAAAACCATCACCCTCGACGACGACATCGACCTTTCCGTTAACTACAGCGCAGGATGGACGACGCCAATAGGGTTCGGCGCGAATGGGTTCAGCGGAACATTCGACGGCGGCAACTATGTAATAACCGGCTTGGTTATTAATTTAGAAACCTATACTCAAGCTGGGCTGTTTGGACGTATAGACGGCGGCGTAGTAAAGAATTTAGGACTTGAAGACGTTGTTATCAATGGCTTTAACGAAGTCGGTGGAGTAGCGGGGAGGGTTACAAATGGCACAATAGAAAACTGCTATGTTACCGGCGCTGTTACCGGAGCTGGGAATAGCGTTGGAGGCATTGCCGGAATTATTCTCGAAAGCAGCAATATCGAAAACTGCTATTCTACCGCAGAGGTGAGCGGCTTAGGTCCCGTTGGCGGGATTGCGGGAAGAGTTAACGGAACTGACGGCAGTATCACAAACTGCGCCGCGCTTAATGAGAGTATTACCGTTACCGGTACAGGTACAGGCAGTGTAGGACGTATTGTTGGTGTAAATGAAGCAGGTGCGCTTACGGACAATATCGCATGGGACGGCATTGCTGGAACATGGAGCGCCGGCGCAACAGGCAACGACGGCGAAGATAAAACAATCGAAGAGTTAGCGGCGCTGTTAGTGGCGCAGTTTCCGTCAATAACTATACCCGCGCATATTCAGCAAGCATTGGACGATGGCGCCGATATATTAGCGGCAATGACAGCCGTTGGAACCGCTACCTACGAAGCCGAGCAGGCAAACGTAACGGATATTGGCATTGCGAAAACGACAGTAGAAGGCATTATTTCCGGTCTTAACTTGCATGGCGCAACAGCAGTTGTTAATGACGTTGATTTTGAGCCGGCAATTTCAGGAACTCACACCGACTATGATGGTGATGATGGCAGTTACACCTTTACTGTAACCCTGACCAAAGGCGACGGTACGCCGCAAACAACAGGGATATTGTCGCTGACCATCACGGCAACCGTTTACATTCCGCCTGTTATATTTGGAAACACGGCAACGTTTACTTATACGGCGGCAGGCGTGCCTTATTTGTTAAAACTTCCTCCCAATGCTTCTGTTATTGCAGAACTGTGGGGCGGCGGCGGTGGCGGCGGCGCCTCTGATAATGCCTTTGCCGGCGGCGGTGGCGGCGGTGGCGGATACCTCAGGCAGCCATTCCAGTTCAATGCTATAAGCCAATACGAAATTACCGTTGGCACCGGCGGCGCAGGAGGCATAGTAGACACTGACGGCAGTAACGGGAATAACAGCAGCATAAGAATAATTGACGGTCCTACTTATACCGCTCAGAGCGGCTTTGGAGGCAGGGCTGCAGCCGACGCTGCTAACGGCGCAGCAGGCGTCGGCGGAGCATCTAACATGACCGGTAGCGGTATGCCTATTGACGTAAGCGCAACAGGCTCGCCCGGTAGCGGTGCAAACGGCGGAAACGGCGGAAATTCTCCAAACTCAGGCGGCAGCGCCGGAAATTCAGGCTCTATTCCCGGCGGTGGAGGCGGTGGCGCAATTAACGATGCCGGCATAAGCGGAAGCGGCGGAAACGGACGAGCAGTTATTACCATTAGTTTCCCAACCCCGTCAATTACCGCTCCGGCGCAACATATTTGCGACGGCGGAGAATTTACCATTAGAGTAAGTGAGCCGATAGAAGGCGCTACTTATACGTGGTTCTTGAACGATGTGGAAGAAGGCACGGGAACAACCTTACTTATAGACAAACCCGGTCGATACGTAGTGTCGGCTTCGTACATCTATGAAGATAGAAACGTTGAGCATGTTTTCCCGTTAGAGTCCGCTGTGTTTGAGATTGAAGACAGGGCAAAGCCTGTAGTTACTGCAAACGCCAACAATCTGGCACACGCTCACGCATGTCCCGGAGGTACGTTCAGGGCAACGGCTATAGTTCCCCCAGGCAGTTATAATTTTCAATGGTTTCTCAACGATGCGCCAGTAGGCGGTGATGTACAAACATATACCATTAATAACCTGAATAATATTGATGATTATACTCTTTACGTAATAGCAACGCCCGTTGGCGACATCAGCGGTTGTGATAACGTAAGTAATGATGTTACGCTGACAATACACGCCAATCCCGTTGTTACAATTAAATCTGATAAAACGGAAATATGCGTTAACCCGTCTAATACGGTAACTTTGGATATTGACGTTATTGATTTTGCCAATGAAGTGAAAAACGAGAGCAACTTCAGATACCAGTGGGCGCTCAACGGAGTAGATATTTCCGGCGCAACCTTCGCAACTTACTATTCGCCAACGTTGACAACTGCGGGCGACTATAATTATCAACTTCGCATTGTTCAAAACGATGATTTGAATTGCGCTTCCGTGTATTCGACGGCAGTTACCGTTAACGTAGAAACCCCGCTGAACGTTGTAATTGGCGGCGAAAATATCTATTGCGTTGGCGGAGAGGTTGATATTTTCTCAACGGGCGTTCCCACAACGGGTGTTTTTGATTATGAATGGTTTAGAAATGATGTATCAGTAGGCAATAATGATAATTATACCTCTAATATACAAACGGCAAGCATTGTACCATACAATTATCGTTTGGTTGTTACTTCCGCGCGTGAATGTGTAAACAATTCCAACACGTTTCCGGTAACGGTAAGAGCCACCCCGGTAGTAACGGCAACGCCAAACCGTCAGCATATTTGCCCCGGCGGTACAATTACGTTCAATTCAAATGTTGCCAATGCCGGCGGCGGATTGAATTACAGATGGTTCTTAAACAACGAGTCTACTGTTGTAGGGTTTGAAAATCAGTTATCAATAACTAATCGTCCCGTTGGCAATTATACCGCTCATTTAGAGGTTTCTTCCGTTGATGGCTACAGCGGTTGCGAAGCAAAAAGCGCCCCCGTTGCTTTTGAAATTCACGACAACCCTGTAATAACCATAACTTCCAACGAAACCGAAATTTGCGCAGGCGAAATGATAACCATAAACTCTGATTATGTCCTTAATTCTGATGTTGCAAATCCCAACAACTTTGCCTATACCTGGACGCTCAACGGAGTAACTATAAGCGGCGCGTCGTTCGACCGTTATACTCAAACGCTGTCTAATCCGGGCATGTATCGCTACAGCCTTCGCGTTGTTCAAAACGATGCTTCGGGTTGTGCTTCGCAATGGTCAAGCGAGGTCGAAATACGCGTTGAAGCCATGCCTGATATAGAACTTACAGCCGACCGCTATTCGTATACCCCCAACGAAAGCGCAACGTTATTGGCTAATATAGTATCGCCCTTAGGCATAAATTATGATTACAGATGGTTTGTAGACGGAGTGCAGATACCCGGTCAATCGAGCAACACGATTATTTCTTCGGAAAACATTCGCTCTACGCCCTACAGATACTATGTAATCGTCAATTCTACCGTGTGCGAAGGAACGTCAAGCGTTATTAACATTTTTGTTCAATACTCGGAGGTCGAAATACCGTCGTTCTTTACGTCCGATTGCAACGACAATGCTACCGGCACATATCGCACCGTACATCTTCCTGTAACGGTATTGATGGGTAATCCACAGACTTTCGCAATAACCTTTGCCGATGCAACGCGCGCGTCTCTTGACCACACGGGACCCCTGCTTCGCAACGTTTCAGGCGACGCATACATTGACGTGCGTTTGCCCTTTACTGCCGGCGACTATACCCTGCATGTTGAAATAGACGGCGTTACGCACGCTACCACCGGCAGAGTATTTCTCGACAGTTATGCCATGGGTGGCGTTGAGCCTGTTGAACAGCGATGGAGCGATGTATTGGTAGTAAACGGCAACCCCGCAAATAACGGAGGATATTCGTTCTTCTCGTATCAATGGTATCGCAACGACATGTTGCTGCCCGACGCAATAGGACAGACCTATACCGAAACGGGCGGCAAACTCAGCGGTTATTATAAGGTCGAACTTGCCGGATATTTGCAAGGCTCTTCGCAGCCGACGTCGTTCTTCACTTGTCCGTTTATTCCGTCGATACAGCAGCCAAGTTTCGCTTTATCGCTATACCCAGTTCCCGTTGCCCGCAACAATGCGCTAACTTTCAGCGTTACCCTTACAGCAGACGAACTTAACGGCTCTGTTCTCGAAATATACGATGCTGCCGGCGTTTTGAAACGGAAAATTAACAACGTCAGCCCTGATATGTTAATAGACGGATTTGACGCCGAAGGCGCTTATCTCGGACGGTTGATTAATAGAAACGGCAACGTTCAAACATTCAAATTCATTGTTTCACAATAAATAAAATAAGATAATATGAAAATAATAGTTTTTTTAGCAATATTTTTATTCAGCGCAACTGCTGCCTTTTCGCAGGAAGAACAGGATACGCTGAACATCAATACGGATTTTAACAAGCATAAAATCCTTGTTTACGGCAGTTTTGGCTATGCGGGCAGCGTTTATCAGGGAATAGAGCGCGATTTCATTCACCGCAACTATTCGCTTGCTTCGGCTCTTGAAGTGAAATACGCCTATTTCTTCACGCCTGCGTGGGGCGTCAGTCTTGGCGCGGGATTATCGCAATTTGCCGCAAAGGGAACGCTCAACATAACAGACGTTGTGGCAGGATACGATGACCCTATACCCTTCGACGCAACGGGACAGCGTTTTTTCGACCTGCACTATAAAGCAAGCGACCTTGTAGAACAGCAACGTATATGGGCGTTAGAGGTACCCTTGCAGGCGCACTATGTACATCGCCTTTCGGAACGCAACTCTATCTTTTCAGGTCTGGGCGTCAAAGGATATTTTCCATTTATTTCGGCTAAAAGTACCTTCCCGCAAGGCGAAGGCACGTTGACCACCAGAGGCTACGAAGATTTTACAGGAGCATGGTACGACGGACCGCCGCATTTCGGAACACGCGAACTGCGCGGTACACCTGCAAAAGTGAAGTTAAAAACAGCCGTAGATATTATTGCCGACGTGGGATTGACAACGCGCATTTCCCAAAATTGCGTCCTGTACATAGGTCTCTACGGAAGTCACGGACTAATGGATATTCGTCCCGATGTAGCCAACAGAAAAGATTTCATTACCCCCGAACATGGCGAAAGATTTTCGGTAAACTCGCTATTGGCTTACGATGTGCGTAGCGGATACAATAATTATATCGACAACAACAATTTGAACTGGGCAAAGGTGAACAAAAACTGGAGCAGGTGGCAATTTGGCGTGAAGGTTGGCTTACATTTCGATGTTGGCAAAAACCGGAAAAAGTCAGTAAGTCGCCCTTATACGCCCGATTCAGAGCGCAATCCGGTCATAGTTCGCGATACCGTCCAAATTGTTTACGTATATAATATTGTTCCGTCAGACATCATGGACAACGATAATTTAACGTCGGGCGAACGGGAGAACATTCTCTCGCTTGTAGAGGCTCTTAGTTCGAGCAAAATACTTTTCGACATCGACAGCGATGTTCCCAAGATTGACGATACGGGCTTCATAGCGTCTTCGACGGCTGTACTTCAGCGCGAGCCGTCGCTGCGTCTGCTCATAGAGGGCTACACCTGCGATTTAGGCAGAGAAGCCCACAACCGCGACCTTGCCCTGCGCCGCGCAAATGCCATAAAGGATTTATTCGTCAGCCAAGGCGTAAATCCTTCGCAGGTGCGCGTTGCCGGCTACACCGTCAACGACCCCGAAAGTCGCCGCAATATCCGAGAAACAAGCCGCGAAGGACATAGAGCGGTGATATTCAGGATAGTGAAGGAATGAGGAAGTAAATTTTATAATGACAAAAATTAACCTCGCGGGTCTGGAAATCTGCGAGGTTTTTTTTTTAACAAAACAAATTCATAATTTTTTATTTGTCAATTTGTAAAAAAAATGCTTTATCTTTGCCAAAAATTGAATTTTGAATATGAATGTTAAACGTTTTTTCAATACCACCGGACCGTGTAATCCCGACGAGCATTACATGCTTCCTCCTCACGAGCGACTTGTCAGCGCACAGTTAGACCGCTACATACGCAATAAACTTTATTGGGTGCTTCATGCGCCGCGTCAAGTGGGCAAAACTACTTTTCTGCAATCTTGGGTGCGCGAAATAAATGCTGGCGGCGAGGCAGTGGCTTGTTATGTAAGCGTGGAGCGATGTCAGGGAATTGGCGACGCCGACAGAGCAATGCCAAGCCTTTATGGGGCAATCCAAAAATACGCAAAAAATTTCGGACTGCCTGTTCCCGAAATAAGTACAGACGTTTCCCTTGATATTTTAGACAAAGTTCTGGCTCGATGGGCAGAACTTGTCGCTCCAAAACCGCTAATTGTACTTTTCGATGAAGTTG
>Ga0099364_10012321_pt1 | contig 11546 bp, 9 predicted proteins | sample TergutTh196P3_FD_73070 | JGI IMG/M metagenome (GOLD analysis project Ga0099364, IMG submission 73070) | Microcerotermes parvus P3 segment gut microbial communities from Pointe-Noire, Republic of the Congo - Th196 P3 | ecosystem: Host-associated > Arthropoda: Insects > Digestive system > Gut ...
GATTGTGTCTATTCCGGTAATGGACAATCAGGGAGTACTGCAAAAAGTAATCGTTTTTGCGCTGCCGGATTTGTAACACGTGATAGTTTTCAGTTTTCAGTTTTCAGAATTTTAATTGAAAGTTCCGCAACCCTCCGACGCAATTAAATGCGCCCGAACAATTTCCGAGCTTTTGAAACTTTTTTAAAAATCTTACGTATATTTTAGGCGAAAAGCCCGCGAACTTTTTGGTAAAACAGCGATGGCTTTTGATGTTTTAGGGTTCAGTTATTCATCCATTTAGCCTATTAGCCAATGATAAAATAAAAAGCATCAATTTTATTTTCACTCTTTTGGGGGATTGACAAGCTAAAAACAAGCCGTATCTTTGCAGTGAAATATTTTCATCAAAAAAAGTTTCAAACAGTTAAAAATCAGTATTAACCGCTCCGTAAGGGGCATAAAAAGAAAATAAAATGAAAAGATCAGTAAAAACAGTACTCTATGCGGCAATCGTTGTAATTGCTGCCACGAGCATCTCATGTTCAAAAGAAGGTAGCGGTAGCCGCTACCATTGTGAGGGAGTGAAAATCTTGCTCACAAAATTCACTTCCATTTCGGAAGCACACTTTTCTGTCCCTGCGTCCACTGTCGCTTCTCCCGAGTATTTTGACGATTGTAAAATAGAGTGGTTGGACTATAAGGAAAATGCGGATGAAGTCATCAATTACGGCAGTTATGCCACGGAGGACGACTTCATCGACTTCTTATTATCAAGAGGCGTAGCGCAGGGCAATACCGCTATGATTGCTTCATGGCTCGACTTAAGGGGAAACATCATCATTTCGGATACCGATGAGAACGACCCCAAATATAAATTGGTATGGTATTACGAAAAGCCAAAACGATAAACCGTTTCAAACCTCAAACATCATGAACAAGTTAAACATTATTTTATTCTGCGGCTTGCTTTGCGCCGCAACAATGAACGCCCGCGCCCAGACCGGGACATGGAACTGCGGCTCCCCCAATGCCGCGGATGTTACCGCCACCCTCGACGAAAATGGTACGCTCACCATCAGCGGAACGGGGGAGATGAGGTCTAATGCACATTATCTATGGTTTAGTGAAACAGACTGGATTCACAAGATAGTCGTCGAAGACGGCGTAACAACGATAGCCGACAACGCTTTCGGATTTTGTGATAACTTGTATGAAGTAACCATTGGAAATACGGTAACTGCGATAGGAACGTTCGCTTTTTCCGGATCTGCTTCCTTGTCGGATTTAAAGATAGAAAATGCAGTAGAAACTATTGGCGCAAGCGCTTTTGAAGGAAGTAACATCTCTTTTCTACATATTCCTGAAGGCGTAAAAAAGATTGAAGACAAGGCTTTTGCAGTTGGATCCATAACACATCTTGTGATACCCACAAGTGTTACGGAAATCGTTGATTTCGCATTTGGTTTTAATCCTTTAGAGGAAATATCGGTTTCATGGGACGATCCGGCTACCGTAACGCTGAGTCCCTATCCCGGTTGCAGTTCTTGTGGAACGCCGCAGATATTTGGCACCCTCGATAAAACATCGGTCATATTGCATGTTCCGCCCGGCACGAAAGACCTTTATGAAGCCCACTATGAGTGGAAAGATTTCAATATTGTAGACGATGGGGTGGTCATTAAAGACAAACGTCTTGACCATCTGACGGTGAGCGCAGGGAAGTTATCGCCTGCGTTCAGCCCCTCCGTGTATGAATACAGGGTATCCGTACCCCAAAGCGTTGCATACATACAGTTGACTGCCACGCCTGCCGATGAAGACGCCGCCGTTTCGGGCGACGGACAACAGGCGCTTCATACCGGCGAAAACACCTTTGAAATAGCGGTGACAACAGCGTTGGGAACTTCCGTTTACACAGTAATTGTAACCCGAACAACCAACGATTATTCGCTTGAGATGATTAGTTTTACAAAAATAGAAGACCTTACCACAATTCATGAAGGTCGAACATTTCATTTGATTGGCCGGTATGAGTTGGAATATGTATTGACCACCGGTGATTATTCGGGTGAAATTCCCCTGTATTTCGATGTTGAAAACGAACAGAATACACTCGACAAAACAGTCATCGTAAATGCAAACAGTAGATACAAGTTTACCCTTACACTGACGATATTACCATCACCATACCCGCTTATGTTTTCTACGAATTATAACGTATATGGTCAGCCTGCCGGCGTATACGCGCGATATTTAACACATCGTTTCGGCTATGCGATTGTTTCGGTAAACGATGAATCATTGTCATCGGAGTTTATCCATTTCGTTGGATTAAGATTTGAAAGCGTTGCTGCTTCTGATCTTACTTTTATCGGAAGTAACGTAGCAACCTTTACGGTCACTTTCGACACGCAAGGCGGCAGTGCCGTGCCTTCGCAAAACGTCGAAGAGGGCGGCAAGGTAACGCAACCTGCCTACCCGACTAAGGATGGATTTACCTTCGGCGGCTGGTACAAAGAAGCAACCTGCACCAACCTGTGGAACTTCGCCGTCGATGTTGTAACGAACGATATTACGCTCTATGCTAAATGGATTGACAACAGCATCTCCACATATACCGTCACCTTCAACTCGCAGGGCGGCAGCGAAGTCCCTCCGCAGACCGTAGAGCCGGGCGGTAAACTAACGCAACCCGCCAACCCCGCCCTCGATGGTTTCACCTTTGGCGGATGGTATCAGGAAGCCGCCTGCATCAACCTTTGGAACTTCGCCGTCGATGCAGTAACCGCCAACATGACGCTTTACGCCAAATGGATTGACAACAGCATACCCTTTTATACCGTTACTTTCAACTCGCAGGGAGGCAGCGCCGTTCCTTCGCAAACCGTAGAGCAGGGCGGCAAGGTATCGCAACCCATAGACCCTCAAAGGGAAGGATATATCTTTGGCGGCTGGTTCAAAGAAGCGAATGGCGTAACGTCGTGGAATTTCGCTAGCGAAGTTGTAACCGGCAACATCACCCTGTACGCCAAATGGACGGCGGAATCCGTTACCGGTATAGAAGACGGTTTTGCCGCCAAGCTGAACATCTACCCGAATCCGTTTACGGGTGCGGTGCGGATCACGAGCCCCACGGCGGTAGAGACGTTGCGCGCAACGTCTCTACAAATCATCAACGCTGCCGGAACAGTGGTACATACACAAATGATCGCTAACCCCGACGAATCTCTACGGTTAGAACATCTGCCTGCGGGCGTGTATTACTTCCGCTTGGAAAACGACGGACAAACGAAAACGATGAAGGTGGTGAAGGAATAGTTTTCAGTTTTCAGGGTAGGGGCGTACTTGCAGTCGCCCGTTCCGGGTTTCGGGTTCCGGGTTCCGGGTTTTGTGTTAATTCGTGTAATTCGTGGACACTTCGGGTTACTCGTGAAAATCGGGCAGCCTGATTTTTTTTGAGGGAGAATAGAAAAAATGAGTTATCTTTGCGGCTTGAAAATATAATTGATGGTTTAAAAATGGAAACAGTAAGTATACCAATAAAAGTAGACGTTGCGGAACGCATCAAGCGCTACGCTGCTGCCCGTGAAACGACTGTTTCGCGCATTGCCGAAAATTTTTTCTTGCTCATAACCGCTCCAAAGCCCAACGAGCAAGAAATAAAAATAAGTCCGTTAGTACAATCATTCAGTATTGACGGCGTCAATGTGCCTGACGATTTTGATTATAAAAAAGCATTGTCTGATGCAAGAAACGAAAAACACTTGTAAATGATGCGTCTATTCATAGATACTAATGTATTGATAGATTTGCTCATCAAACGCGCGCCTGCTTACGCTAGCGTTGCACAAATGTTTGACACGGCTTTATTGCGAAAAGACAAGTTGGTAATATCCAATTTAAGCATCGTCAATGCACATTATATTGTTAAAAAACTTGCAGGAGTTACAGAACAGGAACTTCGTTTGGCTTTGCATAACATCTGCATAACATGCGAAATTGCTCCATTTACGCCAAGTATAACAATGAAGGCGCTTGTTTCGCCTTTCAAGGATTTTGAAGATGCAACACAATATTATTGTGCGCTGGAAAATAATTGCGATGTGATTTTGACAAACAATATTAGGGACTTCAATCTATCGTCATTACCGGTTATGTCTGTCAATGAGTTCTTAATAGCAAATTATTAGCAACAATAAACTCGTGTTGAGCGGCATTGATTCACATCGGGCAGCCTGATTTTTTTATTACAAAAATATTTCCTACTTTTGCAAAAAATATAGTACGATGACTGAAAATCTTATTCATTCAACACATACAAATCGTTTACGTTTTGGCGTGGTAGGCACCAATTTTATTACCGATTGGGTGATTGCTGGCGGGCGACAGGATGAACGTTTTGAACTTTCCGCCGTTTATTCGCGCTCGCAGGAAACCGCTGACGCTTTTGCCGCCAAACACGGTATACCTCATACATTCACTTCGTTGGAAGAAATGGCTGCCAGCCCGTTGGTGGACGCCGTATACGTTGCCTCTCCCAATGCGCTTCATGCCGCGCAGAGCATCCTTTGCATGGAGCGCGGCAAGCACGTGCTTTGCGAGAAAGCGTTCGCGTCTCATGCCCGTGAAGCCGGCGCAATGATTGCCGCCGCGCGCAAAAATAAAGTAGCCTTGATGGAAGCCATGAAACCTACGCTTACGCCCAATTTTCTGGCAGCCCGCGATGCGTTGGACAAAATAGGCGCCGCGCGTCGGTATTTTTCCTGTTACTGTCAGTATTCATCGCGCTACGACAAATTCCGCGAAGGCGTGGTGCTGAATGCGTTCCGACCGGACTTGTCCAACGGCGCTTTGCCGGATATAGGCGTATATACCATCTATCCGATGGTAGTATTGTTTGGCAGACCGCAAACTATTAAGGCGGCGGGTTATAAACTATCGTCCGGCGTTGATGGCGAGGGGAGCATCGTCTTTTCGTATCCAACAATGGATGCAGCCGTGTTGTATTCCAAAATTGCCAATTCGCAGCTTCACACTGAAATACAGGGTGAAGACGGCAACATCGTACTCGACCGCATCAACATCATCAGCGAAGTAAACCTGCATCTCCGCGATGGACGAAAGGAATCCCTGACGCGCCCGACCGAACATAATGAATATTATTACGAAATAAAGGAGTTTATTGACGTCGTGCAGTCGTGCAGGCAGGAATCGACGATCAACAGTTGGGAAAACTCGCTCGTAACGATGGAAATCATGGATGAAATCAGGCGTCAAATGGGCGTGGCGTATCCAGCTGATGAAGTATAATAAATTAACATGAAAAAATGCCTGTTCTTGTATCTGTTGATGGCGGCAACGACCTGTTTGTCGTTCGCGCAGAAGTTTGTGTATCAAGCCGGAGTACATTCTTTTTTCAACAACAACGAATTTACGGGAAGTGAAGTAAAAAACTCGCAAACCTTCGCCGGCGTGCATTTTGTTCCCCAACTCGGATTAAGTTTTCAAGAGAAACACCGTATTTTTGCGGGTTTTGACGCCATGCGTGAATTTGGAAGCGAAAGAGCAATTGATATTATCGACCCTGTGGCTTATTATCAATTTGACAGCCAGCCTTTTGTTTTTTACATGGGCGCTTTTCCCCGAAAACCGCTTTTAGACAACTATCCCCGAATGTTTTTTCAGGATTCAATCCGATTGTTCCGTCCCATCATCAACGGTTTTTTTTGGGAATTGCGTTCTCAAAAAGACAATTATTTTAATGTATGGTTAGACTGGACAGGCAGACAGTCCGAGCAGCGTCGCGAAAGCTTTTTTATGGGTTATTCGGGAAGGTATCAATTGGGGATGGTATACGTGCAACATTTTGGATATATGTTTCATTTCGCCGCCAGTATGAATCCTGTGATACCGGAACCTGTACACGACAACGGAGTGATGTTGACTTCGATAGGTTTAGATTTGGCAAAAAAAGCAGATTTTGAGAAATTGGAACTCAACGCCGGCTACTCCATCGGACTCGACCGCAACAGAGGAAATGACGAGGGTTGGCGCCGTTCAAACGGATTTTTGTCGGAACTTAAAGTCGAATACAGAGGGATCGGCTTGTTGCACACGCTCTATCGCGGAAAGGGACAACAAACGTTTTACAATACGTTTCAAAACCAACTGTATTGGGGCGATCAGGCATACAGAACGGAAAAATACAACCGAACCGACGCCTACTTGTATTTTATCAAAAATCATGTGGCGAGCGTAAAATTCATCTACTCATTTCATTTTCTCGAAAAAAAAATGTTTCATGAACAATCGTTGTATGCCTGTTTTGATTTGGATAATCTGTCGAAAAAAAAACATGAGCCCTATAAACGTTTTTGGAGCAGGTGGTTTGAAGGAATTGAAAATTGAGAATGGAGAATTGAGAATTTGTTGTTACTTTTGCCGAATGATTTTTAAGGTAACGGAACGCGACAATGGAAGCGCAGCGCGATGCGGCGTCATTTCTACCGCTCATGGAGAAATTGAAACCCCTGTGTTTATGCCCGTGGGCACGCAGGGCACGGTGAAGGGAATCCATCAGCGCGATTTGGCGTCTGACGCCCGCGCGCAAATCATTCTCGGCAATACCTATCATTTGTTTCTTCGTCCGGGATTGGACGTTTTGCGGGGAGCCGGCGGATTGCATCGTTTCATCGGCTGGGAACGACCAATTTTGACCGATAGCGGCGGATTTCAGGTTTTTTCGCTCAGCGACATCCGTAAACTCAAAGAAGAAGGTACGGAGTTTCGTTCGCATATCGACGGCGGCAAACATCTATTTACGCCTGAAAATGTGGTTGATATACAGCGGATCATCGGCGCGGACTTCATAATGGCTTTTGACGAATGTACGGCATATCCGGCAGATTTCGCCTACGCAAAACAGTCGATGGAACGGACGCTTCGCTGGTTAAAGCGCGGATTGAAACGATTTGGAGAAACATCTTCCGAATATGATTATCCGCAGGCTTTTTTCCCGATTGTGCAAGGAAGTATTTATCCCGAATTGCGCCGACAATCGGCTGAAGAAACCGCTGCCGCCGACTGCCCCGGCAACGCTATTGGCGGCTTGGCAGTAGGCGAACCGACCGAGCAGATGTATGAGATGATACAGTTGGTGAATGACATACTCCCCAAAGAAAAGCCGCGTTACCTGATGGGCGTGGGTACTCCGATCAACATCCTCGAAGCCATTGCCTTGGGCGTGGATATGTTCGACTGCGTCATGCCTACCCGCAACGGACGTAACGGTTCGATTTTTACCCGACAGGGAAAAATCAACATCAAAAACGAGAAGTGGAAACATGATTATTCGCCAATTGAAGAAGGAGGAGCGTCCTTTGTAGACGAGATGTTCTCAAAGGCTTACCTGCGGCATCTGATCATGTCGAAGGAAATGCTGGGCGCTCAAATTTCGAGCCTGCATAACGTAGCGTTTTATATCTGGCTGACCGAAAAAGCGAGAGAAAAAATTAAAGAAGGATGTTTTCCGAAATGGAAAACCGAAATGATGCAACAATTATCCAACAGACCATGAACTGGATCCGTACATTTAAAATAAGTATACTCGACCGGTATATCATCAAGAAATTTTTGGGAACTTTCTTTTTTACGATACTGTTGATGATCGTGATTACTATTGTTTTCGATATTTCGGAAAAAATAGATGATTTTATCGACAAGAAGGCGCCCATTGAAGCAATAGCTTTTGATTATTATCTCAATTTTGTTCCCTATTTTGTTTCCCTGTTCAGTTCGTTGTTCATCTTCATTTCCGTGATCTTTTTCACATCGAAGATGGCAAGCCAAACTGAAATCATTGCCATCCTCAGCAGCGGAATCAGTTTCAGACGTTTTTTGTACCCGTATTTTATCGGCGCATGTATTCTGGCGCTTTTTTCGTTGATGATCAATGATCTTATCATGCCGTCGGCAAATAAAAAAAGGCTCGATTTTGAAGACCAATACATCAAAAACCCTGTCAATTACCTCGAACGGAATGTACACAAACAGGTGGAACCGGGGTTGTTTATCTACCTCGAATCGTTTAGCAACAGTTCCGAAACGGCTCAGATGTTTTCGATGGAACGTTTTGAAGGCGACCGTTTGGTATCCAAACTGATGTCGACAAGCGCGCAGTGGGATAAAGAAAAAGAAAAATGGACGATCAGGGACTATTACCTCAGGGATATTGATTCTCTGGGGAACGAAAGCATTCATTCCGGCATCACTATTGATACCATGATCAACCTTCACCCAAGCGAATTTAAGCGACGGGCGAATTTCATTGAAACCATGAATATCGCTGAATTGAACGAGTTTATCGACAACCTGAAAATGCAGGGCGCCGACAATGTCAACTCCTTTTTGATAGAGCTGCACAAACGCTTGGCTTTTCCTTTTTCTACGTTCATACTCACGTTGATTGGCGTGAGCCTCTCCACCCGCAAAGTTCGCGGAGGCATTGGCATACATGTGGCTATCGGCATAGCCATTAGCTTCCTTTATATTCTGTTCATGCAATTTTCCGCCGAATTTGCCACCAAAGGAAATCTTCATCCCGCCGTAGCGGCATGGGTGCCGAATATCATTTTCGGAATCGTAAGCGTGTTTTTGTATCGCTTAGCGCCCAAATGAACATTTTTTTTGAACATATTATTTTGTCGTAATAAATATTATTGTATTTTTGCATGTTGAAAACCAAACCCAAATCAATCAATTAAGCACGGAATATGCAAAGAAGAAATTTTATCAAACAAACGGCGGCAACCGTCAGCGCCCTTACACTGCCATTCATCGGCAACGATATCTTAGCGAAAACACGCTCTTTCGTACCCGATAATACTACAGGACAGACGCCCGCTTTCAAAAAATCGATCATGTGGGGAACCGTTGGGAGCGGTCCCATCGCCGACAAATGCAAAGCCATCAAAGCAGCCGGTTTTACAGGTATCGAGCCAAACAGTCACATGGATCGTCGGGAAGTAATTGACGCAATGAAAGCCAATGGATTGACGGCTTCGAGCGTATGCAGCACAGCGCCCGGAGGACGCCCCATGTCGAGCCCCGACGCGGCGGCGCGTCAGCAAGCAGTCGAAAGTATCATCCATGCTTTGGAAGACGCTAAAGAATACGGAACAGACGCCGTTTTGGTCGTCCCGGGATCGGTTAGCGAAAGCATCTCCTACGACGATTGTTGGAAACTGTCGGTAGAAGGAGTTAAAAAAGCGTTGCCAACGGCAGAAAAATTGAAAGTAAATATCTGTATTGAAAATGTATGGAACAATTTCCTTTTAAGCCCGATGGAAGCAGCCTATTACGTGGATCAGTTCAACAGTCCCTTTGTCAAGTTTTATTTCGATTGCGGGAACATCTGCAACTACGGATGGCCCGAGCAATGGATAGACATATTGGGCGAACGCATCTCACGCATCCACATTAAGGAGTTTCACAAACAAAACGCCGAAAGACAGGGGCGCAGAGAAGGATTCAACGTAAAATTAACCGAAGGCGACATCAACTGGGCAAAAGTAATGACCGCAATTCGTAAAAGTTACAAAAGCGATTGGCTCATCAGTGAGCAGTCTACCACCGGTACGCTTGAGGATATGAAAGATTTGAGCGGACGATTTGATAAGATACTCGGTATGTAGATTTTGTTTGAAACTTCAAACTTCAAACTTGAAACTACAATCCTATCACCGTTACCGTTTTCCCGTCTATGGTTTCTTGTTTGGTATAGATTTTTCTATTCCATGCTATTTTTTGTATCAGATATCGTCCTGATAATTTAGCGATAATGAGCGCACGATCACTTCTCCGTAAATAGGATTGGTCAACATGATTTTCCCTTCGTTTTTGATGAGTCCAAGATCACAAACATATTGATAATCATCGGAAAGACGGTCTATTGCTTGGTCGCCTCCCATGATAATCGGTTCAATGATTTTACGCACTCGCTCTTCCTTCAGGCGTTCCAGCAAACTATCGATAAACGATGTCAATCAAAAACTCCACACCCTGCAAACGCGAGGCAGCTTCTATCATATAATGTTTTTCCCTGTTACAGGGACCTGCTGTGTTGAAATAACGTGCCATCTTTTTGTGTGTAACCCAACCGCTTATTCTTTTGGTACCGTAGTCTTGTGGAGGATAAGGGAGTCGAACCCTTGACCCCCTGCGTGCAAGGCAGGTGCTCTGGCCAACTGAGCTAATCCCCCCGATTTTAGGTTATGACTAATTGAATCATTGAGTTATGAATATAAAAAGCCGGTTGATCAATTATTCTCAATACTCAATTCTCAATTTTTTTTGTAGTCCCGAGCGGAGTTGAACCGCTGACCCCTACATTATCAGTGTAGTGCTCTAACCAACTGAGCTACGGGACTGTTTTGATTGCTTATTGATTATTGCATGTTACCTATTGCATTTTTGATGCAATAAAAAAAAGATTATTGGCTATGAGGTATTTAACCCACATGATTCAATAATCGATATTCAATAAAAAAAAAGGAAAACAAAGCGTACAGGCTATTTTTGTACTCATCCTTTCGAGCTGAACTACGAACTCGTAACTTGTCATTCGTAACTTGTCATTATCAATTTGCTCTATAAAGGAGGTATTCCAGCCACACCTTCCGGTACGGCTACCTTGTTACGACTTAGCCCCAGTCACCGGTTTCGCCCTAGGACGCTCCTTTCGGTCGCGTACTTCAGGCGCCCCCAGCTCCCATGGCTTGACGGGCGGTGTGTACAAGGCCCGGGAACGTATTCACCGCGCCATGGCTGATGCGCGATTACTAGCGAATCCAGCTTCACGAAGTCGAGTTGCAGACTTCGATCCGAACTGAGAGAGGGTTTGAGGATTGGCATCCACTCGCGTGGTAGCAACCTTCTGTACCTCCCATTGTAACACGTGTGTCGCCCCGGACGTAAGGGCCGTGCTGATTTGACGTCATCCCCACCTTCCTCACAGCTTACGCAGGCAGTTTTGCTAGAGTCCCCGGCATTATCCGCTGGCAACTAACAATAAGGGTTGCGCTCGTTATGGCACTTAAGCCGACACCTCACGGCACGAGCTGACGACAACCATGCAGCACCTCGTAGACGGCCTTGCGGCTACGCAGTTTCCCACGTATTCCCTCTACGTTCTAGCCCGGGTAAGGTTCCTCGCGTATCATCGAATTAAACCACATGTTCCTCCGCTTGTGCGGGCCCCCGTCAATTCCTTTGAGTTTCATGCTTGCGCACGTACTCCCCAGGTGGATTACTTAATGCTTTCGCTTGAGACGCTCACCGAAAACCGGCAAACATCCAGTAATCATCGTTTACAGTGTGGACTACCAGGGTATCTAATCCTGTTTGATCCCCACACTTTCGTGCTTCAGCGTCAGTCGTATCTTAGTAAGCTGCCTTCGCAATCGGTGTTCTGTGCAATATCTAAGCATTTCACCGCTACACTGCACATTCCGCCTACCTCAGATAAACTCAAGACACACAGTATCAAAGGCAATTTTTCAGTTAAG
>Ga0099364_10012322_pt1 | contig 11545 bp, 11 predicted proteins | sample TergutTh196P3_FD_73070 | JGI IMG/M metagenome (GOLD analysis project Ga0099364, IMG submission 73070) | Microcerotermes parvus P3 segment gut microbial communities from Pointe-Noire, Republic of the Congo - Th196 P3 | ecosystem: Host-associated > Arthropoda: Insects > Digestive system > Gut ...
AAGCGTCGCATCTACCGGTCCTCGGGGGAAGGAGTGCTGCCGCATGTTGGGTCTTCCTTTTAAGGTTATCACGTCCCCCGCCGAGGAGATTCTAGATGAGAGCCTTGAGCCTGCCAAGGCCGCAACAGAACTTGCAATGCAGAAGGTTAACTGTGTCAGGGAGCTATGTGCCGAGGAAGAGGCTCCCCTTATTTTTGGGGCAGACACCATAGTGGTACTAAACGGGAAAATCTATGGGAAGCCTTCCGACAGGGAACATGCAGGGCAAATGCTTACAGAGTTACAGGGGAAGACACATGAAGTGATCACAGGCATTGCCCTGTATAATGGTCGCCATGGGAGCATTGAAAGCTGCTCGGTGTGCAGTACTGTAAGTTTTGCGCCAATGTCAGAGGAAGAAATCGAGTGGTACCTGAATTCAGGTGAATGGGACGGGGCCGCAGGCTCTTATCAAATTCAGGGGCTTGCTTCCTGCTTTATAACAGGAATCAACGGCTCATTCTCTTCGATAGTGGGCCTGCCTGTCAGGGAATTCTATAAAATGCTTAAGAAAACCGGCTACGTTTTTCTATAAAGCTATACACACGAAAAAAAAACTTGTAAAATAGCTCCATTATAGGAGTTCTAAATGAAAAAAGTATTAACAATTCTGCTTATCCTGCTCGTGGCAGGATCGCTGTTCGCCGGCGGCGGTCGACAGCAGCAACAGGCAGCGGCCGGAGTCCCGGGCCCCCACGGCCTGATGTATGCTGCAGATCAGACCCTCAGGGTGGTATACCACGCTGAAGCGACAAGCCTAAACTGGCTGTCCACGGCAGACTCTGCCCTCAACTGGCATGCGGTAAGTCAGGCTCAGACGGGTCTTGTTTCAACAGATCAGTACCGGATAACAGTCCCTGCCCTCGCAGAGAGTTGGAGCATCAGCCCTGACGGGAATGTGTATACCTTCAATCTGCGCAGAGGACTTCCCTGGGTGGATTATCAGTTCAATATCATAGGCCATTTAACCGCCCATGACTTTGTTGAGTCCGCACGCTGGACTTTGACCCCCGAGAACCTCTCATCAAATACAAATATCTATGTTTCGCATATAAGAAATGCGGCAGAATACTATGCAGGTACGATTACTGATTTTAACCAGGTTGGCTGGAGAGCCCTTGACGATTATACCCTTCAAGTGACCCTTGTAGCTCCAAGGCCCTTCTTCCTTGATATAATGGGAGCATATACAGTTGCATACGCACCCTTCCTCAGGCAACAGGGCAGGAATTTCGGTGTAGATCATACACGTCTTTCCTATATCGGGCCCTATGTTATCACGGTTTTTGAGCCTGATTTCAGAAGGATTTACGAGAAAAACCCGCATTATTGGGATGCCGGCAATGTACATATTGAAAGGGTTGTGGCCACATACAATGCACAGGCAAATATGATTGCACCTGAGCTCTTCCTGCGCGGAGAAACGGATTTTGCAAATATTGATGTTGCCGTTCTTGACCGCTGGATGCAGGATCCGCAATTATCGCCAATCGTAGTGCCCGGGGAGCCAAGCCATGTATTCATGTACTATTACATAATGAATTTCTGGCCCAATTTTGACGAGAGGCATGAGCCCCGCAACTGGAATCTTGCAGTAAATAACCTAAATTTCCGCAGATCCCTTTACTGGGCCTTTAATCGCAGGGCCGCAATTGGCGCCCGCGACCCCTTTAACGGGGAGATGATGCTCTTAAACACCATTACCCCCTGGGCTTTTGCCACTGTTGACGGTATTGATTATTTAACAATTCCGCCCATCAATGAAGTTGCAAATAGGCCTAACTGGCAATTTGAACCGGACAGGGCGAGGAGCTATAGGGATGCTGCTATCAGGGAACTAACAGCCCAGGGAGTAACCTTCCCGGTTAAGATTCTCCTTCCCTATGATCCGAATGACACTGCAATGGGTCTTGAAGTACAGATTGTTTCCCAACAGCTCATGGAAACCCTTGGAAGTCAGTATATTGAAGTTATAATTGAAGCAGGCCCGATGACAAACTTCCTTGGTCTTAGAAGGGAGGGCGAATTTGCAATGCTGCGCTCAAGAAACGGTGCAGTTGCTCCTTCAGACCCGGAATCTTGGAGTTATGCCTTCGAGAGGGGCATGAACTGGAGCTTCCCTGACCTTGCAACAGGACCCCAGACCATTCAGATCATGAATGAGTACTATAGGCTGCTTGACATCGCAAAGTCCAATACCTTAAAGAACATGGATCGCTATAGGGCCTTTGCAGTAGCAGAGACCTTCCTTCTTGACAATGCAATTGTTATACCTTTCAGCACAGACACCGAGGGATACTATGCCTCAAGAACCGTTGTTCTTGACGGAATGGGCGATATTCCAAGATGGAAGGGCCAGAGGGTTCTTTCCGAGCCTCTTCGCGGAGATGCCTTCTTGGGCATTTACGAGAACTGGCTTAGGGCAAGGGAAGGCAATTAAGCCTAGTCAAAAGTATAGTTTTTTATTATTATTCAAGAAAGCATTGGAGAATTGGGTATCCTGAAAGGATGCCCGATTCTCTGTAAGCTGAAAAATCGTAGATTTTTCAGCCAAACTCCATCGCCCAAGGGTGATGAGATATAGGGAAGGAGTCCGGTTATCACTTAAACCGGAACAGGGGAGAGAATTTTGGCAGTAGTTACCATGAAGAGCCTGTTAGAATCAGGCGTACACTTCGGTCACCAGGTAAAACGCTGGGATCCGCGGATGAAAAGGTTCATCTTCGCGGAACGGAATGGGATTCACATTATTGATCTGCAAAAGACCATCCAGGCAATTAAAGATGCCTATGAGGCTGTGCGCAAGGTTACGTCTTCGGGCAAGACAGTCCTTTTTATAGGGACAAAGAAACAGGCCCAGCAGGCTGTGCAGAAAGAGGCAGAGCGCTGCGGGATGTACTATGTAAACAATCGCTGGCTTGGCGGAATGCTCACAAACTTTGTTACAATCAAAAAGTCCTTGCTTCGTCTTAAAAAACTTGAAAAGATGGAAGTTGACGGAACTTTTGAAAACCTCACAAAGAAAGAAATTGCCGCCCTTAGCAAGGAAAGAAGCAAATTACAGAAGAACCTCGGCGGCATTAAGGAAATGAAGGAGCTTCCCGGCATTCTTTTCATAATCGACACAAGGTCGGAAGCTATTGCCGTAGCTGAGGCTAGACGTATGGGTATCCCAATTGTTGCAGTTGTTGATACAAACTGTAACCCTGACGGCATAGATTATCCGATTCCCGGGAACGATGATGCAATAAGAGCCATCACCCTTTTCACACAGATCATTGCAAATGCTGTTGTTGAAGCAGACAACGAAGTTGGTCTTAGAATTATCGAGAATCTTGACAATGAAGAAGACGATATGGACGAGCTTCTAAGCGATATATCGCAGAAAGAGGAAGATGAAGAAATAGATATTGCATCATACAATGTCGAACAGGATAAGATCAAAAATGAAGTTGAGCCTGAAGAAGAGGATCTTGACGATAACATATCAGCAAAATTAGAAAAAGCTTACGAGGAAGAATAAGGAGTACTATAATGGCGAATATTGCTGCCCAGGATGTTAAAACCCTTAGGGAAAAAACGGGCGCAGGTATGATGGAATGTAAAAATGCCCTGGTTGAAACAGACGGGGACTTTGCGAAAGCCGAAAAGCTCCTTAAGGAAAAAGGTCTTGCTGCCGTTGAGAAGCGCTCAGGCCGTGCAACAAATGAGGGGAAGGTTTTTGTAAAGGTAAAGGAAGGGCCGGGAGGTTCAAGGGGGATACTTGTAGAGCTTGCCTGCGAAACGGATTTCGTTTCGCGTAACCCTGAGTTTGTAGAACTTGGCGAGGCAATTGCGGCTCTTGCGCTTGAAAAAGGATATACTGAAGCAAATGATGAGCTTAACGGGAAGGTAAGCGATCTTGCATCGAAGATGGGAGAAAACTTGAGCATTAAGCGCATCTGCCTTGTAAAAGCAGAGGCCGATGAACACTTTTCGAGCTATATCCACGGAGAAGGTGCAATAGGTGTCATCGTTAAAGCAAAGGCCGATAAAGCTGAAAGCTTTAAAAACGAAGAAGTAAAGGCCTTTGTATTTTCTCTTGCTCTTCATGTTGCTGCTTTCAATCCGCTTGCCCTTGATAAAACCAAGGTTGATGCAGGTTGGTTAAAAGAGCAGGAAGAAATTTTCCGAAAGCAGATGGAGCAGGATGAGAAAATGCAGGATAAACCTTCCGGTGTAATTGACAATATTCTTAAAGGGAAGGTGAGTAAGTTCCTGAAAGATATTTGTCTATTGGATCAGAGCTATGTAAAAGATGAGAAAATGACGGTAGCTGCAGCAATTGCAGATGCCGGCAAACGTTTTGGTATCACTCTAAATCTCATTGATTATGTTTATTTTAAAGTAGGCGGATAATATGAGTGAGGTAATAAGTTTAGCCGAAGAGAAGATGAAAAAAAGCCTTGCAAGTCTAAAGGACGGTTTTGCCACCCTTAGAACGGGCAGGGCATCAGCAGGCATTTTCGATAAAATCCGAGTTGATGCATACGGAGAGAAGTCACCTCTTAACCAGGTTGCTAATATCTCGGTACCCGAAGCAAGACTTATTGTTATTCAACCTTGGGATAAGGGTTTAATTTCCGAAATTGAGAAAGCGATTAGATCTTCAGAGCTGTCCTTAAATCCGTCAAATGACGGCAAGGTGATCCGAATTTCAATTCCGCCTCTTACAGAGGAGCGCCGCAAGGAGCTTGTAAAAGTTGCAAAAAATAACGCAGAGCAAAGCAGGGTCGCGGTAAGGAATATTCGCAGAGACGGAAATGAAGAATTAAAGAAACTCCTTAAAGACGGCAAGCTTTCTGAGGATGAGGAAAGCAAGACCGCAGATGAACTTCAGAAACTGACCGATTCCTATATAGGGAAATTAAATCAGATTCTAGAAGAGAAGGAAAAGGAAATAATGGAGGTTTGATGGGAAAACCATCCCGGCTTCCGGAATCAGGCCCTGCTCATGTCGGAATAATCATGGATGGGAATGGCCGCTGGGCCCGCCTTCGCGGATTGCCTCGAAGCAGAGGTCACCAGGAAGGTTTACAGGCTGCAAGAGGCATAGTTCAATCCGCGGCAGAGCTGGGCCTTTCCTATTTAACCCTATACGTCTTTTCAACCGAGAACTGGAAGCGCACTTCCGATGAAGTCGGTTTTATAATGGGCCTTGTAAGGCAATACTTAAAAAAAGAAATAGACTTTTGCAAGAGCAACTTCATACGCGTAAGGCATGCAGGAAACCGCAAAGGTCTTGATGAAGACATTTTAAATGACCTTGATGATGTTTGCAGGGAGACCGAACATTTTTCCGGGCTTCAGGTAATCCTTGCCCTAAATTACGGGGGCAGGGACGAAATAATAAGAGCTATCGGGAAAGTGACAGAGAGAGGCCTGCCTTTATCAGAAGAAAATTTAACCCTCTGCCTAGATAATCCTGATATTCCTGAGCCTGATCTAATTATAAGAACAGCAGGGGAATTCCGCACAAGCAATTTTCTTTTATGGCAGGGAGCATATTCAGAGTACCATATTTCAAGTAAATTATGGCCTGACTGGACAGGAAGTGATCTTGAAGAGGCCATCAATATTTACAATATGCGTGAGCGCCGTTTTGGAGCTGTATATGAGGATGTACGTTGAGAAATCTTATTGAGCGTCTATTAGTATTCTTTGTCGGTTTTCCCTTAGTCCTTTCAACCGTAGTTTTTTTCTCTTTTAATAATCACTTAATCCTTAACATAATAATTTTATCTTTTACTATTGCAGGAGCCCTGGAGTTTAGAAATATTCTAAAACAAAAAAATCTAGTTATTTCTAGTGCTGATTCAATAATCCTTGGCGGTATTTCACCTGTCGCATGTGTTCTGATTGTAAGCTTTGGTGTTAATCCGGCAATACTGCCCGTAGTATTTATCCTTGGTGCATTGTGGCTTCTTGTATCAAATGTTTTTTCAGGGCAGGATAAATTAGATACTTTTATAAATAGAGCAGCAGCGGGATTAGCAATAATGATATATCCCGGGCTTTTCATAACCTGGTTTATTCGCATGGCTCTTTTCCCCGGCCCTGAAATGGTAATACTTGTATTTCTTTTAATTGTACTTTTAAACGATGCCTTTGCATGGGCGGCAGGAATGCTTTTTGGAAAAAATAATAAGGGCTTAGTAAAGGCAAGCCCCGGGAAAAGTATTGCAGGTTTTCTAGGCGGAATGCTTGCATCGATTTTATGCGGAATACTTGCGACAATTCTTATTCCTGATGCATTTACTTCCCGCATTATGTCTTCTGCCATCGCAGGCGCAATACTTGGACTTACTGCGGGAGCTGCCGCAACACTTGGAGACCTTTGCGAATCTGCAATAAAGCGCAGTGCAGGTGTAAAGGATTCAGGGAAATTTCTTCTTGGCAGAGGCGGCGCCCTTGATTCAATAGATTCCATAATTATTGCAGCACCTGTTTACTATATTCTATTCAGGGCCCTCTTCACATAATGAAAAAAAGGGTGGCTGTTCTTGGTGCAACAGGTTCCATAGGGAAAAGCACCCTGGATATACTTAGGGAAGAAAAAGAACGTTTCACTCCTGTTCTTCTAACTGCAAATAAAAATGCAGATGAGCTAAAAAAATTAAAAGAAGAATTCCCGTGTGCAGCTATCGCACTTGGAAAGGAAGACTCACTTAGAGCAATTACTGCTACCCCTATCGACATTACTGTAAACGGAATAAGCGGAGCAGCAGGCCTTGAGCCCTCTCTTGAAGTAATTAGAACAGGCTCTGATCTTGCACTTGCAAATAAGGAAACCATCGTTATGGCAGGGCCCCTTGTTTTGGCAGAGGTAAAAAAAAGAAACGTAAAAATAATCCCTGTAGATTCAGAACATTCAGCAATTTGGAAGCTTATTGAAGGGCATGGCAGGGAAAATGTATCTGAAATAATTCTTACCGCATCGGGGGGGCCATTAATAGACTTCACTCCCGAAGAGTTAGAAACCGTAACTGTATCGCAAGCACTCGCCCACCCCACCTGGAAAATGGGCCCAAAAATAACGATAGACTCTGCAACGATGGCAAATAAGGGCCTTGAAGTGATTGAAGCTGCATTACTATTTAATATACCTCAGGAAAAAATAAAGGTTACAGTTCATCGCCAGAGCATAGTACATTCAATGATACGCCTTAAAAACGGGGCAGTATATGCTCAGATGTCAAAGCCCGATATGAAACTTCCGATACATGATGCCCTCACCTTTCCGGATACTACTTGCTCATCTTATGGACAATTGGACTTCGACTCTCTTTCCTTAACTTTTGAAAAACCTGATTTTAATAGGTTTCCTATGCTTAATCTCGCATATAAGGCTCTTGAAGGCGGACTCCTAATGCCTACTGTCTATAATGCCGGAAATGAAGCTGCTGTCGATGCCTTTCTTGAGGGGCGAATAAGCTTTCTTGAAATTCCTGCCTTAGTCGGATATGTTTTAGAGAAGAGCAATAACTTGACACAGGTTCTTGATCTTGAATCTATACAGGCAGCGGACAGGAAAGCAAGAGAGCTTGCGAATGATTTTATTAAGACACGGAGTATTTAATGCTAATTTATAGGATACTGCTAGGGCTTTTCGGTCTGGGTATTGTTGTATTTGTTCATGAACTTGGACATTTTCTTGCTGCACGCCTAATGGGAATTGAAGTAGAAGCTTTCTCAATAGGCTGGGGAAAACCAATCCTAAAGAAGAAAATTGGAGCTGTTGAATACAGGCTTGGTGCATTCCCCCTTGGCGGTTATTGCAAGATGAAAGGTCAGGACGATTTCCAGAATGCCTACGGAAAGGAAGAAATGAGGGCCGAAAAAGGCTCCTATCTTGCAGCATCCCCTTTCCGCCGTATAGTTGCCTGCATTGGAGGTCCCCTATTTAATCTTCTTTTTGCAATACTTGTCCTCTCTGTAATTTGGGGTATTGGCTTTGAAGTAAATACTTTAGGAAATCGCATCATCTTGGTTTCTGATATTGTTCAAGGCACTGTGAATCCTGCTGATGAGGCAGGTCTATTGAGCGGGGACAGGATTATTTCGATAAGAGGCAAAAGTACCGAAACCTTTAACGACATACAACAGATCATAGCTGTCCATCCGGGTGAAGAGCTCATGATGCAGGTTGAGCGCGATGGGGATATAATTGATCTTCTAGTCACCCCTGCAATGGATAGGAGTACAGGAGCCGGAAGAATCGGCGTATATTTCTGGACAGACCCTGTAATTGAAAGGATCACAGAGGGAAGCCCTGCCGGCATTGCAGGTCTGCAAAGCGGAGACAGAATTTTAACTGTAAACGGCTTTCCGATACCGCATACCCTGGGTTTTTTCCAAATAATTGATGAAAGGCCGGGAGTTCTCTATTTGGAAATACTTAGGGGAAATGAAAATATTACTGCATCTTTAATACCAATATATCATGAAGACAATATTGAACTTGGAATGACCTGGCAGGCCGTTAGTTATAATAACCCCCGGCTTTCACCTCCCGCAGCTTTAGCAAGGGGTACGATTGAAACATGGAGAACCTTCACTGTATCTGTAAGAAGCCTCTCACTTCTTTTCAGGGGAATTGATCTAACTCAGGCTGTATCAGGCCCTGTGCGCATAACGTATATGGTAGGAGAAGTAGCGGCAGAAGGCTTTAATCAGAGCTTCGCAGCGGGACTAAGCTCAATGGCAAGTTTCCTTGCCTTAATTTCAATTGCACTTTGCATAATGAATATGCTTCCCCTGCCCATTCTGGACGGAGGAATGATAATTCTTTTCTTTATTGAGGGAATACGAAGAAAACCCCTTAACCCAAGAGTTGTATCTGTTTTTCAGACTGTTGGAGTAGTGTTAATAGCAGGCCTTATGTTTTTTGCAATTTTCGGAGACATACTCTACCTGGCAGGGCGTTAATAGGAGAAATTACATGCTTCAGCAAATAGAGAAACTGCTTAAGAAAAAAAAGAAGCTTGCCATTGGACTAATGAGCGGCACATCTTTAGACGGAATGGATGCTGCTCTTTTAGAAATTGAAGGTTCAAGTTTCGATACAAAAGTTAACTTTATGGAATTCCTTACCCTCCCCTATGACAATGAGCTTAGATCGATTCTTATGAATACTGTTATGGGTGATGATGGGGGAAGCCGTTTAATCTGCGCCCTTAATTTTCTTATTGGCGATATCGCAAGCTCTGCCTGCATAGAGCTCTGCAAAAAGGCAGGAATACAGGCACAAGAAATCGACTTTATCGGAAGCCACGGACAGACAATTTATCATCTGAATGAGTCCATCCCTTTAGCAGGAAGAATGATACGCGGGACCTTGCAAATTGGAGAAGCAGCAATAATCGCAGAAAGGCTTGGCACTGTCACAGTTAGTGACTTCCGTGTCCGTGATATGGCAGCAGGCGGCCAGGGTGCGCCTCTTGTGCCTTATACAGAGTATCTTTTATATCGTAAGGAAAAAAAGACCATTGCTTTACAGAATATCGGCGGTATTGGAAATATAACCCTCCTGCCTGCTTCTTGTAAGGCTGAGGATGTTCTTGCCTTTGATACAGGCCCCGGGAACATGATAATCGATGCCGGGGCACATTATCTTTTAGGTAAATCAATGGATGATGAGGGAAGGCATGCAGCAAAGGGAAAGGTGCATCAGGGGCTTTTAGATTTTATGTTTGCATTTGACGAAGATTATCTTGAGCAGCTTCCTCCAAAAAGCACAGGCAGAGAGCGTTATAACGACTCATACATGAAAAAGATGCTTGAAAAGGCAAAAGAGGAAGGACTTAGCCCTGAAGATATACTTGCAACCTTTACCCGTTATACTGCAGAAACAATTCATCTGGGGATAAAGCAATTCTGTACGCCCTTACCTGAAGAGCTCTATGTTTCGGGCGGAGGTCTTCAAAATAAAACCTTAATGAAAGACATTAAGGAATTGCTTGGCAGCTGCAATGTACGCTCAGGGGATGATCTTGGAATTCCTGCCGAAGCAAAGGAAGCTGTTGCCTTTGCAATTCTTGCAAATGAAGCCATTCACGGACTTCATAATAATAGTCCTTCAGCTACCGGTGCGAGTAAGCCTGTAATCATGGGGAAAATTTCATTTTAATGACAATTAGAAGTATAAAGGAAACAGATTTTTCTTCTTATTATGAGCTTTCCTTGAAACTGGATAAGGAAACAGTCTTTCGTCTTTATGAAGTTGGGGAGAGGCAATATAACCCGGTTTTGTTCTGCTCGGAAACAAGGGATTTCATTAAAAGGCCTAACTGTAATATTTTTTTGGCCGTTGACAACGGTATGCCAATTGGTTATTTACAGGCAATAGGAAGGTCAGCAAGACGTGTTCGCCATATAGTATCGATTAATATAGCAATTTTACAGGATTATACCGGGAAGGGTATTGGAGCTGAGCTTTTTAAGGCAGCAGAAGATTGGGCAAGGAAAAAGGACATTAAAAGATTAGAGCTCTCTGTAATGCTGAACAATGCTCCTGCAATTAAGCTTTATTCAAGGCTTGGGTATGTAAGGGAAGGTTTAAAACGCGGGTCAATGTTTGTTGACGGGAAGTATATCGATGAATACTATATGTGCAAGTGGTTAGATTAAAAATGGCAACAACAGAAAAGTTAAATAAATTACTTGACGAGGGTGCAGCTTCTTTATACGGGAAAGCTGTTTGCCTAATCGGGAAATGCGAGAAAATTATTTTTACAAAGAATATCAACTGTTCTTTAGATTCTATTTTTGATCTTGCTTCGATTACGAAGGTGCTTACAGCTACAATGATATTTAAGCTTATAGGTGAGGGCAAGCTCTCTCTAGATAAAAAGCTAATCGACTTATTTAATGATAAGCCCATAGGGGAAATTACAAGGGATCGATTTAAAGAAATTTCCTTACAGGATCTTTTAACCCATTCTTCAGGCCTTCCTGCATGGTACCCGTTTTATACACAAAATGACAGCTTCTATAATATACTGGAAATTGTTCTTGAAAAATATAAACCGGAAGAGGGCACTGTTTACAGCGACCTTGGTTTCATGCTCCTTGGAGAAATTATATGTTCTATAACAGGACGCACTCTCGAAGAAAACCTTGACGCTTTAAATAAAGAGCTGCAAACTTCATTTCTATTTAACCCTAAAGCAAAAGCTATACCGATAGAAACCTGTGTTGAAACCGAAAGGGGAAACTTAATTGAAAGAGGCATGTGCAGCAGCAGAGATTTAACATTCGATAATTTCCGTTCAGTTGAAGAAAACATGTGCGCAGAAGTTAATGACGGGAATAGTTTTTATTTTTGGAAGGGAGTTTCGGGTCATGCAGGCATTTTCGGGACTGCAGGCGATTTAATTAAACTTGGGAGCCTATACCTTAATAAGGGTAATTTAAATGAAAAATTGATTATACCGCCTGATCTTGCAGAAAAATCCGTACTTGATTA